>Ga0208899_1003343_pt1 | contig 10367 bp, 13 predicted proteins | sample VirMetDEL_Nov_24_FD_184518 | JGI IMG/M metagenome (GOLD analysis project Ga0208899, IMG submission 184518) | Aqueous microbial communities from the Delaware River and Bay under freshwater to marine salinity gradient to study organic matter... | ecosystem: Environmental > Aquatic > Marine >...
AGGTGGTGGAGCATTAGTAAAACCAAATCCAAGTACTTCAGTTGCATCAGGTGTTGCGATTGTGGATTTTGCGGATTTATCTTTTACTGGTGTAACAATTACAGCTAGAGGTGCATTAATTTATAACACTTCAACTTCCGATGCGGCGGTTGCAGTTTTAGATTTTGGTGCAGACAAAACAGCAACTTCAGGAACATTTACAATTCAGTTCCCAGCTTTCACAACTTCAGCAGCGATTCTTAGAATTGGTAACGCGTAATAGGAGGTCTTTCCTATTATGGCTAACGCTTGGGGTGAAAATACTTGGGGCATAGGTGATTGGGGTCAACAAAGTGATGTAGTAGTTTCACTTTCTGGTCAAGGGCTTTCTATGCCTACTCCAAGTGGTGCTCAATTTGTACCTGTTGATGGTTGGGGTAGATCAAGTTGGGGTAGTCTTTCTTGGAATGCAAATTACGAAAACAAAACAGTTTCACTAACTGGTCTTGGATTAAATTCTTCATTAAATAATGTTGGTATCTCCGGTGAAATTAATTCTGGTTGGGGAAGATTAACTTTTGGTGAAAATGCGTGGGGTATTCAAGGTGATGTTTTAATTACAGGTATAGGTTTAAGTACAGGTATTGGAACTGGTTCAGTCACTATTGATGTTCAACCTGGATTAACAGGTGAACAATTAAATTTAAATACAGGTACAATTACTGCTTTTGGAGTAGCACAAGTTCCTGTAACTGGACAAGGTTTAACAGTTTCAGAAGGAAATGTTGATGCAGCTCCAGATGCAGAAGTAACAGGTTCTCAAGTTAATATTGGTCAAGGTAGTGTAACTGTTACAGCAGAAATAAATCAAGGTTGGGGTAGATTAACTTGGGGTCAAAATGATTGGGGCACATATACTTTATCAGTTAACACTGAATTAACAGGTCAACAATTAAATATTTCTCAAGGGAATGAAACTGCATTTACAAATGTAAATATCGATATTAATGGAAATGGATTAACTTTAGCTGAAGGAACAGTAGATCCTTCTCCAGATGCTACAGTTGTAGGTATTGGTTTATCAGCAAGTGTTGCTGTAGGATCAGTAATTGAAGCAGATGCTAATTTATCAGTAACTGGAATTGCCTTAGAAATAGCTCAAGGTCAAGCAGAATTAGAGGCTGTAACTATTGCAAGTATTACTGGACAACAAGAGGGAGTTGGTTTAAGAAATGTAGTAGCAGGAGCTTCTGCAGAAGTAACTCCAACAGGAATACAATTAGATATAGCTCTTGGAAATGAAGTATCTCAAGTATGGAGAATTGTTGACACAGGAACATCTGTGGCTTATACTGAGGTTTCTACCGGAACTAGTGTCACTTGGAATGATATTGACACTGCCGCTTAAATTTAGTAAAAAATAACAAATAAGGAATTAAAATTATGGCATCAAGTTATTCAACAGACCTTAAACTAGAGTTGATGGTTACCGGTGAAAAAGCTGGTTTATGGGGTGATATTACAAATACAAACTTAGTTATCTTACAACAAGCTATTGCTGGTTATGCTGCAGTATCAATTGCAGGTGGAGCAGGAAATACAGATTTAACTTTTACTAACGCTGCAACTTCAGACGGAAAAAATGCAGTATTAGAATTAACAGGAACAATAACAGGAAACAGAACTGTAACAGTTCCAGCTTCCGTTACTAACAAAGTTTATGTTATTAAAAACAATACAACAGGTGCATTTACTGTAACTGTTTTAGTTTCAGGTCAATCCGGTGTAACTTTTTCTGCTACAGATAAAGGTTCAAAAATTTTATACATTAATGGAACTGATGTTGTTGATTCAAATATTGGAAAAGTATCAAATGATATTTCTCCATCATTATCAGGTATCTTAGATACAAATGGTAATGACATTGTTATTGATGATGCGGGAGCCATTGAAGATGATTCAAACAATCCATATATAAGATTTCAAAAAACAGCTTCAGCTGTTAACTACATTGATGTAACTAACCAAGCAACAGGTTCAGGTCCAGCAATTGATGCCGTTGGAACTGATTCTAATATTGATTTAAATATTTCTCCAAAAGGAATTGGAAGAGTAGTTTTAGGTGCAGGTAAAATACAACAACTAGCTGAAAAAATTACAAACTCAGCTACTGCTGCAACAGGAACAGTTAACTACGATGTAATTACACAAGCAGTATTAAATTATACTACAGATGCTTCAGGTAACTGGACATTAAATATTAGAGGTGATGGTTCTAATTCATTAGATTCAATTATGGACACCGGAGAATCAATTACTATTGCACACATTGTTAAACAAGGTGGAACTGCATACTACAATTCAGCTGTACAAATCGATGGTAGTGGAGTTACTCCAGAATGGCAAGGTGGTTCAGCACCAACAGAAGGTAATGCTAGCTCTCTTGATGTATACACATATACAGTTATTAAAACAGGATCAGCTACATTTACAGTATTAGCATCGCAAACACAGTTTGCATAATAGGAGGTCTATAGAAAGATGCCAATTATAGGTTCATTCGGAGCAGGATCCGCAGGAGGATTCGGTCAAAGAAAAGGTAAGGGTGCATTTCCTGTTTCATTAGATTATTTAGTAGTTGCTGGTGGTGGAGGAGCTGGTAATGATAATGCTGGTGGAGGAGGTGGTGGAGGCTATAGAGCTTCAGGATATGGACCAGCTCCTTTACAAGGGTCAACTCTTTGTATTACTTCAGCATGTCATGTTTATAATATAACAGTAGGTGGTGGCGGATCATCAGGTCCAAGTATTGGTACTAATGGTAATGATTCAGTATTTAATGTATGTGGAGTAGAAGGAACAGATAAAATTACATCTACAGGAGGTGGTGCTGGTGGAGGTCAAGAAGTTGGAGGAAATCCAGGGGGGTCTGGTGGTGGAGCAGGTTCAAGATGTCAAACAGGTGGATCTGGTAATACACCTCCGTTTAGTCCATCTCAAGGAAACCCAGGTGGAAATAGTACAGCTAACTCTGGAGGAGCTGGTGGTGGTGGAGCTACTGCTAGTGGTGGCCCTGCACCTGGATCATCTGCTGGTCCAGGTGGAAATGGAGCACCAAATTTAATTAACTGTGGTGGAACACCTTTTTCAATAACTGCATTTTCTGGTGGTGGTGGCGGTGGTGGAAATCAACAAAATCTTCCAGGAGCCCCAGGTGGTAGTGGTGGAGGTGGAGCAGGAGATCAATGTGGAGCAGCTACTCCAGGAACAGTTAATACTGGTGGTGGCGGTGGAGGTGCTGGTCAAAATTATGGAAGTGCTGTCGGTGGATCTGGAGGATCTGGAGCCGTTGTAATTAGAACACCATCTGCTTTTACATTAGCAGTAACACCTTGTACAAATCAAACAGCAACTCACCCTGGTGGAGATAAAATAGCTACATTTACAGTTTCTGGAACATTGACAATCACATAATATAAGATATACATATCTTATACAGATATGAGTAAAAGGTATATATATTGGTGGTTTAAAAAATTATTTTCTATAGACGAAATAAAAAAATTAAATAAAAAAATTAAAAATAATATTATTAACAAAAAAGACAATGCATCTAGTTCAATTAAAACAGCAAAAGTTTTATCTATTAATCCATCTCCTATAAAAGAATTAGATAAATTTTTTAAGTCTATATATGAATCTAATAAAGATAATTTTGGTTTTAATTTGTATGACTTTTCTACAGAAAAACAAAATAATATAAATTATAATATCTATAGTTCAAAAGACAAAGCAGAGTATCAATATCACACAGATGGTACGTATGGTCATCACTCTTCTGATATTAAATTAACAGCTATTTTGAATTTATCTCTCAAAAAATATGAAGGAGGGGATTTTTATATAAACCCTTTTGGACAAGAGGAGATAGTAGACTGTATAAAAACACCAGGTAATTTATTGATTTTTCCTTCTTATTTTTTACATAAAGTAACTCCTGTTACAAAAGGAGAAAGAATTAGTTTATCGGCATGGATAAGAGGACCTAAATTTAATTAAATATGAATTTAACAAATTATTATTGGTACTTTCAATCAGCTATACCTTCTCGTATATGTGATGACATTGTAAGGTATGGTCATCAATTACAAGATCAAATGGCAGTGACTGGTGGACTTGGAAAAAAGAAATTAAATCAAAACGAAGTTAAAGATTTAAAAAAGAAAAGAAATTCAAATATTGTTTGGATGAATGATCGTTGGATTTATAGAGAAATACAACCTTATGTTCATGAAGCAAATAAAAATGCTGGTTGGAATTTTGATTGGGATTGGTCAGAGTCTTGTCAATTTACAAAATATACTAAAGGACAATTTTATGACTGGCATTGTGATAGTTGGGATAAACCTTATTTTAATCCACAAAATCCACAAGATTCAGCAAATGGTAAAATTAGAAAATTATCAGTGACCGTTACTTTATCCGATCCTAAAGATTACAAAGGTGGTGAGTTAGAATTTGATTTTAGAAATTTAGATCCAGATAAAAAAGCTAATATTGTTAAATGCAAAGAGATATTACCTAAAGGATCTTTAGTTGTATTTCCTTCATTTGTGTGGCATAGAGTGTGTCCAGTTAAAAGTGGTGAAAGAAATAGTTTAGTTATATGGAATTTAGGATGGCCATTCAAGTAAAAGATAATTTTTTAAACGATCAAGAGTTTGAAGAAATTAAAAACAATATTATGGGAAACAATTTTCCTTGGTTTTTTTATGATTATATTACTAATGATAATGATCCTATAGATAACTTTTATTTTATACATAATATTTTTAGACAACCTTCTTTAGCAAGTGGATGGTTTAAACTTTTTAATAACTTTTTAGAAAAAATAGAATATAAAAGTTTATTAAGAATAAAGGCAAATTTATATTTAAAAACAAAAAATAAAGTTATTCATAAACCACACAAAGATTATCCTTATGAACATAAGGGTTGTATTTTGTATATAAATGATAATAACGGAGAAACTTTTTTTGGAAAAGAAAAAGTTAAACCAAAAGCAAATAGAATTGTATTTTTTAATCCTAATGAAGAACATTCAAGCAGCACCTGTACAGATCAACAAAGAAGAGTAAATATTAATTTTAATTATTTTTAAAAAGAAAATATGATAAAAACAATGAACCAGGTTTTACCAAAAGAAATTAATAATGATATTATTAAGTTATTATTAAAACAAAGAAATTGGGGATTTGCATTTGATAATGGTGGAATCGATAAATTTATAAAAGATGTTATTATAGAAAACACCTCTAACAGGGGTTTTAACATTATAACTTATGATGATGTATTAAATATAAAATTAAATAGTGCTTTAAATATATACGCCGATATAGTTTTTTGTAGAGTTAAGGAGTTTTTAAAAATTAACTTTAAAAGACCATCCAGATATTTTTGGAATTATTATGATTCTTCTTCAACTGCTTTTGAACATATAGATTCAGAAGATAAAAATAAAATATCTATAATATATAATTTACATGATAATGATGGAGGCACTATGATAAATAATAGATTTTATGAAAGTAAAGGAGGACAAGCTATTATTTTTTCTAGCAATATAATACATAAAGGTATCATGTCCGAAAATAAAAAACACAGATTTAATTTAAATATAATAGGAGTGGTATGAAAAAGAAAAAAACAAAAGCTAAAAAACAAAAAGTAAAAGATATAATTGAAGAAGGTTATCCAAAACAATTAACAAAAGAACAATATTTTGCTTGTCCTGTATGGTATGCAGATCAAGAAAAATTTGTAGATGATTTAAATAAAGCATCAGATCCTTATATTGAACAATCTAAGAAAAATTTAAAAGAAACGATTGATAAAAGAAATAAAGAATTTGGTGACAAAGGCGATATGGGTCACGTATTTCATTCAACATCATTAATTGGTGATCCTAAATTTTTACAGTTACAAAATTATGTAGGAGCAACAGCACATAATTTATTAGTTGAGATGGGTTTTGATTTAACTAATTATCAAGTCTTTATAACTGAAATGTGGGTACAAGAGTTTGCTAAAAAAGGTGGTGGTCACCATACTTTACATACTCATTGGAATGGACATATGTCTGGTTTTTATTTTTTAAAAGCTAGTGAAAAAACATCTATGCCAATATTTGAAGATCCAAGACCCGGTAATATAATGAACTTGTTACCAGAAAAAAATAAAACAGATATAACTTATGCAACTTCAATGATACATTATAAAGTTAAACCTGGTAGAATGATTTTTTTTCCATCGTATATGCCTCATCAATATATTGTGGATATGGGTTATGAACCTTTTAGATTTATACATTGGAATTGTCAGGCTATTCCTAAATCAGTTTTAAACTATAATATGGAGAAATAAAATGTCATTTAAGAAAAATAAATATTCAATATTAAAAGGAGCTATATCAAAAGAATTAGCAGATTTTGTTTACAAATATTTTTTAAACAAAAGACAAGTTGCAAGATTTTTATTTGACAACAAATATATTTCACCATTTACAGAATACTTTGGTGTATGGAACGATCAACAAGTACCAAACACTTATTCTCATTATTCTGACATTGCAATGGAAACTTTATTACAACAAGTAAAACCAGTTATGGAAAAACATACCGGATTAAAATTAAGTGAGACTTATTCGTATGCAAGAATATATAAAAACGGAGATGTCTTAGCTAGACACAAAGATCGATACTCTTGTGAAATTTCAACTACCTTAAATTTAGGTGGAGACGAGTGGCCAATCTATTTAGATCCAACAGGTAAAGAAGGTCAAGCAGGAATTAAAGTTGATCTTAAACCTGGTGATATGTTAATTTATTCTGGATGTGAATTAGAACATTGGCGAGAAGAATTTACAGGTAAAAATTGTGGTCAAGTATTTTTACATTATAATAAAGCAGGATCTAAAACTGCTAAAGAAAACGAATTGGATAAAAGACCTTTAATTGGTCTACCAGCTTGGTTTAAGGGTACTAAGTTGACTAAATCTAAAAAATAGTCTATATATTAGACTTGTACGGAGAGTTCCACCACACCACTCTCCGTGCTTTTAAAAAAATATTATAAAAGGTTATAAATATGGCACATTTTGCAGAACTAGAATCAAAAGTAGACCCAACAGGTTTTACCACTGATATACATCAAATTGTAAAAAGAGTTGTTGTAGTAGGAAATGATATATCAACAGCAGCTGGATCATTAGGTGATAATGATATGCACGTTGATGGAGAAACTTGGTGTATTAATTTTTTCAAAGGAGGAACTTGGAAACAAACTTCTTACAATAATAATTTCAGAAAACAATATGCGGGTATTAATTATAGATATGATTCAACAAAAGATAAATTTATATCACCACAACCTTTTGCATCTTGGTCACTTGATGCAAGTGATGATTGGCAAGCACCAATCACTTATCCAACAATCACGGATGATGAAGCTACTCCAGTAGTTTGGAGATATAATATCAGATGGAATGAAACAAAGTATCAAGCAGATAATACTAAAGGTTGGGAAGCAACTAAAACAGACGATACAGCGGAAACACCAACAGTATACGATTGGAACGGCACAGCTTGGATAGCTTCTTAAAGCATCTAAAAAATATTAAATATCCTGTCAAAAAACAAAAACAAAAAGAGTTGTGGGATATAGAAGGTATTATTAAAAATAAATCTAATCAATCTTTTAAATTTGATTTAAGACCTATTTCTAAACATGGAAATGAATTAGGAAAAAAAGGAAGTACAGAAACAAAAGCTAATAAAATGGTATTTGAATCTAAACAACAATGGATCATAGTTGATATTGAAGAACTTCACACTTATTTAAAAGAAAATAAGCTACAAAAAGTATATTTACAAGATTTGCTATCCAAGCTAGAGTGGAATATAATACTACCAAAATAATAAAAAGCATATATAATGAGGTGCTATGCTTCAGAAAATACAATTTAAGCCAGGATTTAATAAACAAGCTACAGAGACCGGTGCCGAAGGTCAATGGGTAGATGGGGATAATGTACGTTTTAGATATGGACAACCTGAAAAAATAGGTGGTTGGCAACAATTAGTAGACAATACAATAGCGGGTCCGGTCAGAGCTCAACATACTTGGACAGATTTAACTGGTAAAAAATATGGGGCTTTAGGTACATCCAAAGTTTTAGTTATTTATTATGAAGGTGCTTTCTATGATATTACACCTATTGAAGCAGATGTTACCGGTTGTACATTTGATTCAACAACAGGGTCAGCAACAGTAACAGTTAATAAAACATCACATGGTTTATTAGAAGGTAATTATATAAAATTTAAATCTGTATCTTTACCTGGTGGTGGAGAAACAGGATATAGCATAAGTTCTTTTGAAACAAATGTATTTGAAGTTATATCAGTTCCAACATCTTCTACATTTACAATTACTATGGCATCAAATGAAACTGGCACAGGTATGTCAGCTCAAGGTTCAGCAACTTTTAATAAATATATTGACGTTGGTCCAGTCTTTCAAACATCTGCATATGGTTGGGGTACAGACGCATGGTCATCTGGCGGATGGGGAGAAGAATCTTCTACAACAACAGTAACACTCGACCCTGGCTCCTGGTCACTCGATAATTACGGCCAGCTGCTAGTAGCAACAATTAGAAACGGAGGAACTTATACATGGAATCCGACAGCTGGTTTAGATACTAGAGCAACTATTGTTTCTGGTGCACCTACAGCATCTTTAATGAGTCTAGTATCGGACAGAGATAGACATCTATTTTTGATGGGAACAGAAACTACTATTGGAACACCTTCTACACAAAACAAAATGTTTATTAGATTTTCTAATCAAGAAGATATTGGAACTTATACACCAACTGCAAACAATACAGCTGGTACATTTTTACTTGACCAAGGAAATGAAATTATTACAGCAGTACAAGGTAAGGATTATGTACTTGTACTAACTGATCAAGCTGCTTATGCAATTCAATTCGTTGGTCCACCTTTTACATTTAGTATTAGACAGGTTGGTTCTAACTGCGGTTGTTTAGGTCAGCATGCAGCAGTATATGCACAAGGAGCTGTATTCTGGATGGGATTTGGCGGTGGATTTTTTATGTATGATGGTACCGTAAAACAACTTCCATCATTAGTTGAGGATTTTGTATTTACAACACAAGGAGATGCTTTGGGAATTAATTACGATGCCAATCAAATTTGTTATGGTTATCATAATTCACTTTATAATGAAGTGGGTTGGTTTTATGCAGCGAGTGGCTCGCAGCAAATTAATAGAAATGTAGTGTATAATTTTTTAGAACAAAGTTGGACGACAGGTTCTTTATCTAGAACAAGTTATAATGATGCTCATACTTATGGATTACCATATGCAACACAATTTACTGTTAATGGTACACCTACTTTTCCAACAATTAATGGGGTAACTAATAACTATGGATCGAGCAAATATTGGGCACATGAAACTGGAGTTAATGAAGTAGATGCAAATGGAAATCCAACAGCAATTACATCTTATATTCAATCAGGTGATTATGATATTTCTATAGAACAAGGTTTAGGTGGAGATGGAGAAAATATAATGAGAGTATCTAGATTTATTCCTGACTTTAAAAATTTATCTGGTAATGCAAAAATAACAATGTATTTTAGAAATTACCCTGGTCAAACAGAACAATCAGATTCTAATGGTCCATTAATTACTGGGCCATTTACATGTAATGCAACGACAACATATGTTAGTACCAGAGTTAGAGGAAGACAAGTTAGTTTAAAAATAGAAAACGATGCAGTGAATGAGTCGTGGAGATATGGAACTTTAAGACTTGATATTGCAGCTGGAGGAAGAAGATAATGGCAAAAGTTACACCAGTATTTCCAAGTACCATTGTTGATAGACAGACAGGTGTAGATAATCACCAACAATTAGTTGAAGCTTTAGAAACATTAAAGAACCAATTAAACTTTGGTTATCAAGAAGATTTAAAACAAGAAGTAGAAAGATTTAGTTGGTTTAATACAAGGTATGGTTGCTAATGAGTGGATGTAATAACGTCAATGTAGAACCTACAGTAATTGGTGGTGGAGACGGGTCAAATGCTTATGATGCATTTGGTAGACTAAGAGTTTCTAATCCATTTACTATTTTTGATAGTACAAATGTAATGTCAAAAAATAATCTTTTTGATGAATCTTTAACTGGATCAGGAACAGTTTCATATACCGCAAATAAATCTACAGTTAATTTAAATGTAACTACAGCTAGTGGCGATAAAGTCATAAGACAATCCAAAAGAGTTATGTCTTATC
>Ga0208899_1003344_pt1 | contig 10366 bp, 20 predicted proteins | sample VirMetDEL_Nov_24_FD_184518 | JGI IMG/M metagenome (GOLD analysis project Ga0208899, IMG submission 184518) | Aqueous microbial communities from the Delaware River and Bay under freshwater to marine salinity gradient to study organic matter... | ecosystem: Environmental > Aquatic > Marine >...
TAGACGCTAAATAATGAAAAATATAATACTTATAATATTGGCTTTTTTACTTATAGGATGCAATCCATTTATAAGTAAAGAGTTAAGACATAAAAACAAATGTAACAGAAAGCTTGAGAGATTATCAAAGAAATGTGATATTATTAGATATGATACCACTTACTTAAATTTTGATACGACAATAGTTACAAAAGAAGTTAGAGTTGATACCTTAGTAAGTACACAATTTGACACTTTAGAAATAACTAAAGATAAATTTCATTTAAGGTTAATTAAAACTACTGATACTTTACTAATTAATGGTGGTTGTGATGCTGATACCGTTTATATTGATAAAATAATAAAAGTTCCTTATACTAAAGTAGAACAAATTAAACTAACACCTTTAGAACATTTAGCTAATTGGTTTAGTAAGTTTTGGTGGTGGTTAATCATTGGGTTAATCATTTATTTGGTTTATAAAAAAATATTTTAGTATATTTGTTCTATGGGAAGACCAAAAGGAACAAAGAACATTAAGTTATCTAAGAGTCAAACACAAAGACTTATTGACTTATACCAAAGTTCAAAATCTAAAAAAGAAGTACAAAGAATTTTATCAGAAGAATTTGATTGTGCTGAAAGAACTATTAGAGACCACGCCAAAAGGCTTAATCTTAATCAAATAAGTTCTAATATATCAAACGACAAGATAATGGTTTATGATATTGAAACAAGCCGTATTACTGCTGATTTGTGGTGGACTGGTAAGCAATATGTAAACTATAAACAAATAAGCTCAGAACCAAAAATTATTAGTATTTCTTGGAAGTGGTTAGGAGATGATAAAGTTCACGCTCTAACTTGGGATAAAAACCATTGTGATAAAGCAATGTTAGAAAAGTTCTTACCAGAATACAATAAAGCACTTATGGTTATCGGACAAAACAATAATATGTTTGATAATAAATGGATAAAAACAAGAGCTGCAAAACATCGTATTCACGTTAATAGATTTGTAAAGAGTTTTGACATTTATAGAATGGCTAAAAGTACATTTAGGCTAATTAGTTATTCTATGGACTATATGGCTATGTATTTTGGTTTAACACCTAAACAATCACACGAAGGTATTTTAATGTGGGAGATGGTAGAAAAAGGTACTCCAAAAGAGCAAAAAGAGTATTTAAAAAAGATGGTAGATTATAATGTTGGTGATATTGTAACAACAGAAGAACTATATTTAACTTTACAACCATATTTTAACAATCAAACTAATGTAGCAGTAAAGAAAGGTTTACCAAAATGGGCTTGCCCAGTTAGTGGTTCTTTAAACGTAAAGCTACAAAACACAATTTATAGTTCAATGGGTACAATCCAAAGAATATTATATTGTGAAGAAAGTAAGCAACAATTTAAAGTAAGTAACAAAACTTATCAAGACTACTTACAAAGAGCATCAACTAAATATTGGGAATGAATACCAACGATAAAATACAACTTTACACAGAAAAAATAGCAAGAGAACTTATCCAAAAAAATAAAGATTATGGAGATAGTTTGCAAAACCCTATTCAAGTATTTCAGAAAAACAAAATAGATGGTATTCTTGGACGTATAGATGACAAACTAAATAGAATTAAAACAGTTGGCATAAATGATAAAACAGAAGATTCTGTAAATGATTTGATTGGTTATTTAATTCATTTAAAAATAATGTTGGATGCTGAAAAAGAAAGTTAAAAGTATATTCTTATCTTTAAATAAAGAAAGTTTAAGTAGTGAATACATTGCTTTACTAACAAACACGCCAATTAAAAAGATAGAAAAAATATTAATACAATTAGAAAATGAAAACTATATCAAATGAAGTTTAAGTGCTGGATTCCACATACAAAGTTAGAATATGATGTTATGATAGCTAATTCAATCGATGTAGATGAGTTTTATCTTAGTTATGAAGAATTTGTAGAATATTGTGGAGAACATCACGATTATATAGTAGAAGAACTTATAATTGACTACATAGATGATATAAATTTAGAAGATGGAGTTGATGATTACAACCCTTCTATCCTGCCTTTAAACGAATTAAACGAAAATTAAATCAAAAACTATTAAGTTGTAAATCAATTAGTTAGCTATTTATTTTAAAAATAGTTGTGTATAAATTTGTTTTGTATATGATTTGTTGTGTATGTTTGTACTATAATTAAAACAAACGATATGAAAACACAACACTTTAACAGAATAAAAAGAGCTTTAGAAAACGAAGCCAACCAAGTTAAACATTTACCAGCTTTAAGAAATATGGTAGATAATTTTGAAACTAATTTTGGCACAAGCAATTTATCTAATGCTTTACTAATAAAATATTTCAATAAGTATTTAGAATTAAACTTGTGTATATAAAATAATTAAATTACTTTTACGCTATGAATGAAAAAGAAATAGATTACGTTGAATATATGTTAAAAGATGAACTTATGGAACAACAAGAACACGAACAAAGAGAATTTATTTTTACTACTCACTTTAAAAATGGTTCTGCAATAATACCAAACAACTCTAATTTTCATCCTCAAATGTTTAGGGGTACTAAAAAAGAATATCACGCTAAGTTAGATGAATTATTTGGTCAATTTTGGGAGAATGAAAACGGTAAAGTAATTGGTGGTGATAAATACACTTTAGAAGAATACGATAATTTAAAACTAATAAAGATATGAAAAAAATATTAGAAGTAAAAAAAGAGATAGGCACACTATCAAAGAATAGTAAAAACCCTTTCTTTAAGTCGCAATACTTAGATTTAAACGACTTACTTAATGCGGTTGAACCGATACTACAAAAAAATGGTTTAATATTGTTACAACCAATTATAGGTAATTCAGTTCATTCTGTAATTTATGATTCAGAAAGTGGTAATGAAGTTTGTGGTAGCTCAATAGATATACCAGCCAACATATCAGACCCTCAAAAATTAGGTAGTTGTATTACATATTTCAGAAGGTACACTTTAAAAAGTTTATTGGCAATAGCTGAAAAGGATGATGACGGTAATGAAGCAAGTAAACCAACACCAATAAATATAGATAGATTAAACACAAGATTAAACGCTTGTAAAAGTTTAGAAGATTTAAAGAAAGTTTACGATGATTTTTCAGCAGAAGAAAAGAAAGCAACATTAAAGTTAAAAGACGAACTTAAAACTAAATTGAAATGAATAAAAAAAGATACAACCACTACTTAACAGAAGATAATGTAAAAGAAGTAGATAAACTAATTAATAAACATAATAAAAAATGTGAAGCTGGTTTCTTTATAAGTCGTGGTAAAATAATAGATGACTATTTAGAACAAATAAAAAACGGTGATATAGAACTAAACTTTAAAAAGAGATGAATTGGAAAATTATACCACAAACAATCTTAGCTTTAGCGTTCTTTTTTCTTGTCGGTGTGCTAAGTATATCAGAAGTAAAAAGAAAGTGTCTTAAAAACGATATAAACACGCTTAAAAACGATTTAAAGATTAAACAAGATAGTTTAAGAATGATGTATAAAAACGATTTACAAGCATTAGAAATTATAAACAGTAAAAATTAAGATTATGAATTATTGGATAAGACCAGCAATAAAATACGAGAAGCCAACTATTGAAGTAATTATTTCTAAAGTGTGCAATTATTTTAACGTACCAAGAGAAGTTATATTTCAAAAGAAAAGAGTTAGAGATGTAAACGAAGCAAGAAGTATTATTATGTATTTATTACATAAGTATTTAGAAATGACTTCGACAGAAGTTGGTAGAATATTAAAGAAAGACCACGCAACAGTTTTACACGCTTGTAAAAAAATTGATGGTTTTATGGATATAGATAGCAATTATAAAGAGCTTGTTAATAGCTTTAAAACAATTAAATAAATTAATAAACAAAAAAAAAAATTATGAAAAGATTACATTATGCAGAATTAGAAAACACAAACGATATTCGTGGAATTGAATTTGATGAATTAAAAGACTTAACGGCTTTTGTTTATGAAAAAACTGCTGATATTAAAACTAACAAGGTTTATCTATTAACATTTAATATGGGAGATGACTGTACAAACTGTCCGATATTTGTTGACACAGATGCAGTTGGTTTTATTGCTTCAATATCTTCTGTTTCACCAGAGTTTTATGAAGAATTTGTAGATGATTATTTTTTACACGAATATGAAACTTTTGCCGATGCTTATGCTGGAGCTTTATTAATGAAAGAAATGCACCCTTTGTGTGGTGGTAACTTAGAAACAATTAAATAAATATATTATGAGTGAACAAAAAGAAAAAGTGTTTTGTGGTAATGCTAAAATCATAACTACTCAATACGGTGATTTAACTAAAATATCTTTTAATAGAGATGATTTAAGAGCTTTAACAAACAATCTTAAAAATGATTGGGTTAATGCAGTAATTAAGAAGAAACAAAACCCAGTAGAAGGTAAGCCAACTCACTATTTAGAAATAGATTTTTGGCAACCAAAAGAAGGTAGTAATCAACCAGCAAATTTGAATAGTAGCGATGATATTGACGACTCGCTTCCCTTCTAAAATCAACTAAAATAAAAGAGTGTAATTAATTTTACACTTTTTTTAAACTTTTTATTGTAAAACTTGTGTATATGAAAACTATTATTTAGTTTTACAGAAAATTAATATTTATGAAAATATTTGATAAAAACAAAAATGTTTATGAGGCATCAAATGAAAGGATTGAGTTTATATTTAATAACTTCAAAAAAATATATGTTTCCTTTTCTGGTGGTAAAGATTCTGGTATAATGTTAAACTTATGTTTAGACTATATGAGAAAAAACAACATAACCGAAAAGATAGGGTTAATGGTTATGGATAATGAAGCAAACTATGAATATTCTTTAAAGTTTATGCACGAAATAGTGCAAGACAATTTAGACTTGTTAGATGTTTACTGGTGTTGTTTGCCAATAACGCTACCTTGTACGGTCAGTAGTTATGAAATAGATTGGCAATGTTGGGGGGTTAACGATGAAAACAGATGGATAAGACCAATGCCAAAACAAGATTATATTATAAATATAGATAACCATAAGTTTGATTTTTTTCAAGAAAATATGGGATATGATGAATTTTGGGATAAGTTCGGTGATTGGTATGCTGATGGAGAAAGTTGTGCTTGTTTGATTGGTATTCGTACTGACGAAAGTCTAAACAGATATAGAGCCATTATGAATAAAAAGAAAGGAATGATTAATAATCTATGTTGGACAAAGAAAAACACCGATTATGTTTATAACTGCTACCCAATTTATGATTGGAGAACTGATGATGTTTGGGTTGCTAATGCAAAATTTGACTGGAAATACAACGAGCTTTATGATATATTTTGGAAGGCTGGGTTAACAGTAGCACAAATGAGGGTTGCAAGCCCATTTATGAGTGAAGCTAAAAGTAGTTTAAATCTTTATAAGGTTATTGATGGTCACGTTTGGGCAAGGCTTTGTGCAAGGGTTTCTGGTGCTAACTTTATTGCAACATACGGCAAACAGTTAACATATAAAAGTTTCACGTTACCAGATGGACACACTTGGAAAAGTTTTTGCAAATTCTTATTAGAAACATTACCAAAAGAGGCTTCTGAAAATTTTAAGTCACGCTTTATTCAGTCAATAAAATACTGGTGGAGAGTAGGGCGTGGATTAGATGATAGTGTTATTGAGGATATGAAGGCAAACAATGTTGATTTTATTTTAGGTGAAAAAACAAGACACGGAAATAAAGATAAGCAATGCGTTAGAATGTTACCACCAGACCACTTAGATATGTTAAAGTGCCATAATTCAGATGTAACAAGCTGGAAAAGGTTTGTGATAACAATACTAAAAAACGACCATACTTGTAAATATTTAGGTTTAGCACCTACACACGAACAAGCTAAAAGACAAAGAGAAATTCAAAACAAATATAAAAACGTATAATTATGAAAGTAAGAACAATTAAAGAAATTGAAAACACCGAAAGAGATGTTAATTTTAAAGAAGGTAAAAGCCTTAGGGTAGTTTTAGCAAAAGATAATATGGGGTTCTCTATCCATAAAACAATAATTCCTAAAGGTAAAAAAGGGCATTGGCACTATAAACACCATTTAGAGTCTTGTTACTGTATTAAGGGAAGTGGATTATTAACCAATATAAACACTAATGAAGTTTTTGAGATAAATGTTGATACTGTTTACTCTTTAGATGATAACGACAACCATACTTTTGAAGCATTGGAGGATGTTGTTTTAATAAGTGTTTTCAATCCGCCAGTTACTGGAAATGAGATACACCAAAAAGATGGTAGCTACACTATTGATAAGGCAAAAGAAATTGTTTACTCAATAAGTGATTGTACAAACGATTATGATGCAATAGAAAAAGTTAATGAATTACTAATAAATAAATAATTAAAAATGGAAAAGTTTATATCACCAGTCTATAATGTGCTTAGAGTACCAATAGACCAAATACAAGCAAATGATTATAACCCAAATAGTGTAGCACCACCAGAAATGGAACTACTTGAAACATCAATTTGGGAAGATGGTTATACTATGCCAGTTGTTTGTTTTAGAGATGAGGAAAATGATAAGTATATTGTTGTTGATGGGTTCCACAGATATACAGTATTAAAGAACTCTAAAAGAATATTTGATAGAGAGGAAGGAATGTTACCAATATCTGTAATTGATAAAGAATTAGGAGATAGAATGGCGTCTACTATTCGACACAATAGAGCAAGGGGTTCTCACAACTTAGAGTTAATGAGTACAATTGTTAGTGAATTAGTTGAAATGGGAAAAGGTGATGCTTGGATATGTAAGCACGTTGGTATGTCGCCAGATGAATTACTAAGAATGAAACAAATAACTGGTTTAGCTTCGTTATTTCAAAATAAAGACTTCTCTGATAGTTGGGATGCTGAAATGGTATGAGGCAAGTATACATTCCATATTGGAAGTGGGAGTGCTATAAGAATGGTATGTGGTTAAAGGTTGGCTCTAAGACAGAAAAAGAAATGTTAGATACTGCAATAGAGTTTACTGGAAACCATATACTTTATGGTCAAGCAATGAGAAATGTTGTATATTTGTGGGAAAATACAATGACTAACCACTTAACAAACAAGTCAATCAATAGACGTGCTTTTTTGGGACATTGTGCAGTTTTCTATAAATTGCAAATACCAGAATACATCGTTAGAAGGGCTTGGAAGTTTTTAGATGATAAGCAAAGAATTTTAGCAGATAATGAAGCAGAGAAAACAATTAAAGAATGGGAGATATGGTACACGAGAAAATTGAGCAATACATTAAAATGTGGGAAGAAAGGTGTTATAGGGAAGGAATACCAGACGAAGCTCCTTTTGAGTTAGGTGATAAAGTCCCTTCATACAAACAAATATGTATTGCAATATTAAAAAATGACACTAACTTGGTTTCTTTAGGATATAAACCAAAGTACACTAAATATTATTCAGTTTTAAAAAGAATTGAGATAGATGCAAGACCAACTAAATATAAACAGTTAAAACTAAAACTATGAAAATTGATTTAACAGAAAAAGAACTATCAACTTTAGAACAAACTCCAGAAGGTTTTGAATACAGATTAAACGGAGATTTTAAAAGAAGTGGGTTCGAAACAAAACAAGAAGCAATTAAAGATGCTGAACATAATATAAAAAAATTTGTGTTACAGTTGATTAAAAAGAAATAATTTGCTTAACTTTACAAAAAATAAGATGTGTCACGGCATCAAACGAATTTATTAAATGCCTTTGGGGATTCGACCGTGACCGATGAACCAGAGGTTTTTTATTTTATGGCAAAAAGATTTACCGACACTAATAAGTGGCGAGACAAATGGTTTAGAGGATTAACACCAATAGAAAAAATCCTATTTCTTTACTTAACTGATAATTGTGATAATGCTGGGTTTATAGAAGTTGATTATGACTTGTGGGCTTATCAAATAGGATTAAATGAAGATGAGATAAAATACGCTTTTAAATCGTTAAAAAAGAACTGTGAGATAGTTGGGGAGTGGTGTTGGATTACATCGTTTCTACACCATCAAAACAATTTACCATTAAAAGAAACTAATAATGCTCATAAACAAATCATTTCATTATTAAAAAGTAAGTTTAATTATTTTAGAAATAGTATTAAATTTAAAGAATTTTTAGGGGCTAATGAGGGGCTATTTAGCCCTCCAAGTAATAGTAAAGGTAATGGTAATAGTAAAGGTAATGTAAAAGATAGTGTTTTAGATTCAAAAATTTGGATTGAAGATATTTGTATGAAGAAAAGTTTAGAGTACGATAAGTGTAAAGTTTACTTAGGGACTTTTTTAGATGATTTAGAATTGAAAGGTGAATTAGATAAAGGTGAAGAAAAAATAAAAAGTCATTTTGTTAATTGGTTGAATATAGAAATGAAAAAACCAGTAGTTAATAAAAGTAAAAAACCAACAGATAACTTAGCATTTTAATTATGAATATATTTGTAGAATGGAATAAGTTAGAATTTAGAAAAACTAACGGTAAAGAGAAGTTAAGGTGTCCAAGTTGTGATGACCAAAGAACTGATAAAAAAGATAAGAGTTTATTGGTTAATCACGAAGATGGTTATGGTAAATGTTTTTATTGTGAAGCTCTAACATTTAGAGAAATTAATAAAAAAGATTTTAGCGTTAAACATTATGAGTTACCAAAACAAGATTGGTTAAACTACACTAAACTATCGGATAAATTAATTAAATGGATTGAGGGTGATAGAAAAATAAAACAATTTAGTTTAAATGAATTAGGTATAACAGAAGAAAACTACTATCAACCACAATTAAAAAAAGAAGTTAATAATATTGTTTTCAATTATTTTGAGGGTGAACAATTAGTTAATAAAAAATATAGGTCAGCAAATAAATGTTTTACACAGTCTGCTGGTACTAAATCTATTTTTTATAATATAAATTCTGTTATAGGGCAAAAAGAAGTTTATATTTGTGAGGGTGAATTTGATGTTATTGCCTTACATACATTTGGAATTAAAAACGCTATAAGTGTACCCAATGGAGCAAATGACAATGATGAATATTGGACTAATAGTGAAAAGTATTTAAAGGACATTGAAAAGTTTATTATTGCAGTTGACAATGATGAGAAAGGTAACATCTTAAAAGAAAAAATTGCACAAAGATTAGGGCGTTATAGATGTGAGTTTGTAGAGTGGCAGAACAAAGATGCTAATGGTGATTTAATTAACGGTTGTATTGAAGAAAGTTTAAATAATCGTAAAACATTTCCAGTAAGTGGTACATTTACAGTAGAAGATTTATATGATGGTATTCTTGATTTATATGATAATGGATTACCAGATACTATATACCCAAAGCATAATTGTTTTGGTAATTTAAAAAATGTATTTTCTTTAATGAATGGACATTTATGTACGATTACTGGAATACCATCTCACGGTAAATCAAATTTTAGTGAGTGGTATGGGTTAAACTTAATTAATGATTATGATTTAAAAGCAAGTTTTTTTAGTCCAGAGCATAGTCCAATGAGCTTACATCAAACTAATTTTATACAGAAAGCAGTAGGAAAACCTTTTTGGAAGTCAGTCGATGGAATTGATAGAATAACAAAAAAAGAAATAGAAGAATATAAAATTTGGGCAAATGAAAAACTTTATTTAACTTCACCAGAAAAGGGGGAAACTGCAACTTGGGATTGGTTACTTGAAAAGTTCAAAGAACAAATGATGAGATTTGGTATTAATATATTTTTTATAGATGCTTTTAATAAAGTTGAGTTACCACAAGGAAACAAGATAGATGAGATTAATAGGGTTTTAACACGAATAACAAGTTTTTGTCAAGCAAATAATACAATAGTTTGTTTAGTTGCCCACCCTACTAAAATGAAAAAACAAGAATCTGGAATTTATGATTGTCCAACTTTATACGATGTTAGTGGCTCTGCTGATTTCAGGAATCAAACTCACGATGGATTTGGTATTTATAGATTTTTTGACAATCCAGAAACTGGTTTAGAAGGATATACTGAATTTGTTAACTTAAAAACAAAAATGAATTTTCAAGGTGAGATAGGTGCAAAAGTAGAATTTAGTTATCACAATGCTACTGGTAGATATTATGCAAGGGGAACACAACCACCAACTTTTAATATGACAAGAAAAGAAGAAAAACAAAGTGCAATACAAATAAATGATAATTTTGATAATGAAACATTTGATTATGATGAAAGTGATGTGCCGTTTTAAAAACAAAGATTTAGAAAAAGAGAATAATAAC
>Ga0208899_1003349_pt1 | contig 10361 bp, 9 predicted proteins | sample VirMetDEL_Nov_24_FD_184518 | JGI IMG/M metagenome (GOLD analysis project Ga0208899, IMG submission 184518) | Aqueous microbial communities from the Delaware River and Bay under freshwater to marine salinity gradient to study organic matter... | ecosystem: Environmental > Aquatic > Marine >...
GAGGCCACCTAGATATTCACAGCGAAAAACCAGAAGGATGGGCAAAAGAAATGATGGCAGGCGCAGCATTCGTAGTTCTAATGGCAGCAGTGTTTGTAATATTCCTTGCAATGTGATAACCAAAACTCACTGCTCGATTTGGCCCATGCCTGTGGCCTCATCCCCAACTGCCCCTGCCTCATTGGTGGGGGTTTCTTTTTTAAATGATCTATCTTACATTGCAGTAAAACTGGAAAGATCACCACATGGCAAAGAAAAAATCAAAGAACCCTGTCGGAAGGCCCAAGTTCGAGGTCACTCCTGAAGTGCTGGAAAACACCAGACGCTTTATGGCGCAGGGCTTAACCAAGGAACAATGCGCTGCTTCGCTGGGAATTTCAGTCTCAACTTTTCAGCTTTATCAGGCAGAATATTCGGAATTTTCGGAAGCAATAAAAAGCGGTGAAGCCGAAGGCATACAGCAGGTCACCAACGCACTCTATGAAAAGGCCACAGTTGATCGGGATAACACCGCCATGATCTTCTTCCTGAAGAACCGCGCAGGCTGGGTCGATAAAAAAGAAGTCGCAACAACCGTCGAACAAAAGCACGTCATAGATATTACGAGGATCAGCGATGAACAGCTCAACGCACTTGCAACAATTTTTGAACAGTCTAACGCTGGAGCAAGTGCAGGCGGAGCGTTACCGCAGATCATTGAGGGAGTTTACGAAAGCAGCTTGGCCGACGATTGAACCGGGCGTTGAGTTCCAGAACAACTGGCACGTCGATGCAATCAGCGATCACCTCCAAGCCGTTGTCGAAGGCGACATCAAACGTCTGATCATAAACGTGCCGCCACGCCACATGAAATCAATCAGCGTGGCCGTTGCGCTGCCAGCTTGGACTTGGACCCATCAGCCCCATAAGAAGTTCCTGTACGCTTCCTACGCCTCTTCCCTGTCCATCAGGGACAGCACCAAGTGTCGCCGTCTGATCGACAGCCCGTGGTACGATAGGCACTTCGGTGATAAATTTCAGCTCACTGGTGACCAAAACCAGAAGCAAAGGTTCGAGAACGATAAGACAGGCTACCGCATCGCAACGTCCGTAGGTGGCGCTCTGACAGGTGATGGTGGTGACATCATCTGCATCGATGACCCGCACAACGTGGTAGATAGCGACAGCTCAAAGGTGCGCGAGGGCGTTCTGGAGTGGTGGGACCAAGCCATGCAGACCCGGCTCAACGATCCCCGTACTGGCGCTTTCGTCATCATCATGCAGCGTGTCCATGAGCAAGACCTGACCGGGCATATCCTGTCCAACCAGCTAGGCGATGAGTGGAACCACCTCTGCCTGCCTGCCCGATATGAAATCGGACATCCAACGCCAAGCAAGTCATGGCTGGGCTTCTCAGATCCGCGCACAAAAGAGGGCGAGCTGCTCTGGCCAGAACGCATCGATGACAGTACGCTAAACACACTGGAGCGCAGCCTTGGCTCTTACGCAGCAGCAGGCCAGCTACAGCAGCGCCCATCACCCAAAGGTGGCGGAATCCTGAAGGCAAGCTGGTGGGTTCCTTGGGAAAAGGAAGACTTGCCCGACATCGAATATGTCCTGCAATCATACGATACAGCCTTTGAGGCCAAAGAAAGCTCCAGCTTTAGCGCCCGGACAACTTGGGGGGTCTTCCAATACAAGGGCGCAATGTGCGCGATTGTGCTTGAGTGTTGGTACGATAAGGTCAGCTACCCAGATCTGCGCCGATTGGCTCAAGAGGCTTACGATGAGTGGGAGCCAGACGCAGTTCTGATCGAAAAAAAGGCATCAGGTCAATCTCTTCTGCAAGATCTGCGTATGGCTGGCGTTCCAGTATTGGCTTATTCTCCAGATCGGGATAAAGAAGCTCGCGCCCATGCATCAAGCGCACTTTTGGAAGATGGCAGGATTTTCTTCCCTTCTAATCGAAAATGGGCTAAAGATTTAATAGATATATGCGCAGCCTTTCCTGCACATCCAAATGACGATGTTGTTGATACATGCACACAAGCGTGGTTAAGGTTACGAAAAGGATGGTTCGTTGGTCACTCAGAAGACCCAGATGACGATGAGCCAGTAGAAAAACAAAGGATGACGCTCTATGGCTGAACCACAAAACATTGTTCCATTTGCCGAAGGCGCTCCCGCCGATGACCTGATGATCGAAGAGCTAGGTGACGGTGACGTTCTAATCGGTGACCCAGAATTAGATTTTATGGATGAGCTAGATGATGCGGAGTTTGACCAAAACCTTGCCGAAGTTATCGATGAGCGCGAACTCATGCGCAAAGCCAGCGAACTGGTCGGGTTTTACGAGAATGACCGTGCGGCTCGCGCCGAATGGGAAGAACGCTATAAGCAAGGTCTCAAGACCCTAGATCCAGATGGTGGATTGGCAGAAGGTGAAGATGAGCGTTCAAGCCGTGGCCTGTCAGTTGTGGTTCACCCGCTGATCGCAGAAGCCGCAACCCAGTTTAACGCCAAGGCCATCGCAGAGCTTTATCCGTCAGGTGGCCCAGTTAAATCTGTCATCCTTGGCGAGCCAAACGAAGAGATGGAAGATCAAGCTCGCCGTGTGCGTGAGTTTATGAACTACCAGATCACACAGGAGATGCCCGAATACTTCCCTGACCTTGATCAGATGTTGTTTCACCTCCCGCTGATCGGCCACACCTTCAAGAAGGTTTGGTGGGACACAAACTTGGATCGGCAGTGCAGCCAGTTCGTAAAGGCTGAAGACTTTGTGGTCGCGCCAGAGAGCAAAGATCTCTACACATCCCCGCGCTACACGCACGTCATTCGGATGCCAAAGAATGACTTCAATCGCTACGTTCAGAACGGGTACTATCTCCAGACGAAGTATGGCGAAACAAATTCTATTGACCCATCAGGCGATACAATCGGTGAGATCGAAGGTGTCGATCAGTACGATGACAGCGACGATAACGTAATGACGCTGCTTGAAATGCACGTCTATGATTTGTTTGACGGCATCGATGGCCAAGAAATGGATGATGAAGACTTCGATGATAACGCAGTCGCCATCCCATATGTGATCACAATCGACTACGAAAACCAGAATGTGGTGAGTATTCGCCGCAACTGGAAAGAAGACGATGAGCGCAAGAAGCGCCGCGATTGGTTTGTTAGCTACAAGTTCCTGCCCGGTTTAGGCTTCTATGGCTTCGGCCTGTACCACATGATCGGTGGATTGGGTAAAGCAGCGACTGGATCGCTTCGCGCCCTTCTCGACAGTGCAGCTTTCTCGAACATGCAAGGTGGCTTTAAGCTGCGTGGCCGCGTCAATGGCGGCGACATGCAAATCAGCCCCGGCGAGTTTGTAGATCTCGACAGTACCGTTGATGACGTGAACAAGGCTATCATGCCCCTGCCGTTCAAAGAGCCAAGCGGATCTTTGTTCAACTTGCTTGGTTACATGGTTGACGCAGGTCAGCGTTTCGCCAGCACAGCCGATTTGAATGTCGGTGACGTAAATCCAAACGCCCCAGTCGGATCGACAGTCGCCCTGATCGAACAGGGATCGAAGGCATTCAGCGCAATCCACAAGCGGTTGCATTATGCGCAAGGCCAAGAGTTTAAACTTCTGGCTGACCTGAACGCAGAAAACCTGCCAGATGAGTTTAGCTTTGCCCAAGCTGGTGCGGCTCAAATCATTTATCGCACTGACTTTGATGATCGCATCGACATCGTCCCGGTCTCAGATCCAAACATTTTCTCGACAGCCCAGCGCATTGCGCAGGCTCAAGCTGTTCTGGAAATGGCACGATCAGCTCCGCAGCTCCATGATTTGTATGAGGCATACAAGCGGATGTATGAGGCGATTCGCATTCCAAATATCGATGAAATCTTGCAGAAGCCTGAAGAGGCGGTGCAGATGGACCCAATCGATGAGAACATGAGCGTTCTGTACGGCAAGCCAATTCGCGCCTTCCCAGAGCAAGACCATGAGGCGCACATCGCGGTCCACATGCAGTTCATGCAAGATCCATCATTGGGCGGAAACCCCGGCGCAAAGCAAATGCAGCCCGTGCTGATTGCTCACATCGCAGAGCATATTGCGCTTTTGTATCGTCAGCGCATGGAGGCAGGCATCAACATGCAGATGCCACCAATGCCAGACTTCAGAGATCCAAAGTTCAAGTTCAACGCTGTAGATCCTGCAACAGACATGCTGATCAGCCAACGTGCGGCGCAAGTCGTGCAATCTGCGCCTCAGATGAAGCAGATCGAAGCCATTCGCGGATTGGGTGGTCAACAAGGTCAGCAAGGAAACCCATTGCAGTATGCGCAACAGCTCGCGCAGCTTGAGACTGAAGCCCTCAAGGCTCGAACTCAGGCACAGATTGAAGCTGATCAGGCCAAGGCTAAATCTAAAATCCAGATCCAAGAGGCTGAAGCCCGTCAAGACATGGAGATTGATGCAGCGAAAGCGCAAGCTGACATGCAGGCAAAGATTATGAAGCTAGAGGCAGAGTTGCAGCTTGAGAGAGAGAAGAACGCAGCTAAAATTCAGATGGAGGCGATGAAAAATGTACCCCCCACAGTATAGGTTGCCTCCCATAAATCCTGCTGCCTTCGGCGGTCTACCGCAGCAGGGTCCACGGGGTGGCCCTCCAATGTCCCCTCCCAACAATGTTGGAGGGCCACAGGGCCAACCGCCTATGGATATGAATAAGTACCTGATCAACAAAGTAATGGAAATCAAACGCCGCATGGGCAACCAATCAACTGGTGCGCTGGGCGCAATCTCTGAAGCTATGATGCCACAGCCGCAACCACAGCCGCAGCCGGGACCGCAACCGCAACCACAACCTATGAGGGCGTGATGGAACAGCAGTTTAGACCCGGCTCGTTTGCAGATCTAAATCTGCGGCCAGTTGACATAGACCTTCCAATTTCAGGTGGGATCATATACCAATCCATGCCAGACGGCTCTGTAGTTGAGGTAGATCTTAATAAGACATTCGAGGGCAAATATGGATCAATTAGGCCATCGATTGGATATACCGATGAGAGAAGCGGTTTTTCAGATGGCCCTGCGGATATAAGCAATAGGGCAAAGACTGTCCGTATTGGAGTTGATGGTGAGACTTCATTAGGGCCAGTTGATCTACAGGGATCTGTAATGGGTAGCAGGACAAGATCAAACCAAAACGTCAGCGTCCCAGAATATAACTACAATTTCAACGATTCAAATGTTGGTACGTTTACTAAGATCGGCATTGGCGCACGGATGGGATTGTTTGATTTCAATGCAAGCCGCCAGAAAGAAACTGGGTCTGACCCATTCTATTCTGGAACTGTCGGAATGAATGTTGGTAAGGGCGGCAGGCTGGAATACTCTGATACCAATGTTGGAGATCCAACGATTGGCTTCAATTATAGAATGGAGTTTTAGGTGTGAATACTTTTATGGATCGTGTGAACGAGATTGTAGCCAAAAACCAACCTGCTTCTATGCCAATGCAAGCCCCAGAATCTTACCCAGATCAAGGCATGGGGGCTTTGAGCAATGTTGTTTCTGGCGCTCCACGTCAAACTGAGATCATGGGCCAACCGCACATGCTTGCGTATATCAACCCGCAAGAAGAAAACCTACTTCAGAATTATCGTGGTGATGCCCCAGTTATGGCGGGTCCAGATGGTGTGCCTGCTTACTGGCATGGCGGGGATCATTGGTATAGTGGCGCTGTTAATGCTGTAAAAGACACATTTAAAGAGATTACTAGTGGCGGAAAAGCGGTCACAAATACTTATAATAGCCCGTCTAATGCGAACGAAGAAGCTGCAAAATCTATGCTTTCTGTTGGTGTTGGCAATGTTGGGGGTAGTAAAACTTACAGCCACTCCACTGATGGCGATGATCGGCCTAGCGATGCCCCCACCCCTACGGTTATTCCGACAGGTACAACCTTAAAAACGGGAACTGTTTTAAACAGCGGATCTGACCCTGTTGTCTTTACGCCTAACGACGATGGTGGGTTTACGGGGCAAAATCAGTCTACTGTTATAGATTTTGGATCTGATTCAGACAACGCGGCAGCGGTTGATGCTGCTGTTGCAGAAGCTATTGATTATACTCCGACTGTAAGCACCCCAACCTATACGGCTCCAGTAGTAAGCACTCCGACTCCTACACCGTTGCCAGAAATCATTAATGTTCCAGCCCCACCTTCTGGAACTGATCAAAATACAGGTGCGCAGCCTGTATATTTGCAGCCGAATACTGCTGGCGCATTACCCCAAGAAACGGCACTTGCAGATGTTCAACAAGAGCTAAACGCGGCAATATCTAAGGCACAAAGTGCTAATGCAAGCAACGATCCAAATGTTTATTGGAACGATGAAATTGCACAGTTGGCAGCTCAACGTGACAGGATTCGGGATAGTGGCGCAGGATCTACAGGTTCGCTTTCGGACATCAAAGCCGATTTGACCTTAACTGGAAACGAAACTGGTGCTTTTAGTTTCTTGCCTGAAGGCGGCAATACTTTGGGGCAAACAATCATAAATGCTCTAACTCCTTTTGGCTCAATGGAATATATAAACGGCGTTTTGGTAGATACAGATGCAGGAGATTTTACAAGCAATCCTTCAGCGGCAAACAACGCAAGCGGATATGTAGATCCAAAAGCTGGAGCTGGGTCTGCGCTTCTTGATTCTGCATACGCAAAAATAGCTGCTGGAAAGACCAGTGATCTAACGATGGCAGAGCAAATGGCTTTGTACGGACAAAGAGGCGGGACTCCCAACGCGGCTGAGACAGTTGCATTGCAGGAAAACTATAACGCCAGCGGCGCAAGAACAATGACCCAAGATATGCAAGATGAAATCGTCAGTGGCATGGTGGACAATGGCGCTACTCAAGCACAAATTGATGATTATAAAGAAGGAAGCCCAGTTGGTTCTGATGCAAATCCATTTTATGACACATATGGAGAGCTGGGTGTGTTTGGTAAAATTGGCAAGGGATTAGGTGATTTACTTAACTATGCCATCACAAATGCCACTTACGGTCTAATCAACCCAAAGAAAATCAACGAAGCTGCTGCCGATGAGTGGGTAAGGGCATATGAATCTGAAGGCTCGACAGGCGGTCAGTTTGATTGGAACGATCCAGACTACTTAGACATCAGCCCCGGTGCGTTGGGAGATGATAACTGGGAGAAGTTACTTGAGATGAGCAGCACAGAAACTGGCATAGAGCCAGTTCTTCAAGGCGTTGTCGGTGAAGACGGCGAGACAGTTTCTGGTGTGGTAGAAGTTCAGAACACAGATGATGGGCCAGTAATTGTGGACGAAGTTGTCGATGAAGATGATATTACAACAATAACAGGTGTTGGTGATGATGATGACAGCGGAGTTACAACTGTAGATCCAGCCATACTGAGTAACATCTGGAAGCGTTACTACAAAGGCAGTGGCATGGAATTCTTACCGCCTTGGATGCGCAGGTGGGCATCTGGAGAGGAAATCGATTTAATTTTGACCAAAGTCACTGTGGATGGTAAAGAGTATTATCAGACACCAGATGGTCAGTACATCGATCCTGCTGAATTAGTTGGTACAAAAGAAGAAGACATAAACGAAGGTGGAACTGAAACATCCACAGCAGCAGAATAGAAAACATAGGAGGCTAACATGGCTGAACCCAGCATGAACCCAAATTCACAAGAGCAAATGATGCTTGTACAGAGCTTTGAGCAAATGGCTAATGCTGTTGGCGCTGAAATTCCTGTAAACCTCTCAAGTGAGATTGCTGCTGTAAAGGCGGGAAAGCGCATGTCTGGTGAGCTTCAACGGATGTTGGCCGAAGGTTCTATGAGCTTGATGAATCAACTTAACCCAGAAATGATGCCAGAGACTGAAAAGTCCTACGAAGTTGATGGCCGCATGGAACGCATGTCACCAGAGATGATGGACAACATGGTTACCTCTGGTCAGATCTCACAGGGTGAAGCTCGTATAAAAACAGAGGACGAAGATCCCTATTCTAGACTTATGAGAATGATTAGATCTGGTCAAATCACAATAGAAGAAGCTCGTTTGGCTTTGGATACGGCTGGGCCTGCAGATGTTAACTCAGAAGAGATGCGGCGCTTTATGGACATGAAATCCGCAGCTCAGGAAAAAATGGGTATGCCGGGACCGGGCATGATGCCAAGCCAAGATGAAATGACATATGGCCCATCTAGCGGTATAACTGTTGAACCAAATGTGATGACTATGGAAGAGGCGGTTGATGCTGGCCTTGTTACCCCAACACGTCCACGGATGCGTCTTGCTGCACCAGCAACATCTATGCGCCCCAGAATGCGCCCATAAAGGAGGCTACTATGGCTCAAATTAACGTAGCAAACATGGAAGAAAACGCAGATTTGTTTATGGCAAAGATGGGTTTTCCGCATGATGCTGACGGTCTAAACATGACCGACGAACAGCTCGTAAACTTTGTTCTGCTCTGCCAGCAGGAATATATGCTTGGCGATGAGTATGACGATGAAGAGTATGAGCATGATTGTGATTGCGAACATGGCGAAGATTGCGATTGTCATCACGATGACATGATGATGGATATGCCAGAAGACAGTGGCGTTAAAGTTAAAGTCATGCGCCTTGGCGGTGGCAATGTACATGAGCTGATGAACGAAATCTTGGGCGGCTAACATGCCTGTTCGCAAGGTCAAAGGCGGCTACCGCTGGGGCAGCAAGGGCAAGGTCTACAAGACCAAAGCCGAAGCTGAAAAGCAGGGTCGTGCGATCAGAGCTGCTGGGTATAAGGGCAAGAAGTAATGGGTAAAGTCAAAGCAATTGAGAATGTTTTCGGCGCTTTGAAGAATCTCTTTGATTACAAAAGAGATGGAAACGAAATTGCTGACAGAATATCTGATATACCATCTGCTAGAGAAGTAGCTGGTCTACCTTACATCCCAGAAGCTGGTGCGTTTTCTAATATAAAAAGTGAACAAGCAAACCTTTTGAGAGATCACTTTAGCCAAGGATATTTGTCAAATGACACCTTACCTCCAGAGCAAATAACCATTAGCGATCTCAAAGGCAAAACTCTTATGAGTATTGTTGGTGATCCTACTGGCAGGCACACAGTCACAAATCTTCAAGGTAGAGAATTGCCAGAGCCAGTGGATTCTATGGCTGGTTTTCAATATACAGATATACCGGGCCAAGGATACGCTGGTGCAGAAGGTCCAACAAACAGCAAATTAAACGAGGCTCTAAGAACTGAAGATCCATATTACACTAGCTTAATGATGGGTGAAAAATCAGGTGACTTCGCAATGCATACTGGAGAGTTGTTTGGTCAGATGATTAGAAACCAAGGAAATATGCCACTTGATAAAAAAGATATACCTAAAATAGATGAAGCCATTCGTGGCATGGGAATGCCAATAAAAGTAAAAGTTAAAAATCCAGATGGCACTGAGAAAATGGTTGGTCGAACCATATACCCCTTCCAAAGCTTTACAACAGTTGCTGATCCTAATGCTGTTCTGAACTTTCTAAAAACTTTGCCAACAGGAACGCTAAGAGCTGCTTTCTTAAAAGGCATGGACAAGGCTGGACTGCAAAAGATGGGTATCCCAAGTGTAGGCCAAACTAGGCTTGCACTAGCAGACGCAGAGCAAATTGGTATGGATTGGGGTACAACTGGTTATAGAGGTTTTGTTCCAGACTTAGATAAAGGATCTTTTCCAACCACACCGCAAAACTCCACGACATATGACACTGGTATTGATAAAGTTGGAAGATCTCAGAGCTTCCTTGATGGCAGTCGCGGCATACCAGCAAACTTGTTGTATCGTGACAACGCCGCTGCACGGCGAGAGGCTGGAACTGGTGGAAATTTAGTTATGAACAGTGCTGACTATAAAGTTTTTGAAAGTAGCCCCAAAAAAGCCAAGCAGATTGTTGATGATCAATTAGAGGAGATTATTTCAACATTTACAGAAATTGAGCGCAGAGCTGGCCGCAGAGCCTCATTGCAATATGCACAAGAACTTTTGTCTGGTGGAAAAATTACTGGACAAATGATTGAGGCAGCAAGAAAAGCCAATATTCCATCGTGGATGCTTGCAGCAATCACGCCAACCCTTGGCGCACTAAATGCAATCCCAGAAGAGGATGGTACATAATGCCAGCAAAAAAGCCCAAACGTGACGCATGTTATAGAAAAGTAAAGGCCCGTTATACACGCAATGGTGGAACGTGGCCTTCTGCTTATGGATCTGGGGCTTTGGTGAAGTGCCGAAAAGTAGGCGCAAAAAACTGGGGTAAGAAAAGTGCCAAAAAAAAGTAGTAGCAGC
>Ga0208899_1003350_pt1 | contig 10360 bp, 6 predicted proteins | sample VirMetDEL_Nov_24_FD_184518 | JGI IMG/M metagenome (GOLD analysis project Ga0208899, IMG submission 184518) | Aqueous microbial communities from the Delaware River and Bay under freshwater to marine salinity gradient to study organic matter... | ecosystem: Environmental > Aquatic > Marine >...
CCTGGTGGTCCTTCTATGTCTTCTATAACTAACCTAGTGTGATGATTATAATTGTCACCTTGAAAAGTTGTTGTTGGATTTGTGTTTAAAGTTCTACTACCACCAGTACCTTTAATACCTCTAGTTATATTTATTTTCTTTGGTTCTGAATTACCATCAGTCCAAAATAACATATCATCAACTACGTTTATGCCTGTGATAAGATGGTTTCTTGAAAAGTTTAAAACTCTTTCAGCTGTAAAAACTATTTGCTCTCCAGCAACAGTTTGAATAGCTCTGTTTAAAGTTATTTTAAAACCATATGACGCGTCATACTCAACGTTTTCAACGTATATTTCATTCAAACTATTTGACCCATAAAAAGTACCGTTAAAAGTACCTGTTATACGCATGCCTTTTCTAATACCAGAAATATTATTAGTAGCAGTGCTACTGCCAAGAGCTATATATAAATATTTAACGGCACTACCGCTAGACGTGCCTATTGATGAGATTACTTTCCATATATCAACAAAAACATATTTAGTTGTTTCTGTTGCTGGATTATACTCGACAATCATGTCTTTAGTAATACCGCTTCTAGTTGCATTTGCTTGGTCGTTAAAAACCATCCAATACACTTTGTTTGTTTTATTATCCTGTATAGACCCAACAGTAAAAGCTGTGCTTGTGCCAGTTGCTGACTTTAAAGTATTTCCTAAAGTAGTTTGTATAGTACCAATGTTAGAATCTTCTGAAGTAGAAACTTCAATATTCATAGCATCTCTATACTCGCCGTTAGGTACTAATCTTTCATCAAGGTCTTTATTCATACGACCTTTAGTAAAATTATGCTTTAACTCAGCCATATATTAGTGTTTTATTTGTTTAGATTTACCTCTCATTACCTGAGCAAGTTCTTCTAATTTTAAATTTGATAGTCTTAATTTTGCAACTCTTGCAGCCGCGAATTTTTCTTGTTTAAATCTTCTTACAATATTTTCATTAACAGCAGATCTTGTTGATAATAATGCGTAAGCTATGTGTTTATATAAAGCTTCTTCTGCAAACTTGTGTATTTGCATTTCAGCATCTGTTCCTAAACTATCACTTATATATTTTAAAGTAATTGTTTTACCAGCTATACTAGAACTAAAATGTATTTTACCTGCTAATTGATCTATGTAAAAAGATCCGTTAGCTTGAGAGTACTGAGGATCAATACCATATCTCTGCCCTGTGTTAGGCCAATACCTATCATCTTCGTAATCGTCTTGATTTGTTACGGGTGTATGTGACTTGTAAGAAGTCCAAGTATCTGATTCAGTTTCAAAATCTAATTCGTCAGCGCTTAAATTATAAGTGCCATCAGCGTTTTGCTTTATAGCCTTTGGGTTTGAAGTTTTAGAAACAGGATAAAGTATACGCTCAATACCAGCGTCGTCTTTCCAAGTTAACTTTACATAATTAACATAATCTTGTGGTAAAATCATTTGTAAAGTTGTTGGTACTTCTATTTCTTGAGCTTTTTGAGAACGTAGTATATCATAACTCATCTCAGCTAAACCTCGTTGCGCATGAAATGCAATGTCTGTTCTTTTTACTTTAGGTAATAGTTTGTTTTCACCAACATAAGCAATTATAAAATTATTTATAATGTCTTGTAAAGAAACGTATTGATAAGCGCCAAGAGTTCCAGCTTCATATTGAGCTTGAGTTTGATTGTCTAGTAATCCCATTTATTATTGTTTTTCTTGTTGTATATTTTTTTGATCCATATTAGCCGCTGTCTGAGCTAAGCCCACTTTATTAATAGTTATACCAGCTAACTCTAATATGTTTATAACTAAACTTTCTTCTTCAGAAGGATGTAATTCAAAATGCACCGCGTTATTAGCATTAAACAAAGCTTTTTCATTTACAACAACGTAAGCCCATTCACATTTTGTAGGTTTTTTAATATAGTTAATGCTAACATTATCCATTCGGTTGCTTGCTGAAAATGTAGTTGGATATAGCTCTATATCATAAGTAGCGGAATTAGCAGCTCTAACATAAACAGGTCTTGATAAAGTTGGTGTTGTTAAATTAGAGTTTAGTAATAAATTTATTTCGTTTGTAGTTACTCTTTCAACAACAACAGAGTCCGCAAAACTATTTCCAAATTGAACTTGACCTAACCTGTAAACATCAGAAGGTAATTTACCTTTGTTACTAGTATTGCTTGCTAAGTCTTGTCCATACAGTTCAAACAAGCTTATTTTTTCTTCTAATATACTAATCATATCAGAATAAGAGTTGTCGTTACCTTTTTGAGTTGATTGAAATTGATGTATATCATAAAAATATTGTTCAAATATGTTCATTTGAGCTTGATTAGCATGTAGGTTAAACTCTTGAGGAGTTAAATAACCTCGTTGTTCTTTGTTAGCCAACGCTAAAACTCTTTGATATACTGTATCTATATTTACCATATTTCTTTTTTGTAGTTTGCGATCGCCCCGTAGAGCGACCGCTTCTACAGTTTGATTATTTTAATTGTTTTTCTATATTTGCATAGATTTCCATACCTTCATCAGTTTTAAACCAAGCGGCTAAAGCTGAGTAAGGATGTTCTTCAAAAGGAACATTCATTAGCTTTCTATCATTAGAACCCCATAAAAAAGTTCTTTGATCGCTAGACATTTTTAGTATTCCATATTCAACAGCTTTAATACCAAAATTTCTTAAATGTACATTTTCATCTTGAGACAACTCTAATAGCAAAGAAGGGTTGTTAGTAGCAAACACTAACAAATCTCTTTTAAGTTCAGCAGAACTCATCTTAGACACCTTAGAACCAAGCTCAACACGCATAACAGCTTCTGCCATTTCTAAATTCATGTTTCTTGCTGCTAATATTGCATCAGCTTGCATTTCTAGCTGATCTATCTGTATAGTAGCTTCTTCAGAAGGTTTGTATTCATAAAACAATTTATCTTTCAACGGGTGGTATAAAGATAATAGTTTTTGTAATACTGTTTTGTTTTTTGGAACAAATAAAGCTCCATTTCTAAAAACCACATGCTCTAATCTTTGGTCACCTTGCATTTCATCTACAAAAGGTGTTTTTTGATTTTTTGTATACTTTAATTCTCTTTCGTAACCTTTTTCTTCGTCAAAGTAATAAATATCTGAACACTTTATAATGTATGATAAAGGTGATTGATTATTTTTTAAATAATACAATCTGTCTTTTATTTCCCAAGTTGGTTTTTTAGGTTCAACTTTTACTTTTGGTTTTGGAGTTTCCATAACCGGTGTTACTACTTTTTCTACGTGCTCATCACCAGGATCTCCTTGGTATGAGGCTTTTGTTTGTTTTTTTGCCATAATATAATATATAATAAAATTAATAAAAAGAAAGGGTCGAGGCCGAAGCCTCGATCCTTAAAATAATAAGTGCTTATTTCATTAACATGAAGTTGTTAGCACCTTGAGTAATTAAACATCTTTCTGATAAGAAGTGAATTTGCATCGCATCTAAAGCAGATGTAGCAGCTCCAACAGAACCAGTAACCCAAGTTTTCATTCTTCTATTGTCAGTTTGAGAAGCTCTATATCTAACATGTAAGAATGGTCTTTTTAGGTTTTTACCTAATTGTTGGTCATAAACGTTTGAAGTACCAGCTGGGATAATAACCCCTCTAATAGCTCCAGCAGCGTAAGCATCGTTTATACCACCTCTTGTAGCTTTGTCATTTAAGTACCTGAAGTCAGACTTGTAGAAGTCATAAGAACCTCTTCTGAAACCAGAGAAACCTAAGTTTAATGCCATATCTTCAGAGTTGTTAAATACACCGTAAGATGTACCACCAGCCCCGTAAGAATTCATAGAAGCTAACATATCATCCATTGCAAGAGACGTAGCTCTGTTTACGAATAACATATTTTCTTCAATAGCACCTTGCTTATCAAACTCAGCTAAGATAGCGTCAAATTCAGCTAAATCAGTAGCAGCGTTAACACCAGTAACACCAGTAGTAACATTACCTCTTTCTTCAATAGCATTGAATAAACCTTGAGTACCAGTAACTTCACCACCACCAGCGTATAAATGTGAGTCAGTTAAATCAGCTACACCACCAGTGTAACCACCAGAAGCACCACCTTTAACACCTTCTAACATAGCCATTTCTAAGTAGTCGTTAAAACGAGCTCTAGTATCACCTTCAGCTTTTAAGTACCATAGGTAACCTGATTGTCCTTCTTCACCAGTAACTTCAACCCAACCAATTCTAGATGTATCAGATCCTGATACTTCGTAGTAATCTTTCATGATAATTGGTTTGTTGCTGAAAGTTTGCATTTTAGGCTCGTTAGCTCCTCTAGTAGAGTCACCATCGTAGTTGTCACCTTTTTTGTATTCAGAACCATAAACTAATACAGTTACAGAATCAGCACCTTGGTTATCAGTAAATACATCGTTTAAGTCAACAACACCATAAGGAGCAACTTCAATAACAGCTGATCCACTAGTTACTAACGTAACTAAAGCTTTAACTGTACCTTCAGAACTTGCGATAATAACAGTGTCATTTTTTCTAATACCATGAGATGAACCAGCAGCTTGACCATCGATGTCTTTACCGATAGTAATTTGTCCACCAGCAACTGTACCAGCATCACCATTAGTGATTTGTCCAGTGTATGATAAATGTAGTCTACCTTGCTCAGACCAAACAACTTGGTCAGCAGCCATAGCCTCTTCAGCTCCTACTTGTGAAAGAAATCCCGAGATAGTTCTGTTTCCAAAAACCTCAGCTTCTTTTTCCATAAGATCTGGTAAATATTGTTGAGCCCACGTTGTGTCCGTAGTCCCAGTAAAATCTAGATAGTTTGTAGCCAGCGTTTGTTGCCTTGGAGTAGGCGTGCTGTTCAAACTACCTCCTGCAGTAATTGCCATAATTTTGTAATTTTAAATTTGTTATTTATTTATTTTTAATTTTAAACTTAAAGTTAGAAGAATCATCGTTTAGTACTCTTACTTTCAAATTACCACTGTTAGTTTCTGAAAAAGATTGCCTTGGCTCCATACTTACGTTTTTAGCTTTAGCAACACTTTCTTTCATAGCATCAGCTTTGCCTTGCTCGTAAAAGTGATTAGCAATAGCGTCTGGATTCATTGCTGCAAACAACGATTTATGATAACCTTTTGCGTCACCCATTAAATTTGTTTTTCTGTCAGTAAACTTTTGAACAAAATTATTAATGTCGCTTTGAGTTTCTTTTACGCTGTTAACATTTTTAATGTTGTATCTATACTTTTTATCACCTACGTTAAAATCAAAACCTTTGAATTTATCGTTAAATAATTGGTTAGTTTTTTGAATAAATACTTCTTTACCTTTACTTGCTATTTTTTGAGTTTCTTCCGACTCCTTGTTGTATCTATTAAAAAAATCTACAGCTTTTTGTTGCTCTTTAGTAAGCTTTGATCCAGCCTTGATTTCTTCATAGTATTTGGACTTTTGCCTGTCCAGGTGGGCCTTAGCGCTGGCAACTTGCTCTTTTAACGCTAATTTTTTTCTTTTTATTTCAATTTCACTATCAGATTCTTCATCATATGAAAACTGATCTTCCATTAAAAAACTTATTTCTTCTCCGCTTAAATGAGGTTTTGTGTTAGAATAGTATTCTCTTAACAAAGTGTCATTGTCAAGTTCAGAATAATTTTGATTAAGTCTTACGTAATCCTCTAAGCTACCACCAGTATCTTCCATAAAATCTACAACTTTTTGTAAATTTTCAGGTAAAGCCGCGCCAGTTTCTTTAGCTTCTATTATTTCTTCCGCTAACTCTTCTGTTTGTTCCTGAACTTCTTCTTCAGTTACTTCTTCAAGTACGGGTTTTTCATCTTGAACGGAGACTTCTTCTCCGGTAGGTTGTTCATCTGTTGCTTCGACGTTTTGCTCTTGAACTTCTTTGCTAGTTTCGGATTCGTCGCGTACAGGTACCTCATCTGTGCTTTGCTCTGGAACGGCATCTTCTTGTGTTTTAGTTGGTGGTTTTGTTAAATCTACTTTTATAATACTGTCATCGTTTGGTTTTACATTTTGAGACATATCAACTTTAGTAACTTCTTCAGTTACTTTTTCTTTATTTTCTTCCATAATATAATATAATAATAATTAATAATTTTAAATACTAAAGCCTCCTAAGTTATCATTACCTGCAGACTCAAAGTTTTTAGGTGGTTTTCCGTTATTTCTTTGGTCTATAAGTTTGCTTTGTTGAGTTGCTTGTATTCTTGTTCTTTCGTCTTTACGATCTTCTTTCATTTTGTCTTTGTTATCAACAGTTTGATTTTCCATTTTCTTCATTTGCATGTTAAGATTAAACTCATGCTCCATTAAAGACTTTTTAATAGCAGCTTCTTGCTCTAAAGCTTTTGCTTTTAAATTTGCTTTTGCTTCTTCTAATTGCATTTGACTCATTGTAACAGCCTCGTTCTTTTTAACCTCCATCATTGCAGCGGCATTTTGAGCCTGTATGTTTGCTTCTGATTGAGCTTTTATATTTTCTTGCTGTATTCTCTGGTCTTCTTCTTTTTTCTTTTTACGTCTTATTTTTAATAATTGATTAGCTAGCTTAACGTTTTTAATTTCTCTAAGATCAATAGCGTCTGTAAGTTCTATTAATTGTTGTTGTAAAGCCATTTGAATATTATTTTCAAGCATTGCTTTTTCTTCTTCATCAGGCATTAATTCTATAAATATACCAAAATCGTATAAATATAATTCAGACATTTCTTTTAAAGTAGCTACGTTATGCGCTCCTATTTGTTGTATAAAAGCATTTGCAGTAGGTGAGTATTCAAGTATATCAGATATTCTAAGTGATAAACATTGACAAACCTCTTTAGTTAAAAATAAACCACCTTGTAATATATGTCTTGTTGCTGTGTTACTATTTGCAGCGGCTAATTTTTGAACACCAACTAGCGAGTATTTATCTGGCATACTACCGTCTTTAGCTTCATTTAATCCGGTTACATCTCTTATCATTTGTAAATAATAGTTGTAAGTTTGAATTAAACTTTGCATTTTACCACCACCGTTACCACTTTGTATTTCTTGTATTGGAACTTTACCAGGATTCATGTCTCCTTCGCTTGTAAACGATCTACCTATAATAGATCCAGTTTGGAAAAACATGTTTAAAGCTTCTTGCGGATTGTAGTTTGTTCCGTTACCTAGATCTATTTCAGCTAAACCATCAGCATCTAAATATATACCGTCAGGAACCATACGTGACATTACTTGTTGTAGTTTTAAATGTGTAAGCTGTATCATATCAGCAAACCCTGTTATTCTACCAACTAAAGATTCTATTCTACCTTTGTACATACGCGGAGCAACAATAGTGTAGTTCATTTTAACTTTAGTAAAGTCACTTTTTGGCCTCATCATATTTTTAGCCATTTCCCACTTTAATAATTTACCGGTACCTAATATTAAAGCTCCTTCGTACAGACACTCTACAGATCTTTGTAATTTTCCATAATCACCTTCCATATCTTTAGGTGGATTAAAAGTGTCATCTTTTTGTAATATTTTGTTAGCACCAGTACCAGTTTCTTTCACTTTGTAAACTTCGTTCATATATGTTTTATAATTAAAATATAAAACTTGAACTTTGTTATTATCTTCTTCTCTTAAATTATAATTATTGTTGTGGTAATTTGCTTGGTGATAGTTTTTATTTTTTACTATATCTTTTAACTCTTCTTCTGTAAGATAAGGAAATTGTTTTACAAGTTCGTTTATAGGTATCATTTTTACTTCACCAACATAATACACATCATCAAAATAAGGTGATTCAGTGTATGAATAAACTAAATCAGCAGGATCAACGTAATCTACTGTAACACCTTCAGACGTGTTAAAGCTAGTTTTTGCAGCACCTATCCCTAATACAGTTAAGTCGTAATAAAATCTTTTTTTAATTAATTCATAATCATTACCTTCAAGCAAAACATTTAAAGCTTGTTCTTCAGCAATTTCTACAGCTTGTTTGTAATTTAAAGACATATGAAGATCTAACTCTTCTTTTGAGTCTGGCAACTCTTCTTTTCTATTGTCTAAAAGAGACATGCCAAAAGCTTGTTCTGCAAACTCACTTATTTTTTTAGTACGCATATCTGAAAGCAAAGACTCCATGTACTCAGTTCTTTTGCTAACACCATATGGATCTTGTGAATATGCTTTTACGTCATAAGTTCTTTCTGCAATACCGTTAACTACTATATCTACAAACTTAGGTATAATAGGCACTGGCTTCCAGTCTAAATTAAGATAAGACAAATCACCATTTATAGATAATTCATCTTTGTATTTTTGTATTGATTGTTCTCCCCTAGCATATAATCTTAATCTATGAAAATCATTTTGATTACTTCTATATCTATTCGATCCTCTATCATTGTAAAACCACTCAGATTCAATAGCTTTTGCAACTTTTAAACCATATTCATAGCTCATTTTTTCCAAGTCACTTACAACTTGGCTAGGAAAATAATTATTTATAACAGACTCTGCCATATTTATTTTTTAATTAATTTAGATGTATTACCTTTGTTTGAATATCTTGCAATACTTATGTTTAGTTTTGGTTTTTCTATTGTAGCGTTTGGCCTATACAAATGCCTGTTACAAGCCATTATTGCAAGACCTGAGCTTATAGAAGCATCGTGTTTTGTTCTTTTGTTTATGTCAAATTTAGCCCAGTCATTTAAAAGTTCATTAAAATAACAATTACCAAATTGACCCTCAGTATTCATACCTACGTGACTTTGTATATACATTTCAATTGCAGCGGCATGAGCTTGTTTTATATCTTCGCTTGAGTTTGGTATTCCTCCTACTTCTTTTTCTGCAGTTGATAGTTTATTCCACACTTTATCAGGCCTGTTCATACTAAAACCTCTGTAACCACGCCTTCTTAAATAATACAATAGACGAGGTTTATTATTCTCTGCAAGTATAGGCATCCCGTAAAATACTAATGCCATTAGAACGTCTTCAAAGAACATCTCTGCGGTCTGAGGCCTTGCTATATACTCTAAGAAAAATGTATTAGCTGGAGCGTCTTCCATGCTAAACTTAGTTAAGCCGTGTAAAGCACCTTTTGAACCTTTACCGTCTACAGTTCCTGATATGTCGTAACTATCACAACCAAAAGCACCCATGTGCTCATTACCAGGATATTTTATACCGTTTTTAATTACAATTTTATTTTGGATGTTTGTTGGTGGTACCCAACTAACTTTAAACCTACCATTTGGATCTGGATAAAATATAACGCTTGAATCTTTTACACCGTTAACCCATTGAAAACTACCTGTTGAAATACCTAGTGTTCTTGACATTTCTTCGTTGTAATCTATTTGTTCGTATATCTTTACTAAATTAAATATACTGTTGTTAGCTTCGTCTCTAAACGCATGTTCTGTAGTTCTTGGAAACTGACGGTAAAATTCATTTAAAGCGTCTTGATCATTTTTTAAACCATCAGCTTCGTTTTGCCAGTTATCTATTACACCTACGTCTATTAACTCTCCATGGGGATCGTAGACGTCATTATCCGGAGTATTGAAGACTGGGCTTCCGTGCTCATCAATAAATCCTTCGTAGTTCCACTCCATTGGGATAAAAAGAGAATATAAGCCAGACGCTGTTTGTCCATTTCTGTTTCGTTTAGTAACGTCGGATGCATTGTATAATTTTTTGAAGTTTTCCCCACCTTTGTCTAGTGCGTTTGATGTCGAGCCCATCATACATTTACCTATAATCCTACTACCTAATCGTAAACATGTTTTTGTAACTCGCCAGTTGTTTAATATATTATCGGGTCTTTCCCACTTGCCACTTTCATCATGTACTAACAGCTGAAGCTTTTCTCCGTCATAACTGTTATCACCTGTATTTTTCCAATCAATAGTAGTATCAAGTCCAACCAAGTCTTCCTGCTGTTCATTTGCAGTAATCTTTTTACGCGTGAACTTACTTGCAGGAACCCTATAAGCAAGCTCAGACTTAGGTCTATCCATACCATCTTGAATCGGTTTAAAAAAGAACGGGTAGTTAATTGATATTGGAACCACCTTGTCTGTAAACATTTTTTTAGCATCTGCACCTGTTTTAGAAAGTATACCAAATCTACTATCACTTGCTAATGTAGCTTGGTTAACTGTTTCTGCTGAAGACATGAAAGAAAATCCAGACCTACGATTTTTAAGGTAGCACATCCCGTAACATCTTTTGTCGGCTTTACAAGCTTCCCAGAATATATAGAATAGTCTATTGGCCTCTCTAAAATCAGGTGCACCTACATCTATTTT
>Ga0208899_1003353_pt1 | contig 10355 bp, 17 predicted proteins | sample VirMetDEL_Nov_24_FD_184518 | JGI IMG/M metagenome (GOLD analysis project Ga0208899, IMG submission 184518) | Aqueous microbial communities from the Delaware River and Bay under freshwater to marine salinity gradient to study organic matter... | ecosystem: Environmental > Aquatic > Marine >...
ACCACCACTATTAGCTTGTATAATATCCCATACAGATATTTTAAGATTTTTTAGTTTAAATTTAAGTTGTCTATCTAACTCAGAGTATGGTTTATCAGCGGCTTGTTTAATATATTTAATATCTCTTCTATCCAAACCAACTATTTTATCCTGATAGATTGCTAGTAAGTCACTGAATCTAAAACCAAAACTTTCATCACCAACACTTCTTTCACTAATTCTTTTAATCTTATCTAAGTCAACAAAGTTTGACTCCATATGTCCTCTGTATTTTTCTAACACTTCTTGTGCTAACTCACCTAAGTTAACCCCTTTAATTGCTTTATCTTTTTTAAATGGGTTACAAGATGCTTGTACAAGTCCCATAGGCCAAGCAATTACATTAAACTCAGCATCTGGATAAATTCTAAATACAGTGTATCTATCGTAGTTAGGTTCAGCCCTACCAGTTTCTGGATTCTTTTCCCACATCATACCACCACCATAAGAAATAATGATACCATCTTCGTACTTAACGCCATTACTTTCTTTTCTTTTGTTATAGTAGTTTAAATTAGTCTGTGCAATCCTTTCTGGTGTTGCATACCCTTGTTCTTTAGCCATTTTAACCACATTATGGAAAATGTTATGTAAAGATGGTGTTGAGGTTAATACAAGGTTTTCTAAGAAACCTGGTTTGTTTTTATGTGATAATAATAATTTATTTGCTACTAACCCCATTAACATTTTATTTCTACTCACTTCTTTTTCCTTATCATATTTAAAGATTGAGTTAATAACTTGTTCTGGACTAATATTGTGTCTAGCATAATCAGCACTATCAACCGTATTGATTATAAGGATGTCTGACGAAGGAAAAATTTCCTGCGGACTAACTATTTGGGAAATAGTCTCTGCGTTTGACCTGGCAGCTCTAAAGTTACCTGATGAAGTTGATTTATCTCCTGCCTGACTATCATGATGATCTGTCCATATCTTAAACTCAGGTTTTCCATGTGCAAAATCCACAAGAACTGGCATTACTTCTGGATCATCTGTAGGTCTCTTAACTGAAAACTCTTTATCACCATATTGTATGATATGGGCATCAACTACCTTAATACCTTTATTTTCTAAGTAGTGTTTCATACCAAGTGCAGTAACCACCCCATCTAAATCTTGATGAAAATAGATTTCCGCTTTTTTGTATTGTTGAGATAATTTATTAATATCTCTAATACCACTTTCAGAAATAAGGTTTTTTTGTCTTATTTGTTTCTTTGTGATTTTCATATAAAAAAAAGGCACTATTTTAATTAGTGCCGTTAAAAATTTAGGTTATTTTCTTCTTCTTTCAGTAAGTCTATTAGATTTTCTTCTAGGTTTGTTAGCTTCCGCCATTACTCTTCTTCTAGTTTCTAATCTTTTTGATTCTCTTAAAGATTCTTTTTTTGCAGTTTTAGTAATTTTTTCTATTAAATCAACTAATTCTGATTCAGTTAATCTTACTACTTTTTTCTTGTTAGACATTTTATTAATTTTTATCTTCTGTTATTATTTTTTATTTAAAATGAGAATGAACTATAGTCATAAGGATCAATCATAGGGAAATGATCTACAGGTAATTCTTCCTCTAATTTTTCTAATTCACTCATATACTCATCGAAGTTAGATACTTTTTTAATACTATCACCGAATTTGATTGTAAGTATATTAGAGTTATTTCTAATTGTAGATGTAAGGTTATTTACATTTATCTTATTTATAGGGTTATTCATTGCCAAAATAATTTCTAAATTATTTAATGAAGGGAAACCATCAAAATTAAAATCATTAATACCATTATTATTTAATGAAATACTAGTTAAGTTAGGTGGTAACTCATTACCATTAGGAAATTTAGTTAACCCAGCATTTACTGCAACTACCTTTTCAATACTTTGGAATTGCGATAAATCTGGTAATTTAGATAAATTAAAGTTACTGAAATCTACCATTGACGCATCTTCTGCAATAAATTCTCTGATATCTACATTATCACTATTTGACATAATCCATTTCAGATATTTATTTTTATTAAAAGATCCAGTATATTCTTTAGCTAATTTTCTAATACCTTCAACACCTTTTGCGTAATCTTCCTTAGTTATATAATCTTCAGCAGTTCCACCAAAATCATTCAAATGTTGTATATATTTGTTATCCATTAAACCTTTCCCAGATTTAACTGATTCTGATGCCCATTTACCAATTTCTTTTCTAAAATATTCACCAACTTCAGGGTATTCATTAACTAATTTTTGAATCCCTTGTTTTCCAATTTGACTATTATTTCTATGCATAAATTGATTAGACTCTAAGTGAAATTGTAGTGGGTAGAATTGAGATGTATGTGGTTGTTCCATTTGGAATAACTCCAATGGCATAATCACATAGTAATCTGAATACTCACCAGTTGGTCTTAATCTATCATTTTGACCTGTTTCACCTCTATATCTATGGAAATATTCGTTAGAGTTATCATAACTAGATGGTGTTGATCTTGTACACCAAGTAGATAAACTACCTAAAGGTTCGCATGAAGACTTCAAAGTTTGTGGTTGATATATTAACATATTATCACTTAACTTGTGCATTTTTGCTTGACCTAATTTAACAAAAGATACTAAATCTTTAAATAACTTATAACCTTTGTTTGACATACCACTAGGATTTCCTCCTTCTGGTGACTCTAATTCATCATCACCCATATCTTTAAATGGTGCTATCACACCACTTAATTGTGCAATACTATTATATTTTCTAATATCTTTTGGATTATCTGGTGCACCTTCTCTTTCTGGTGCGTTTTGTTTGAATAATCTTGTCTTTTTTACTTTATTGAAAGTTTCTAATGCTTCAGTTGCCTGCGGTAAATCCTCACCAACAAACCTTTTAGCGTTTTCTAAATCATGAGCGATTTCTTTCTTAAATACATCAATAATCCACTGAACATATTCCTTATTTCTACTTGGGTCAGCATCAACGAATGCTTGATATGTTTCTGGTGTTAATTTAATTTGTTTTTTTGGACCTCTGAAATAAGCAATAGGTTCACCTTCTAAACCAATAATTGGCTCTAAATCTTTTTTACCAATAGAGATTTCACCTTCTGGACCTCTTCTTTTTGGTTTATCTTTAGTCTGCTTAAATAATTCAACATCTTTATCACTCACTACGTTCTGATTTCTTAGGTATTCAACCCTATCTTCTTTTAATAAAACTTTGTACTGAGATTCTTTTAAAATTACTTTCATTTTTTAAAATTCTTTTAATTATTATTTATTACTAATAAATATACGAAACTAACCAATAATTCACAACTTTTTCATTAAGTATTCTAAATTAAATGAAAATGTATCTACTTTAGATACTTTTTCTCTTAAAACTATAGTAGGTTCTTCACCATCTGTTATCCTATATTTTATTTCGTTAACATTATTATAATCACCCAAAACCATTAATTCTTCGATAATATTGTGATATAAATCCCACCTTCTTTTTTCATCCATTGGTGCTTTAAACGTTTTATTAAAAACATAGATTCTATATTCATTATCTAATAACTCCTCCCTTAAAACTCTTTTACCCATATTTTTTAGATTTCCATATAATTACCATTTTTAAATAACTGGTATTCTGATTTTCTTCTATTTTCTAATCCACCTGATTTATAATCCTTTATCATTTCTGCAGCCTCATCATATTTACCATACTTTACTTTTTGTATAAACTTTGATTCTCTAACTCCTTGACAACCACTATTAAAAACTAAAGATATTAATGCTTCGTATTCATTTTGTTTTAGATATTGACCTTTAACATTCTGATCTTTCCATTCTTTAAGAAATCTTTTTACACAAGCTGCGGCTTCATTAACATCTTTAATAAATAATTGATTGGCTTTTTCTTTGGTGATTGAATTTCCTGATTTTGCGTATTCACCAGTATGACCATAACCTATAGTGTGCACCCCCTTACTATCTTTATAAGTTTTTAGCATTGGTTCACCTTTTTGTTTAATACTACCTTCGTGATACCTTAACCAGTCCCAAAAATTTTGTGATGCTATTAATGAATTTACATCCACCCTTTTTGGTTTACTAGTTTCTTCTTTTAATATCCTCTTAATTAAATCTTTCATTATCCTTTTATAATATAAATATATCAAAATAAATTGTTAAAACAAATACTTTTTCGTATATTGTAGTTCGTATATTGTAGTGTGAAACAACAAAAAAACAATATAAGTATGAAAAATTTAATTTTAGTATTATTCACATTATTTTCATTTACTACATTTTCACAGGAAAATCCAGCTTTTGATTTTAGGCAAGGCCCAAAAGAATATATTATGACTGAAGAAGATGGTGAAGAATTTTTAAAATTTTGTAGTAACGATTTAAATATTGATAGTTTAAAAGAAGAAATATTTAAAATATTTAATGAGTATAGAAGATATAAAAATTTACCAGAATTTGAATATTCTGATGTTTTAGAAAAAGCTGCAAATATACAAGCAAAGTATATGGGTGAAAATAGAATACTTACACATAGTCACAAAGATAAAAAGTTAAAAACAATTAAGGATAGGATAGAATATGTTGATAGTGATGAAATTATGATTAGTGAAAGATATGGTGAAATCTGTAGTGGTGGTGGTGGAGGTCATGCTGGAAGATTTGCCATAAAAAGAACATTATCACAATATGTTTTAGATATCTTTTATAATAGTGGACCCCATAGACATATAATAGAAAGAGAGGTGTATACTGATATGGGTATAGGTATTTATAAAGAAAAAAATATATTTTATGTTTGTATAGATTTTTCTGTATCCAAAAAATAATATAAGTATGAAAAATTTAATTTTAGTATTATTCACATTATTTTCAGTTGCTACATTTTCACAAGAATACATGTCAGTACGCTATTTATAATAAAAATGTGTATTAATAACATTATATAGTTTTTTTCATAATATGAGTAAAATACCACCAAAAAAGGGTAAAAAAGGGGTTAAAACCACTAAAATCAGTGGTAAAAATAGTAAATTATACTATGAAATCCGTAAAATTACCAAAAAATACCCAAAAATTAAGCAAAAAATCAAAAAAATCAAAGATTTAGAGAAAAGATTGTATTATGCACTGGTTTGGTACCATACTGAACAACAACCTCTGTATGTTTTGGAGAATCATGACAAAAGAGGGTGGAAAGAATTTCATTTAGATCATATTTACCCGATATCTATGGCGTTTTATCAAAATATCCCACCAGAAAAGGTAGGAAACATCAAAAATCTTAGGTTTATTCACCACAAAGAGAATATGAGTAAGGGAAATACTATTAATGAGGACGCAAAAAACGCTTTAAGACGTATAAATCGATTAAAATAGGTTATTTACCTTCAGGATTCTCAATAAACTCATTTTTATCTATAAAAATAGCATCAAAATCGGGTGTTAATCTTAATCTGTCCCATGTTTTACTATGATATGTCGTTCCTGGAAATATAAATGAGTTTAATTCATCACTATACCAATTTATATAATCATCATAATAGTCATAAACACTATCCTTATCCCAATCTAAAGATGTCATAGGGTAATGCCAATAAGTATCGTATTGTCTTTTCTCAAAATCTATATCATCACTATTTTCAGATACCCAATCAGGATCTAACATTCTTTCTTCTACTTCATCTTTTATATGGTAATCCCATAAATCTTGTTTATTTATAAACATCTTTTGAGAACCTCTGTCATCATATACAGATTGTAGTTGCCATAAGTATTTTATTATATGTTCAGGTAATCTAGGTCTTACTTTTTCTAAATAATCACCTATACCACCTTGTAATGTATTAACAACATCTATTTGTTTATCACTACCAATATAATTTAATAAGTATTCTACTACAGCTTTAATCATTATTTCTTTTGTGAAAGCATCTTTAAGTTCAGAAGACTCTAAAATAGATGGTAATTGGTGCCCAAAATAATCATATTGACCAATATGATTAGCTATATCCCTAACAAAAGTATCATAATCATCAGAATAAAGGTCATTTTGTTTCCTACCTTGACTACGTGACATTTCATTATATTCTTTTATTATATCATGACGCTCTTTAATGAGGTGCCCACCAATCCTTACTAATTTTTTATTTCTTTCTTTTGACATAAATCGTAACTACGGCAGATGCGTTATTTTCATCGTGTGCAATAGGATCATCAATATCTACCAAACCATTTATAAAATCAGATTCAGTTAACCCTAATTCATTACTAAGAGACTCTTCAATTATATCATAAACAATATTCATACTACCATCAATACACTCAATAGCCTCAACATAATCACCCGATAATCTTGATAGATTCATCCAAGACTCAAAGGCATAAAATAAATCCTTGTTTGGTAATTTTATATTTAAATTAGTACTTTTTTTAATACTAAAGTTATCATCATAGACAATATCTAATGTTATATTTAAATCCATACTAATAAATACTTTTTATTTAAATAAAGTATAAGTCTCAGACAATAATTCTCTAATTTGCCTTTCGTAATCTTCTACCTTAGCTTTTTGTTCTTTATTTAAATCCATACCTGCAGCTTCTGATTTAATATCTGCAATTCTTTCTGTCAATCTATCGTGCCTTAACAATAGTTGGTTATACCTTTCTGCTTTTTGATTATTATCCATAAAACTTTTTTATTTTTATATTTTATTTTTTATTTCTATCACTTCATAGTAACATCCATTATCAGTATTGGCATTCATCACTTCAGCCATTTTATCTGCGATATTTTTGTGTGATAATTCTAAAATCTCACTATGGTTATCAGTCATTAAAACATGAATTTTTTTACCTTTCATGTCAACCATAGTCTTTTTTAATGTATAAACATTTTTACTCATAAGAAACAATTTTTTTTAGATATTAATATAAACAAATATAAATAAAAAAAGTGGGAATGTAATCACTCCCACAATATTTTTTTTTAATTTAAACGATCAAATCTTTTAATCATATTTTTTTCTTCATCCATTAACTGAAAAGCTAATTTTTCAGCACTTGTAGATACACTTAAAAGTATTTCTGATAACCTATCATTCAATTCCCTATCATCCATAGAGAATCCTGCACCAGTTAAACCTTTTGGCATTTCTGGGTCATAGAATCTTCTATTAACTGAAGATATTACCCTTAATCTTTCTTTAGCTCTTTTAACTTTTCTTCTTAAATCAGAAACAGATCTTTTTAAATCTCTGTTTAACATTATCTCAGGGTTAATCTTTCTAAGATTATCTTCAATCAAATCTAATACGTCTGTCATTTTTGTCATTGTACCCATCATTTCTGTTTTAGGAATATCTCTACCTATAGCTTGTAAAGATTGGTGTAACATTCCTATAATTGAGTCTACGATTTTACCTAAACCACCTAAAACACTACCTGAGTGTATTGCCATTTGATTAGGGTCATCATACCCACCTTGTTCATTTAATACTCTTTTTACTATTTTAACTAAATCACTTTCAGTGATTCTAACAATTTTCTTTGACATAATAATATTTTATTAATAAATATATGATAAAATAAAAAAGGGGTGTGTAGCAGCGAACTCACACCCCATAAACCTAGTCGTAACTAGTAACGGCCCTAATGTGAGGATATACCTCACCCGTTTTCTTTAAATTACATTATTAATAGACTCTACTAAGACATTTTTTTCTGTTAAACCTGATTTTCTCCATACTTCTTTACCTTCTTTAAAGATAATTAGTGTTGGTACACTTCTAACATTATATTGTCTAGCAAAATCCATATTTTTTTCAATATCTACTTTTAATACTTTTGCAGTATCACCAACTTCACTAGAAACTTCTTCTAATATCGGTGATAACATTTGGCATGGTGAACACCACGTTGCGAAGAAATCTACTAATGTAGGTTTTTCCGAATTAATGATTTCATTAAAATCTGACATATTTTTTTTCTTTAATAATTTTATTATAATTTAAATATAGTATAATTTTTAATTAAGACAATACTTCCCATTTATCTATATCAGGTATTAGTTGTAAACTACTACCATTATCCCATTTTACCCCTAATTGCCAACCCCAAGGAGTTCCATTATATTGAGTGACTACACCTACATCACCAGATTTTAAGTTAGTGAATGGGTCATCAGTATGTTCTAACTCTATTTTTGTACCAATCATAGGTAAATTCAAAGACATACTTAAAAACATATTTTTAAACATTTCTATAGTTTTTCTATCATCAATACCATATTCATTAGATAAAACATCATATATTTTTTGATAATACTCATCTAAATAAAATGATTCTTTTGTTTTCCTATTCATCGGGAATCTTTCTAATAAATCATTAATAATTATAGATTTAAGTTTTTCTTTCTTAGTATTTTCATTAATCATAACACTTTCATTTTTTTTAATTTTTAGTATCAAACTTATTTAATATTTTTTCTGATAAATCTTTGAATAAATAACTCCTTTCTTCTGGTAATGTATAACCCATTGCCTCAGCAAATACTCTAAAATAAGGTGAAGTATTGTGAAATGCAATAGTGTTTTTCATAAAGTTACTCACATAAAACTTACCAAAAGGTGTGACTAAATAATTTCTTTCTTTTTCTATCTTATTTAATATACCATCCACAACCTTGTTAAGATAATTCTCGGCGAATTTAGTATAATTATCTACTAAAGTATTCATATACATTACCAATACCTTACGAATTTCATTATTATCTTCTAACCCATATAAATCTTTCATATTTTTATATAGTGTTCCACTTCCTGAAATAGATGTGGTTAATCTTGATCGAATTCCTATCATAGGAATTGGTGTATCTTCATCACTATAAGGATTGACTTTAAAAAAGGGCGGGAAGGGTAATATAATTAACCTATTTTCATTATCTATGGAAGTATTACTTACCATATCATTAACTATGTAGTTATAATATCTATCTAATTTATTATTCATATTAAGTATAAATTTTTTCATTAACTTCTATTTTAGGGTTCACCCCAGTATAGTTAATTTTTTTAGACACCGGTGTGCCAACTAAATTTAACCAACCGCCAACAAATTCTAATTTTGATAAAGTCTCTAAATCGGAATTGTAGCAATCTAAATTACCTGTAACTCTTTTTAAATTACCTAAAGTTTTAATTGGTAAATAACTTATATCTAAGTCACCTTCCCATTCAGTCACATTATTAAACATATTATTAATGATAATAGGGTATTCTTTTTTATTTATACCATATCTATACTCTAAAACATAAAAATAATATGATTTAACATTAGAATCCATTAAATCTTTAATTATGTAATCTATGTATCTTTGATATCTCTTATTCATATAATTATAAATACTCTTTTGATTGACTTTAGCATAAACTTTATTTAATATAACAAATATAATCAAAAAATAAAAAAAATAGAATTATGCCGAATAGTAGAAAAAGAGGTGGTGCAAAAGCACACAAAAAAAGAGTTGCAAAAAGAAACCAAACATTAAAATCTGATATGAACAGATTAAGAAACGCATTCCAAGAAGAAATGGCTGAAGAGTTAAAGAAAATGGAAGAACAAAAAACTGAGATTGTTGAGGTTGAGGATAATGATTCTGAAGCTCAAACGGCTTAATTTAATTTTTAGGTTTAAGAGGTGGGTCAATCAAAAACTTTTGGTTGATCCAATTTCTTAATCCATTCTCAACAAAATATTCTGGAACAACTTCGTTGTCATTTTTGCTGGATGCCAATTCAGCAATATATCTGGCAAATTTATCTTTATGTTTTTCACTCATAAGTTCATAATGGTTTTATCACACCAAGATTAACATCATGAATATAATGATGGGGAAACTTATATGTTACCCCATCTTTAAGATCTTCTATAATAAATTTTATATATTTTTCGTATTTAGTCGTTAGATAATTCTACCACTTCTAAATCAAATATTAATTTCCTACCAGCTAGTGGATGGTTTGCATCTAAAATTGCAGTATCTTCTTTAATTTCTTTAATAAGGATAACCATACTACCAGCTTCACTAGTTGCTTGTAATACCATACCTACTTTAATATCTTCAGGTAATTTAGATTTTTCAACCTCTTGAATTCTACCCTCTACATAATCACCATAAGCATCTTTTGGTTCAACTTCAATAGTTTTCTTCTCACCTATGTTCATTCCCAATAATCCTGATTCGAAACCTTTAATAAGTGTTCCTTCACCTAATACAACTTCAATAGGGTCTTTATCGCTAGATGTGTCAAA
>Ga0208899_1003355_pt1 | contig 10351 bp, 14 predicted proteins | sample VirMetDEL_Nov_24_FD_184518 | JGI IMG/M metagenome (GOLD analysis project Ga0208899, IMG submission 184518) | Aqueous microbial communities from the Delaware River and Bay under freshwater to marine salinity gradient to study organic matter... | ecosystem: Environmental > Aquatic > Marine >...
GCTTGCCCCGTAAAGTTTTTATCAGTTGTTGGCGAAGTTAGCAGCAAGGTCCCACAGTTGGCTGTTAAGCTCAACGTCCCTGGAGATGCTGGTGATCTTACGAGCCTTACGGCGCGTCTTAGGATCAACCCAGCCAGCACGGGTGAGGTTCTCCTGAGCGATGTTGTAGGAGGACCAAAGGTCGATCTTGTCGTCCTCTACGCGGCGAGCGGTGCCCACCTGATTGATGGTAGCTTGATCCGGGTTCTCCCAACGAAGAGCAGCAGCCTCAGCGAAGAACCTGTTCTGCTCATGCAGGGCGAGGTGACGCCTGTTCCAGTTGTCACGAGTCTGGTAGATCTCGTTCGTAGAGGCAACCAGCTTCTGAGAAGCAGCGATAACATCATCAGGCGAGTAGCCGATGTGCTTGACCTTGACCTTGCCGTAGTTCTCATCACCGATGATGAGACCGTTGGAGCATACCATGCGGAAGATGCCAGCGTGCAGGTTGTAGGTCTGGAGGCCATTGTGGCTGTTGACAATCAGTAGCTCGACGAAGCTGTCGCCCACCTTGGTGCGCTCCTCAACCTTCTGACGGCGCATACGGACGATGTGCTTGGCGTGGATGTCTTCCCACTTGCGGGAACGGACCTGCTTGGCATCCCAAGCTTCCCAGCCATCCTCCTGAAGCGTCTCGATGACGCTAGTGGTGGGGATGAAGGTGTAGCGGTCAGAAGTCCGCTCCTCGCTGGGGCTGGTGGCGAACACGGCGGGAGCTTGGCGACGGAGCATGTCTTCGTTGATAATCATGGTTCTGTTTTTTGGTTGAATGTTGCGCCCAAAGTAGGCGTCGATGGAGCCAGTAACGAGTCGGCTCAGGTCTCTTTCGTATGCCATATTATACCTCTTCTGTGAATACTTTCAACGTCAAACACCGATTACTTTGCGAAGTTCGGCAAACTCCTCACCTAAGAAGCCTTCGTAAAAGGACTTACGTTGGAACTTTTTCTCACCGAAAGTGAACCAACCTCCACTCTGCTTCACGATTCCGTCCACAACAAGGAAGTCTAGGAGCCCCTCGTAAGGGTCCAGGCCCTCATCATACATCAGCTTGAACGTAGTCTCGCGAAATGGAATGGATACCTTGTTCTTGGTGTTCCTGAGCCTTCCTTGGATGCCGATGATCTGCTTGTTCTCGTCCTTGATGAGGTCAGAGGTCTTGTTCGAGATCGTCTTCATGTTGACGCCCAGGTAGTATTCAAGGCTCTTTCCTCCTGCTGCCTGGGTCTCTGGGTTTCCATACATGACGCCCACCTTGTTACGGATCTGGTTGATGACCACTAGGCCCACCTTGTGCTTGCGTAGCAGGGGATTGATCTTGCGTAGACAGGCACCCGTGCTCTTAGCCCTGACGGCTCCCTGCATGTTGTTGCCGTCGTAGTTCTCTGCCTCGAATTCTGCTTTACTTGGAGAGACCGCGATGCTATCATATGCGATCACGATAGGCGTGTCTGCGTCTGTCTCCCTGATGGCCTTGATCGTGTCCTCGATAACCTGAAAGCAATCTTCTAGCGTGTCAGGGGCAGCGTAAATCAACTTCTTGGGGTCTAGGCCCAGGCTCTCAGCAAACTCTGGGTTATAAGCGTTCTCAGAGTCCACAAGCATGGCGTAGTAGCCCTTCTGCTGCGCGTCCTTCAGGATGTGCGTAGCGAACACGGTCTTAGCTGTGGATGCCTCGCCCATGAACTGCGTGATCATGCCGATGGGTATGCCCTTGGTGTAGTCTCCACTGATGACACGGTTGAGGGCGTAGCTCCCTGTGGAGACGAAGCCCATGTCTGTAATCTGATCGGAAAGGAGGCCCGCGTTCTTGAGCCTGTCTAATACTGTTTTATCCATGCTATATTATAGACTTTTGACTTCTTGGGCATCTAGGTTTTCACTGTAAACCACATGCTTAATTCCATATTTATTTATCAGTGCTTGGCAAGAAGGACAAGGCTTCGCAAGTAGACCGTTAGCACGATACACATAGATCGTGGCCCCCTTGATGTTGATCCCTTGACGAATAGCCTTGTATATTGCATGGCTCTCTGCGTGGAGTGTTGAAAAAGCACCGGAGCCATACTTAGGGTGGGTCTTTCTGGTATTACAGGCTGCAATTAATACTTTGTTTCCTTTAGCAATTGCTGCGCCCACCCTGAAACGGTGCTCTGATTTCTCAGATTGCCTGATTGCCGCCCTCATCGGCGGCACGGACAGTCGATACTTCATTAAAAACTTCCAGGTCGGTAAACGCCAACGCCAGAGATCTTGACCCTGGGGGTGACGTTGCCCATATATCGTTCAAGAGTGCTAGGCTTCTCCTTGTTAGGGTCGCAGTCCAAGCATCGAGCTTCCTTCTTGTCTTCTTCATAGTTCTCCATAGTCATGAAGACAGACCAGTAGGCGTCACACTCTGTGCAATAAAATTCGTAATCAGGCATCAGCGATCATCTCCTGATCCACCAAGGACCCCTCTTTCTTTCCTGTCTCCAAGCTTCATGATGTTTACTCTGGCTACGGTCTCAAGGTCAGTGCCTAGCTCCGTTGCGATCTGTGCCACATACCATAACACATCACCTAGCTCCTTTGCAAGCTGATCAATATCATTTACATCAGCTTCGCCTCCTTTGTCTCGAAGAATCTTCTTGTACTTGTTACAAAGCTCTCCTGCCTCACCTGCTAGGCCGAGGATAGGGTAGTTGAGTCCTTCGGGATAGATTGCCGTTTCGTTGGCTTGAATTTGGTAGTCGTTTATTTTCATGGCTTATTATACCTAATCACATCTGAGTCTTGATCCATTCCAAGGTTTTCTTCATGCCCTGGCGAAGTTTCATGGTGGGTCTCCAATCGAGAAGATCTTCAATCATGAAATTGTCAGAGCATCTCCCCATGACACCTACAGGACCATCAATGTTAAACACTTCAACATCTTCATTGTCAGCAAGCTCTAAGGCCATCTTAGCTAGATCGTTGATGGAAATCATCTCATCAGATCCAATGTTAATTACCTCAGTAACTTCAGACTCCATGAGACGCCGCACAGCCTCAACACATTCGTCAATATACATAAAAGATCGTGTTTGCGTACCAGGACCCCACACCAGCATCTCTGTGTCAGCTTCGAGGGCTTTTCTGCACATGGCAGCAGGAGCCTTCTCCTTACCCCCGTTCCATGTTCCGTGAGGTCCGAAAATGTTGTGGAATCTAGCGATGCGAACTTCCATTTCGTGATTTCTAGCAAAAGCTCTCCACATACGCTCAGAAAACAGCTTCTCCCAACCATACTCCGAATCAGGGTTTGCGGGATAAGCCGAATCCTCTACACAGTTTGGGTTATTTGGGTCTGTCTGATTCTCACCAGGGTAGATGCACGCCGAGGAGGAATAAAATACTTTAGGCTTCTTGTTCCTGCAAGAGATGGCGTGAGCTACATTAAGATTGATCGTGGCTGAGTTGTGCATTACAGCCGCGTCATTAGCCCCAGTGAAGATGTACCCAGCACCTCCCATGTCCGCAGCCAACTGATACACTTCGTCAAACTCACCGAACTGAATGAGGCGGTTAACATCTTCAGCTTTTCTAAGATCGAAAAGACCTTCACTCAATGCCTTGGTACTAATTTGATACCACTCAGTTAGCGGCTTAATGTCAACTGCTACCACCTTATAGCCCTCACTAATAAGGCGCTTAACCATGTGGCCTCCAATAAAACCACCCGCTCCACATACTAATGCTTTTTTCATTTCTTTTTAATCCAAACTTGCTGTTCTTTGTGCATGACAACTATTTCAGAGGCGTAAGCTTCTAAGAATAAATCAATCGCATGTTTAGGGACATCAGCGTTAGGTTTGTTTCCATAACACCAAACATAATCGTCGAAAGCCATAATTCCTCCGCTTTTTAGCAAGGGAAAGGCCAGCACCGCATCCCCAATGACATCTTTAGCAGTGTGCCCACCATCAAGGTATATGAAATCATATTCCGATTTGCGGTCCTGTAAGGTTACAAGGCAATCGAAACTGTACCCTTTCACAATCTCGACTTTATCTCCATACTCTTTTACATTAGCCAAGAATCTCTCATAAACATCCCCCATATCTGTACTAGAATGTTCTTCCCCACCTTCCCAGGAATCTACACATGTAATACTACAACCAGAACCACTCAAAGAGTTCTCCAATAACCAGTTAGTTGAGGCCCCTTCATACGATCCTACCTCTAAAGCTTTAGTTATTTTTTCTTCTTTTAAATGTTCAATAAATAGGTTTTGGCAGTTGCTAAACCAGTAATTTGTAAAGTTTTTCATATAATTCTCTTTACCTCGGATTGATTAATAATAAGGTTACTCCAATAGCTGCTAAAACAAAGCTTCTTACTTTTATGTTTTGTATTATTGAAGCTTTCTAAAATAAATTCTTTATCAGATAGTTGGTCCCAACTGTCTAACCACACTACTGGTAGATCTATAAAGTCTTCTGTAGCTTTACTTAATCTAGCAATCGGAGTGCGGCCCAAATAAAGCGTTTCCCAAAATCTGTGCGTGTCAGGCCCATTACCTTCTGGGCAAACTACCATCGAATGATTTAGCAAGCTTTGCATGTACTTATCATAGGGCATACTAGGATCATCCCAGGTTATAAACCTGGATTTGTCGCAAAGGCTCTGCACGAAACTTCTGAGTTGTGTGTTGGTATTTATATTAAAATTAGAATACACAAGCTTTGATGGGACGGTATCAGAGGAAACCTTCATTAACTGAGAAAGTTTTGGTAAGGCGTGGTCCCAAATATATCCGTGTCCAGATTTAGAACATTTCACAGTGTTTTCTAAACCTATGGGAATGGATTTTACACGGGAATCGTTCGTCATTTTATTTTGACAGAACCAAGTCCTAATATTCTTAGGAGCTACTTTTAGTAACTCATCAGTTACACAATAGTCACTATTACCTGTTATAAGGGTCACATCATTTTCGATTTTTCTTATTTTATCAAACTCTTCAAGAATAAAGTCTGTCTTACAAAAAATTATGGTCTTACCGTTATGAAGATGAGAAAACTTATTGATCTGTATCAGGTCTTCTTCTAAAAAGACTCCATCCGTGTCTGTCATTAGGGATATCCTCCAAGGTTTCAAAGTCTGTGGACTCCATCAGTAGTCTTCTAACTTCCCTGTTTTTTCTACAAACAGTGTCATCTAAAAATATGTAAGTAGATCTATTTACTAGCTTGTTATACTCTGCTAATGTAGAAAACTCACCCCCATCAAGAACCAATAAATCTATTGATTTAGGCAAGTCATTAATAACATTAGGACATTCTCTCATGGCTGCTACATCATTTGTATGCCACACAGTCTCCTCTCTTGATAAGTTAGTAATATCCATTTCTTGTTCTTCAATAATCCTTCCAAAGATTAGATGAACATTTTCTTTGTCCTTCCACAGTCGCACTGCTGATTCGTACATGGGCCTACTACATTCTAAAGAATAAAGCGTATCGTCAGCACTCATTCCTGCGTGGATACACTTTGTTGACCCGGCCCCATTCCAAGTCCCAATTTCAACAATTGTTTTAACATCAGGTCTTGATGCTATGCTTTTCATGCACTCTCCCGCAGGAGTCCCTAAATTAATTTGTCCTATCATAGCTTACTCAAAACTCCTTTCCACAGAGCTTTCACTTTCTTATGCTTTTTATCATTGAACAAAAGCATAGCTTTACTAACCTCTGAGAAATCCTTATTAACTAATAGTTCTAGGTCATCTTCTGAATCAAAATATTGAATGTAAGGCATCCATTCCTCGTCATAAAAATCAGCTAAATCTAGCTTTGTCTCATAGTCTGAGATTTCTTTAAAGTCAGTTCTCAAAAATGAGCTTGGATAGAAAATTTCAGATAAGAATGAGGGTAATGTGACAGCTAATTCTTTTGAGGGAAAAAGTAAAGGGACATTCGCCGTATATTGCTCAAAAACTGACATCAAAGACATATTGTAAGGCAGATGGATTATACCTTTGTAAGAATACAGTTCTTCCCAGGTATGCCTATATAAGGATTTTATATGTATTATTTTTTCCTGTGAAAGGTTTGTCCTCCCAGAAAAAATAAATTGTTCTTTTGTAGGGTTGTATTTACTTTTTGTGTAGGAACAAATACTTGGAATATGTTGCCAGCCTTTATCTAAGAAATATTCGCAATAATACTTATCATACTTATTGTTAGCTATAGGAATTATCTGATTGCGATCAATCATAGACTTAAGCTTAGAATTAAACCATCTCCATTTCTCCTTATTATTAGAATACGGAGCTTCATACCTAGTAGAAGCCACAGTAATGATTGGTTTGTCAAACTTCTCAAAAAGAATTGCAAAAACTGGGGTATGTGTAACGATGAACCCATCGTAATCACTTAATTCATCTTTATATCTTTCATAAAACTCATCGGCCAGCTTCTGATCTATTAGTTTCCAAGAATTTTGATTTATAACTTCTACATGATCAGCAGACTTACCAAAAACCCAGGCATGTCCTGATATAGATTTACTGACAACTTCATGCCCTAGCTCCTGAAATAAAGTAGCTATGTCTTGTATTACTGAAACATGAAGGTCTAAATTAAAGAATTTCATACTCTCCCTTCCTTATCCTCTTGAGTTATTCTCTGCCCTACGAAGGATCCAAACTGTACAGGCTCATGAGAAGGGAATGGTTTTCCATTGAATCTTCCCATATCATCATGCTCCAAGAAAAGACCAGAGATTCCTTGGTAAAAAGAAGCCAAACCCCTTTGATCATCAAAGTAGTTTGTTTGCTTATGTTTACATAACTCTTTGTACATGAAATCTAAGTTAATTATCCCATCTCTTCTTGCTCCCCACATGCCTCCCATCACAGGAATGGCATGGGCTTCATGATCCCTCATGGCATGGAATTGCTTGTCACTATCTAGCCATGCGATCACTGCCTGAAACTCTCTGTCGGAAAGTCTGGAGTCGCAATCTCTGCTAATAAACACATCTACCTCGGGCTCAGTCATTGGTCGAAATCTTTGAAACATGCCATCCGACCCAGGCTCCTTATCGTAATAGATGATCCTATCAGCAGCTTCTAGATCGACCTGTGTGCCCTTCTCTACATAGAACCAAGTCTCCCACCCAGGATACACCTCGGAGGCCATCTCAGCGTTCCTGCGGGCTCCTACGAGGTAGTCGGGATCCGTACCCCAGACACTATATGATATGACCTTCCTCATAGATAAAGTCTCACTGGAGATCTAAGGGGAGTCTCTGGGTTAGCTACAACCATAGAATGCTTTCTTTTCAAGGTCCATAAGATAAACAAGCGTTCCATGAAATAGCCTACGGCTTTTCTTCTATCTGCTCCAAAATTATGTTCTTGAGTAAAGTAGGGATGCTCTTGATCTTCCAAAGCTTTCTGCACCAACGGCCAGGAAAAATCCATAAAGTCTACAAAGAGATCTATGTGCATATACCAGTAATTCCCAAAAACTACTTTGTTGCATGAGTACCATTCTTCAGGAACTTCATCCATCACAGTATTGATATAAGAGGTCATTCCTGGGTGAGCAATTTCTGTCTGGATGCTCACAGGTAGCGGGTGGCCGCCCTGGTCTAGTAATTCAGACATTCCCCAGGTTAAAATCTTTTCAGGATCCTTGATAGAATCTAAGTAGCTTTGGCTTTCAAAGATTGTTGGCTGCTTATCCAACTGCCTGTAAGAAGTAGTCCCAAAGTAATCACCCTCCAAACAATCTAGGTTCTTGTAGAACCACAAGAAGCAAGCATATTCAGTTAAGGCCATTCTTGTTTTAGGATCCTGTAGTTCTGGGCAGTTTTTAAATAAGTTTGGGTTTACTTCCGGCTCTAAACCAAATCCTTTATAGCAGTCAGGAGAAAAAAGTTTTTGCTCCTGCTCTTTTTTAAAATAGCATTGATAAATCATAGTATTTCCTCTTTCCACAACGAGAAGATTTCCTCATTGCTTAAGTGCGATACAGTATTTTGCGTTTCTTCATTACCAAAGAACTTAGTGCCCGTGCTAAAACACTCGTCCTTAACTAAACAAGCAACTTCTCCTTTGGAGGAATGATAAACTCTACCTACAGAATCATACATTTTTTGTTTTGATTTAGCGTACCCCGAATGAACAGCCTTTCCATCATCTATCAAAGGTTTCACTTTTTCATGATAGTACCCAGGGTCTTGTATGTTTCCAAACAAAAGAACCTTTTCGCAGTCATCATCAAGAGCCCTTTTTATAGAAACATGAGTTTGCTTTCTGTCTTCAATGGCACCAATCACTCCTGCTACTAAGTCTATCCCCGATTTATCGCTGGGCCGTAGCTCCTCCTTTATGTTTGGTATAATTGCAGAATTACCTTGATAGTTTGAATGGTAGTTTCTGTGCTCTTCATGCAAGAATATGGCTTTATCCCAAAAAGTAGTTACTTTGGAGAAATCAAACCACCATTTCTCATGACAGGCAAAAAGCACTTTTTTTACTTTAGGTCTCTGAGCAAAGTTTATGTAGTGGCAGATTAAAACATCGTCTTCTTCTAACTTAAGTTCTGATAACTTATCTGACCTGCAACGACTCATGTGCCAGTCCTGCGGCCCGTAAAAAGTACAGTCCAAACCGTTAGAATTAAAGTAATTGGTTAGATTTACAAATACTGTCGTAGATCCTCCGGGGCCTGACCACCCACTAACTATCTTTACTTTCAAGATTCATTACCTCTTTATAAAGATCAATTCGTCTACCCACCATTTTATTCATGTTAAAGTTCTCTTCGGTAAGCTGATGAAGGTTCTCTCCCATCCGTCGAACCATGTCAGGCTTCTTGGCACAAAGAGTTAGAATCCTTACCCATTCAGATATGCCTTTCTTTGGGTCGATTAGGAATCCCGTCTCACCGTCTTTAATCCACTCGTCGTAGCAGCCTACGTTACTAGCAACTAGAGGAATCTTATACCTACCACACTCAGCTACCTTAATCTCGGACTTACTGTCATTAAAATTGTTCATCTCCAGAGGAGCTAAGGCTACGTCCATATTTGTATAGAATTGTCCGTAACGATCAGGTTGAAGAGCGTAGTGAATGTTCCAGTTCTTTCCTCCCTTAAATCCGCGAAGGATAATGCTTTGGTAACTCTTCCACACATCTGATTGCCAATCATCATTACCGGGAGGCGGATGACCAAAGAAATCCCACCTGCAATTTTCTCTACCTACACGCTGATTTACTAGATGCGGTACACCTGAGAAATATTTTAGGTCCTGTTCATGATGGATACCTCCTACCCAACCAAACCTAGTGTAGTTCTTCTTTTTTATTTTTGTTTTGGGCATATTCCAACAAGGAAGATCATAATCAATAGTATTCTTAACTATTGCTAAAGCACCTCGAATATCGGGCTTTACTCTTTCAGCGAACTTTCTTTGTGTTACCGTAACTAGATCTGCGTTGTTATAAATAAACCTAGCGATCTCTTCTAACCCTTTCTCTTTATACACAGCATAAAGACGGTGACCCTCATAAATATTAGTCAGTAGATCATCTGTGTCGTAGTGAACAAAGCAACCGAACTCTTTTGCCTTACCTACAATTCGTGCCGTGTACGGTCCACCGAAGTTAGATAGGTTCTGGGTGAACACAATGTCTGCCCACTTCATGTTCTCGAACTCCCAGTTCTCCTGCCACTTTCCAGTCTTCTCGTCAATACCCAAAGGGTTCTTATCCCACCTGATCTCTACCTTATCCCCGTGAAGCTGTTCAAGTTTCTTCATTGGACAAATAATTCTGTAGTAGGAACACCCGCCTTCATTGGCAGGAACACAAAGTATCTTTAGTTTCTTTTCTTCAGTCATAATAAAAAAGGAAGGCACCCCGTCAGTGCCTTCCTATTATAGTCTAATACCAATATATTAAATTCAAAAGACAAATATTAGACTAGTTCTTCTTCCTCTTCAGCAGCAAGTTCACTTGCCTCAGAAGTATGTGCAACTCCGATAGCAGCAGCTACACCGTGAATGGTGCCAGCGATATCGACATTGCTGTCAGTCGGAACCAAAGCCTTGATAGCCTTGGCATAGTTCTTGCGCTTTCTGCGGCTGATGAGAGTCAGGACACCCTCCCAGGCAGCAAGGCCAGGAATGAAGGTAGAGCCGAGACCAATCAGTGCGTCAAGGATACCTGGAACATCGCCCTCACCGGGAGAGAAGGGAACATAAGCGCCCTCCTCAATCAGGTCGTCACGATCAGCCAGGACAAGCTGGGTGCCCTCAGGAAGCTCACCTACCACG
>Ga0208899_1003356_pt1 | contig 10346 bp, 12 predicted proteins | sample VirMetDEL_Nov_24_FD_184518 | JGI IMG/M metagenome (GOLD analysis project Ga0208899, IMG submission 184518) | Aqueous microbial communities from the Delaware River and Bay under freshwater to marine salinity gradient to study organic matter... | ecosystem: Environmental > Aquatic > Marine >...
ATCTACAACTGCATTGGTATCAAATAAATTAATATCACTAGCACCTGAGTATGGAGTTACTTGTGTTTCGCAAGTATTGGCAGAAGTTTTAAAAGAAGCAAAGTCTGATTCAAAAGCAGAGTCAGGTAATCCTTTTCCATATCTGCCATTTCTTAAATAATCCAATAAACATAAAGCTGGGTTAGAAGAAAATCCTGTTGTGCTTGTTCTTGGATCAAATACTTTTCTTCCTTGTACTGTTACTTTAATGGTTGGGATATTTCCAAACACATCTTGATTCCATTTTAATCGTAAAGCAACATAAGCCACCCCTGATAGTTTGTGTGCAGAAGTCCAGTTGGTCAAAGTAGATAAAACACTTGAAGCTACTTGGTCATCTTTACCCATAAATGCTTGAATTTGTATATGTGATGAACCTTTGTAAAAATTAGCATCTGAAGAATCAACTTCTCTAACTGTGCCATGAGTTAATGCACCATCAAAAGTAACTTCTTTGTCATCTACAGTAATAGAAGTAATTGCGTTTATTTCTCCCTCACAAAGTACACCAGCAATATAAAGATAGTTATTATCTGTTCCGCTAGACTCCATTAGAACTCTAGTGATACCTACTTGCCTTGTTCCATATACAACTGGGATTTGTGCGTTGTTAGATGATTTGTTTATTAAGACACCCTTTTCTTCTTCAGGAGTATCAAACTCAGGTATCTCAGGCATAGGAATAAGCCAAGAGATAAACCCTTCAACTAAACCTACAATCGCATCTACTACACCACCCATTATGCGTGAAACTCCCTTTTAAACTTTTTGCCAACTCTATAAATATCAGAGTCAGTTCTTAACCAATTAATAGATTCTCCTACATTAAGAATATCTTTAAAGTTATTATAAACCCAACGCATCATAGAAAAAGTATTTTTAATTGATACTATTTCTATTAACCAAATGTTGTTTCCTGATTTCCATTCATTAGGTTTAATCTTGCCTGAAGCCTTAAATCTTTTTTCTGTTATGTCATGTATGTAAGCCCAATTAACAAAGCCAACTAATTGATCTCCATCATAAAACTTTTTACATTGTCTTAAATTAAAAGAAGGCATTAAGTATAATCTTAAATCAGCATCTTCCATAGAGTCATACTTTTTAAAGTTTCTAAATAAATCTACTATATCTTGCATTATGCTCTACCCCATTTAATATCTTGTGTTGTTTGTGAAGCAAATTCAAATCCTTGATCGTTGATAAAATGTAGTTGTTGTGAGTTGGTGTTAGTCTTTCTGCCTTCTACTTTTTCAAAGTCTGACCAATGAGAAGTAACCACAATATCTACATCAGAACTATCTAAAGTTTCATTAATACCAAAGCTTTCTACTCTACCTTTAAATAATAAAAATGGGTCAGCAATAACAGCTTGGTTCGCATCTAAGAAGCCTTTATAAACTTCTACTTCTCTTTCTAAATATTGATTGTTTAAAAATAAAGATATGATGGTTTGATCTGCACCAGTAAATTGTAAAGTTAAATTACTTACTGTGATCTCTGAAGATTCAGAAGTTGAAGTAACTCCTAATAATAAAGAGGAAGCTGTGTAAGTGTTAGAATCAAAAGTTATGTCTTTGTAATGATCGGTAAATCTATAACCTGAACCAACATTTAGATAAAGTAAAGTAACTGGATTTAGTTTGTCTGTAGCTAGTTCTGTATTAACTGCACTTGTTAATCCTCTAGCCATTATAAACTCTCTGCTACATCAATTTCGTAACTGTAATAACCTTGAATACCTAAGTTATATTCTTGAACATCATTTACTAAGGTAACAGTAAAATCAACATTGTCATAAATTAAATCTGTATCATCTGTAACAGCACTTCTTAAAGGTGGTTCAAATGTTAGCGTACCTTCTCCTGATCCGTCTGCGTTTAAATCTTCTACTGCCATATAAACTTTAGTCTGTCCTGTAAATCTAAAATAATCTCCAGCTTTCAATATTCCGTTAGTAGAAGTAGTCATGCCATCTATTGTGCAAGTAGTTGCTCCAGCAGATACAGAAGCATTGGTTGAGATAGTAGTAGAAGCCACACCCTGTGCATTAGAATCAATAGGTGGGATAACTGTAAAATTATTAAGCTGTGATCTTTGCTTCATTATAAATGCTCTGATAGGTGCAAACTCTGCTCTAGTCATAGCTGGGAATTGTAAAGTAATTGCAAATCGTTGTCCGTCAATCTGTCTAGCTTGTTTTCTTCCTGAAGTAGTTACACTAACAATCGTTTGTTGCAACGATCTAATGTTTGCTGACTTTGCTGGGGGTGTTGTAGGAAATTGTCCGCTCATATTATACTAATGCTGGTTTGCCCTTTTGGTTTAAAGCTGTGTTAATTATATTTGTTATTGTTGCTCTATTGTCAATCAATAACTCCTGAACTCCCTTAACATCTGTTGCCTGTACTGTAAAATTAATATTGGTTGCACCCATTCCGTTTAAGTTTTCATTAGATACAATCTGTCCATCAGTAGAAGGAATAAACAATTCTCTACCTCGTTCTCCTACGATATAAGAGTTTCCATTTTGTGTTTGACCACCATTGGCTCTAGTTCCATTAACTCTACCACCTTCTGCACTTCCAAAAGGATTGCCACCACCTAAAGCTAGTAGTATAGCTTGAAGTGCTACTTGTTTCATTAATTCGCCAGTTTGTTTTTTCATAGTTCCTAGTTTTTTCTTTTCTAAATCGTCTTGTTGTTTAAATATAGCTGGGAATAGTTTTTCAAGTGCATATAAAAATAACTTTTTAATAACAAAACTAATTAAAGAACCTAACGCATTAACTATTGCACCTTGAACAAATTTCTTAAAAGCATCTCCTAAGTTTTTTCCTAATATGATTGATTCTGCTAGTGTTTTAGAAATAGCATCTATTGAATTAAAAATTCCTACTGCAAGTGTTTGACCAATGGTTGCAAAAGATTCTTTTAATTTAACCATTTGATTATCGTTTAAATCTTTTATTTTTTTAACAAATTCCTCAATTTGATTTACACTTTTGTCAGAGATAACTTCTGTTATTTTTTTATCATCTCCAAAAACCTGTAACCCTTTTGGTTTATTTGGTGGAAAAATGCCCGAAGTTTTATCACCCATTCCCATTGCTTTATCAAATTCATCATAAGGAAAATACTCTAAGCTTTTTGCATACGAATCTATTGCTGTTTTGCCTTCTTTAAGTGCTGTTGTTACACTATTAATTCCAGCAACTATCATAGCTACTGCCGCCACACCTAAAAACAAAGGGTTGGCTAACATAGACACATTTAATAAAAGCATAGCATTTCTTAATTGTCCAATTAATAAAATAAATTGACCAAAAAAAGTTGCAATTTTAATTCCTATAACAGCTAAAATAGTATTTTTTAAAAATTCAAAATTATTCTTTAAAAACTTTAAAGCATCTGATGTACCTTGTATTGCTTTACTTAATCCTTTACCAATAACTGCACCAAACTTAGCAATTTCTTTTCTGTTTTCTTCTGCTGTTTTTTTTAAATCTCCTAAATTTTGTTTTAATGCGGTAAAAAAACCTTTAGATACTTCAACTTGAAAAATAAAAAAAGCATCTTTTATATTTGAAATAGTACCAAATAATGTTTTAGAAAGTTCGTCCATAAGATTTCCAAACTTTCCACCTTTTCCAAAGGCTTTATTCATTTTTTTAATAGTTGCGTCAGCATTAACACTTACTCCAGCTTGAAAACCAGCCATACCAGCAACACCTCTTTCTTTAAGAGATTCTGCCGCCGCAATACCTGTGCTAAATGCTTTTTGAATTTGAAATGAAGCAAATGCAAAATCTCCACCCATTTGTGCCGCTACATTTCCTGTAAGTATTAATAGGTCATCAAAACTTAACCCAGCTTTTTCAGCTTGTTCTCTAACGACTGCTAGTGAAGTTACACCTTGTTGAATATTTTTTAATTCAAATGGAGTTTTAGCGGCAAATTGTGTAATTGATTTTAAAGCTTTTTCTCCAGCTTTAGCAGAGCCGAATAATGTTTTTAATTGAACACCAAGATTTTCAACTTGAATACCAGCATCTATAAATCCTTTAACTACAAGACCAGCACCAATAGCTAAAAAAGAGTTTCTTAAATTAAATACAGACGACTTAACTTTGTCTAATCTTCCTTTAAGACCATTAAGTGCTTTACGAGTATTATCTACTGCGTCTAGGCGAATTTGGACTCGTTCTTGTGCCATGTAACTTTTCCTTATCTGCCTTCACTTTAAAATAAGCTATCCAGTAAAAGAATTCTTCCTCTGTCATAGCCAACACTTCTACCATACTTTTTTTTAATCTTTCCCCAAGAGTAAGTATGGAAAACAACTCTTGATCGTATCTTACTTTTTTTCGGCTTCCTCTAATGAAGTTGTGTTTAACATTTCTGTTGCTACATTTGCAATAACATCAGGGTCTGCTTTATTGAGTAAGGTATGTTTGTCGTCTAGTTTAAAAACTTTATTACCATCTTTATCTCTAGCCTTTAACATTATAGCATCTACTAAAACTCCTAAATCATCTGACTTAGCACCTTTAAATAAATTTCTTTTTTCGCCCAATGTAAATGGACTGCAATAAATCACTAGAGGTTGTCCTTCCTCGCCCCACTCGGCAACATTAATTTTCTTAACCCCTTGTGATTCAAAATGTTCTTTAACTCTATCTATTACACTCATGTCTAGCCTTCCTTATATTATACTGTTGTTTCTGTTAATGCACCTGATCCTTGAAATGATAGTTCCATTTCAACCATTCCATCAAAAGATGAATTGATAGTTCTACCAGTAACGATTGCACTACCTGAGTAGTATGTATCGCCAGCAGTATCGCCTTCAGGATATACATTTAAAGTTATTTCTGTTCCAGCATCAACTGTTCCTTGTGCTGTGTCAGTTTCGTCAAAAAATACAGAAGCAGTACCAGTAAATGCAGTTAGACCTACTTTGTAAGTTCTAGCCGAATCTCCCATGCTTGTATCTTCAATAGTTTCAGCAGTGCTTTCTAATGAAAATGATCTTAGTTCTCCTAAGGTATCACTTCCAATTTTGATAGTACCTTCTGAGCCTGTGTGTGTTGCCATTGGTTATCTCCGTTGTTAGTTGTTAAGGTGTACCAGCAGTGTAAGTGTACATGACTCTTACTACTACTCGTATTCCACCGATAGGAAACAAAGTACCTTCGTCTGTAGAAACTTCCACGACTTGAGTAATCTTTGCGTACCCACCTCGTGTTCTATCAGATTCTAGTGCAGTTTCAATCGTTGAAATTAGTTGATTTCTTTTTGTGTCAATATTGGTATCACTACCCTTCACAAATCCTACAATAACAAAGTCTGCAACACCTTGCCTTGTAACAGTTGAAGAGGTCATAGTTTCGTCTGTTCTAAATTCGTTTCCTGACTGAACAAATACTGCTGGATATTGTTGTTCAGATAATTCATCTACATCAAAAGGTTCTCTAGTTACTTTCTTTAAAGTAATAGGAGATGATACTGCACTTAATACAGTAATAATATTTTCAGCTATGTTTTCTCTTATGCTCATATTAATTTAGATACCTTTTTAAACTCTTTAGCAAAGAAATTAATTAAAGTCTTGCTTTCTCTATCCCCAACAGCAAAAAAAGTTCTTTTCTTTTGATTAGCAACAGCTTTAATGTTTTGTGCTTTACTAGCAAAAAATAGGATAGCTTCTTTAGGAGTAGATTTTTGTGTCATGTTAGATAGCATATTGCCTTTAAAATTAAGATCAGGGAAATTTGCTTGTCTGCCTTTTTCTCGCCTAAATGCTTTGTATTCAGGTGTGTATGGTTTAAAGTTTCTACCATCTGCGTCTTTACCTTTTTGGGTTCTTTGCTTAATTAAACCTAATAGAAATTCAGCAGTTCTTCCTAAAGCTATTTGTATTTGTCTAGGGTTTTCTCTTATTTGCTGATCTAATTTTCTTCTTAATTTACGATCATCAATCTTAGGGGTAATCTTCATCTGATTAGTCTAAGTCTTTCGTAAGGCTCTTTCTCAGCGTTAGATATAATAGAATCATTATTATCATCATATTCAACACCATCTCTAAGTACCTCAGAAAATTCTGCATAATAAGCTTTTTGGTAATAGTCTAACATTACTTGAAACCTATCTTTATTGTCATCACTATTAAACTTAGTTAATTGTGGAGTAGCATAAAAGCCTATCACTCTGAATACAGAACATCTTTTCCATTGTGCATCTGTTAGCTTACTTCCGTCCATTTCAATAGTAGTTAATGTTGTAATATCTCTTTGAGTATTATTGACATAAATACCCCACCATTTGTTTCTTAAATCTCTTTCAATATCTTCTCTTGCCTGTGCGTGATAATTATTAGGGGAAGAAAAACTTGCCACACCAAACTCTAGTATGTCAGGTTGGTAAAATTGTAAATCTGTGTCATTAGAAAAATCTGCCATGTTTAAATCCTTGTTAGTAGAAGGTGGGGATTTTACTCCCCACCATTATTAGCATTAATATTATAATGCTGAGTCTACAGTTACTTTAACTCCGTAATCGTTTTTAACGATACCTTGTCCAACTGTCATAGAAGCTACGATCTCAGTTCCTCTAATTGAAGCATCTCTTTGAGTTTCAATTTTAAGATCAGATTTCATAGCTAAACCGATAGAAGCTGGGTGGAATACTGCACCAACTGAGTCATCATTAACATCAATAGCTAGGTTTGCGTTTTCATAAACATCAATACCAGCTACTCTGCCAATAAAGCCATCTCTCATTGCTTGGTTTCCTACATCAGAAATTGCATTTGCACTTGTGTTGTAGCCAGCGTTAGTTAAAACTTTCTTCAAGTTAAAACAAGCTTTAGGATTGAATACAGCGTAGTAAGGTGCTGGTATATTCAATGATCTTAAAGTTGCTTGTGCTTTGAATAAAAGTTCAGGAGTTAGTTCAGTTCCCGCCGCACCTACATCAGTAGAGAACGAAGTGAACAAAGCCGCTAAGTCTGAATCAACTTTTTTAGCTAAACCATCTCCAAATAGTTTTCCGATATCTGCACCAACATTTCTTGAAGCAGAATCTCTACCCAAGTCAGTAAGTGTAGTCATCACACCGATCTCAGAAGCAGTAATATCAACTGCTGTTGGATCAATCGCTGTGTTTGCTAGGTCAGTTCCTTCTGCAACTGCCGCCGCCGCTATCGCACCATAAACTGGTACTTGAACAGTTTTACCTTGTCCGTTGATTGCGTATGTAGTTACTAGCGGACGCATTACTGAAGTTTCTTGAAAAGTGAAGATCGCTTCTTGTATTACATCTGTGTATAGTTCTGCTAGTGTAGAACTGGTTGTTTCGTCTGCCATTGTATTATTTCCTTATGGTTAGTTGTTAATTATTAAGTTTGCCTTCAACCCACCACTATCTCTTTGCTTTTTGTGTTCAGCATAAATCTTACGATCTTCTGCTTTGTTTAAATCCAAATCAGCTATGTTAAACGGCTTTAGTGTATCGCCACCAATCCCACTCTTTGAACCACTGCCACTAGGGGTAGCATTCAAGTGATGCGGATTGTTATTTAGATACTCAGCAACTAAATCATTTACAGTCATTAGGTCGCCTTTTTCATTGTATCTTGGAGTTCCATTTTCAGAAACTACCTCAACACTACCTGAGTCATTTAACTTAACCGATTGTCTTAACAAAGCTTTCACTTCATTAGGATTAATCGCTTTAAGTACCGAAGCAGTATTGACTAATGTTTCATCAATTCTAATCTTCTGTAACTCAGATTCCAAAGCAGATATTTTAGTATCTTTCTTTGATACTGTTTCTTTCAAAACTTTATCAAATTCGCCTCTTTGTAAAGCGAGTTCTTGCTCCTTCTGTTTCTTTTCTTCTAAAAGCTTTTTAGCTTCCTCTAAATCAAGTCCATCAAGCTTAGATGATACAGTCTTTTTATATCTGTCTAATCTTCTTTGAACTATTGCTTCTACTTGATCTTCAGTAAATGCTTTAGATTCAACTTTACTTTCAGTTTCCTTAGAAACTTCAGGTTTTGTTTCCACATTATTTTCAGTAGCTTGTGTTTGCTCTACCGAGTTATTGTTCTCGTCCATGTTTTACTCCTTAATTTTAATTACCGAGTTTGTCAATCTAATTTGTAGTTTCCTTCTGAATCTACCCAATCAGGATTGGTAGGTTGCCAGTGGTGTCGGCAATTATAACCACCTCTGACAATAAATGGATCGCCTTGTGCTTTACCCTTCCAAGTTTGGCTACTCCAAGTATCTCTTATTTGCTCTTCTGTAAAAACTTTATTTACATTTGCTCTACAAAAAGGTCTGCTATCTCTTATAATAGTTCCTGTGTATTTGTAAGATGTTAATCCTAGTTCGTCTGCTCTATACTTGGCAAATTGTCCATCAAAACCCATTAATGAATCTTGGACTAATTGTGTTGCGTATCTTCTAAAGTTATTACCCAATCTATCTCTACCATAGATAGTATTTAATCTTTCAGTAGCAGTCTTAACTTCTTCTGCTTTATCAGGATTATTAGTTATAAAATCTACTAACTCTTGTGCTTCCTCATCATTACTAGATTGATAGACTCCATTAATCTTACCTCTTAGATCAGCTATCATTTGTTCTGTAGGTTTTCCAGTGAGTGTAGAGTTATAAACTTCTTGTGCTAATTCATTTGCAAATTCATTACCTAAATCTTCAAAGGGTAAATATGCACCTCGTTTTAATTGTTGAATAGTAGTCAAATCTAATTCAGTAATCTCTTTGAACTCTTTAGGAATAGGATATTCTTTAAAGGTAGCTAACAACCAACTAGCAGACTTATCATACTCAGCTATATTAGTTTGTACTGTTGTTAAATAAGTTTGTTCAATAAGTTGTTTAAGTTTAGGTCTAAGTTGTAAAGCTAAAGTAGTTCTTAATTTTAAACTACCTCTCTTAGGATCAATCTTACTTGCTTCTGCAATAACTAAGTTCTCTAACTCTTGTAAGGACTTTTGTAATCGTTCTACTTGAGTATCAGATAAGTCAGTAACTCTGACCTGTCTATAATCTCCTAACTTTTCCAGTAGGTCTTTAGCCATATTAAACTGTTGGAGTTTCTATCGGTGTCTGAGGGAACTCTCCAAGCCTTGTATTTGATTGATCTATTTCTTCGTCAATTTGAGATAAAGTATCATCATCTTCAATTACAGTTCTAGCTATTTGTTTATCTAATTCTTTTGTGAAAGTATCAGACTTAATTTGACTTGCTTTAGCTTGTTGTAGAACTTCTAAATCAGTTGCCCAATCTCTAAGGTCAAAAGACTCAGGGTACATAATTTTGCCATCAAAGACTTTATCTTGCCACAATGCGTACAATCTCCAAATCTGTTCTTCAGCTAATTGCATAAGGTTTGCTTTCTCAGCTAGTTTTGCATTAAGTAATTGGAACTCAGTTCTTAGTGCTACACCTGATACAACTCTTTCGCCTGTACTTCTAACAGCACCTACATGAGATAGTCTATTAATTGCTTCTACCTTTTCCTTAATCGTTTTAATAACACCATCTAAGTTCTGTCCTGATGGTTGTAGTAGGTAAGGTTTTAAAGCTGGGTCAAGATTGTCAGTCATTTCAATAATCGCACCAGCACCAGCAGAAGCATCAACATCTCTAGTCTTAACTAATGATGGGTGGTTTGCTAATCTAATTAATTGTTCTATCTCAGAGAACTCATTATAGATTGCTCTTTGTAAGTCAGCTATATCCGTTAGATCAGATATTCCTATTGCTCTCATAGGACTTCTTTGATTGTATAAAACTACTGCTGGAATAACCCCTAGATTATTAGGAATAGACTCCACTAACTTAGGATCGTTAGTACCTTTAGTTTTCATCACAACAGTATCAATTCTGTCTGTGTACCAAATTCTATAAGTAGTTTCTTCAGTACCAATATTCTCTCTAACTTTTAAATAGTCTAAGTAATATTTGCCTGAACTGGCTCTTGTATAATTCCAGTCAATAACATTCTCAGGAGTAACAATATTAACATAAGGTCTGATCTCTTGGTTTAATTCTTCTGCTCTTGTTTTAGCATTAGAGTTTGGTTTATCTAAAATAGCCCAACAGTTTCCATATACAGAAGCATAAGTTTGTAGTTCTCTAAGTAAAGCTTCGTATGATCTACCTTCTAAGTCAGCATCATCTAAGAACATAGGAACAGTCTTATCGTCCTCTAAGCTACCTAGTTCTCTGACTGGTTTAATTCTAAATAAGAATGAAGAATAAATATTAAC
>Ga0208899_1003360_pt1 | contig 10338 bp, 12 predicted proteins | sample VirMetDEL_Nov_24_FD_184518 | JGI IMG/M metagenome (GOLD analysis project Ga0208899, IMG submission 184518) | Aqueous microbial communities from the Delaware River and Bay under freshwater to marine salinity gradient to study organic matter... | ecosystem: Environmental > Aquatic > Marine >...
AGTAGTGGTTAAATTAAAACCTTGATTTTTATATTGTATAGTCATTATGATATAAACCAGTTAAACGTATTTTGTTCATCTTTTAAATCTTTTTGATAACCAAAATTTAATTCGTTTTTTAATGTAGCAATAGCTTCTAATATTTGTCTTTGATTCTCGACATCATATTCTTGTTTAGGTTCAGGTATATATGAATTTACTTTAGCCATTAACGTCTACCATCCGGTTGTACATCTACTCTTAATGTTCCATAACGCCAAGTTTCACCTACAGCGTCATTAGCTATTTTAATTGAAAGCAGTCGACCTCTTGCTCTAGTGTCCACTTTATCAGTAGATGATGTAATTGTAAAGGGACCAAGTGGTGAGCTTGATGCTGTATTACTTGGATAATCATTTAATAGTAATGTAATTTTTGAATTACCAGTCAATACTTGAAAGTCTGGTATAAAACGTTTCATAGACATAATGAATTCACCATCACCTCTAAAATCAGCTATACCAGTAGATTGACCTGTGATACCTCTTCTTGCTGCAATATCAAAATCACCGGATTGTATAAAAGCATTAATAGAAGTTGTACCTGATGAATTGATTTGATCAGTTCCTGTTTCATGTTGGTAATATATAGATGCTCCATATAAATTTGTAATACCTTGAATGTTAAAATTAGGTGTAGCTGTTGAATTATATTGTGTTGCATAAGGCACATCAAATACACCTGTGTCTGCGTATGATGATCTTGCTAATGATCCAGTTGTCCAACAATTTTCCCCATAGTTATAAGTAACACATCTGTCAATTTGTGTACTTCCAGCTTTTGGATAAAACCATGTTACTTCATTATATAAAGTATTGTGTTCACCATAAATAATCTGATTTGCATTATAATTAATACCTAGATTATCTCCTGTAGTTGTAAATACAAAATCTTCTACTAAACAAGGTAATGCTTTAACTGTTCCATCAAATGCAAAAAATCCACCTTCACCCGACATCCAGAATATCATACCATTAGAATAACTAACTGCATTTTGTCCAATACATCCACAGTTTGTTCCAACTTGTCTAACACTGAATGTAAACGGTGGACCCACAAATTGAATTACATATGCTGCACTATCGGTTAATACAAATACATAATCTTTACCTTGAACAGCTGCTACAATTTTATTACCTGTATCTAATCTAAATGTACCTGCAGTATTAGTAGCGGTTGGTTGATACGTTGAATAATCTTCTTGGTTTGAAAATCTTATAAACATTGGATCCTGTGTAGTTGAATCACCAATCGTTGTTTCAGTTCCAAAGTGAAATAAATGTCTATCTCTATCTGATACCAAAGTTAATCTTGTTTTAGTAGGAGCTCCTGACATAAGAGTTGCTCTATTTGATCTTGGGTTAGATGCTCCTGCATCCCAAGTAAATGTTCTACCATTATGAATGGTTGCAATTAATATTTCTCCAAAGTTATCAAGACTCCAGATGCCTGGATCTAGAATCACGTTACTAATTGTACGCTCAGTGCCCCAGGTAGAATTTCCCCATAAGTATGTACCCCATCCATAACCTGCAGTTTGAAATGTTGGACCAACAGTTACGTAAGGATCTATTTGCGCTGAACCTGTTCCCGAAGTTGTGGCTGCAGAGTTAGATGGCATTGTAATGTCAAATGCATTTGCAGTTACATTTGATATCTCAAATGTATTATTTTCAAAATCAGTTGTTGCATAACCTGATCCAGTTGGAACAGTAACTGATGAAAATGTAACATATCTTCCATTTGATAAACCATGAGAAGTTTTGTTTACAGTGACTGTTGGAGAACCGGTTGAAGCATCAAAATCAGCTCCAGTAATTCCGGTATCTAAAGGTGTAATGTCATAAAACTTATCACCATAATATAAAAACAAACCTTGTGATGTACCGATTGCTGCATACTTCTCACCAGCTAAAGATGTCCATGTATGTTGAGCTCTAGCAGCACCGGGAAGAGTTTCATTGTCAATAGTTAACTGTTCCCAGCCACCTATTTTTTCTGGTAGTCCGTATCTAAATCTAACAAAATCACCATCAGTCCATTGAGACTCAGCTCCTGATTGTGTTATTTGTTTATTAAAACCTGGTTTAAATTGTAGTTTCTGAAGCATAGCACCTCATTATATATGCTTTTTATTATTTTGGTAGTATTATATTCCACTCTAGCTTAGATATCAAATCCTGTAAATGGACTTCTTTTACATTATTTTCTTTTAAATATTGATGTAATTCTTCTACATCTATTATGATATACTGATCTTTTATATCAAATACCATCTTATCTGCTTTGGTTTTAAAGCTTCCTATTTTATTATTATTTTTAATAGGCCTTAAATCAAATTTAAATTTTTGATTATTTAATACTCCCTCTATATCCCACAATTCTTTTTGTTTTTGTTTTTTGTTAGGTAGATTAGTATCGGATAACTTATTAATGAATTTCTTCATTTAAAAATTATTTTCTTTTAAACCACTCAGGAAGCCCTAAATGTGGACGAGTATCAAACATATTTTCTTTTGCTCCTGGAGTTTTGCGATTATTGTAATGTAAGAATGTTTGTATACATTGTTTGCCTTTAAATTTTTCTCTCCAATGCTCTAACTCACATCCTCTATAAACTAACATATCTCCTGGTTTTAAATTAACTTCAATACCTTTCATTCCTTCTTTACCAGAAGGCTCAAGATATATTGGCCAATCGTCACCACCTAAATTCATAGTAGTTGATATTTCACAACTAAATCTATCCTTGTGTCTTTTTAATTCATCACCTTTTTTATATACTCTTGCATAAGTATAAGCCGGATATAATTTTAATTCGGTTATTTTTTCCATTTCTGGTTGACATTTTAACATTAAAGTTTCCATCACAATGTCTGAATAAACACAATAAGTATTTGGTATTTGCTCATGTTTTTGTTCATAAAAACCTAACATTTTTTCAAAGGGTGAAATATAATTTTCTTTAATACAAGTATCAAAAACTTGTTTTTTCATGTTAAGATAATTTGCAATAAAAGTTGCTAGATCTTTTGATATAACTTTACGAATAACAGCATATTTATTTTTTTTAAAACTCATTTAATCACCTTTTTTGGATCTAAAGAAATATTTCCAGAAATACTTACTCTGTCTTTGTTAGATAAATAAAAAGGATATACTAAATGTACTAATGAAGAGGGAAATAATAAAATAGTTCCTTCGTCTTCAGATTCTAACAAATACGAATAAGTAGCTACTTGACCTAAAATATTTGTGTAACAAAATTCAAATGAATTAGCCATAGGTGTATTAGAATGTTTTGTAAAATGAAGTTCTTTTTCTTTATTATAGCTAGATGGAATGTCTAACCATATCACAAATGAAAAAACACCTCTATGATTATGTGCAGGGTTAAATTCAAATTTTTTTTGAAAGTTGACCCAAAACTCATGTAAAACAAAAGGACAATTTTCTGTTAAAACGCTAGGTACAATAGCAGCCAAATTTTTAGGTGAATATTGATTTATTAAAGGCAGTAACACTGTTTTAAAAAACCAATTTTTTTTATCAGGTATAGAAAAGGATTCACTTATATTACCAGCTAATTTTTTATTCATTTTATGTTGTTTATCTTTTATACAAGATTTTAATTTGTTTATTGTTTCTTTACTTAATTTATCTTCTATAATTCCTACATTAGGTAAAGTTTTATGCATGTTTAATTATTCCTTTTGGCATGGCTTGTATATTCCAATGTATAAATCTAAAAGGTTCTATTCCAAAATCTACAGCAAATTCGTGTTCTAAATATCCAGGAAATATAAGTAATGATCCAGGTACAGGTTTGAAATGTATAAGTTCATTACCATTAAAAATATCTTGTTCGTTTTTCATTTTTAATTTGGTAGCTCTAGCACCAGTTCTTGGTTCATGAAATATTGGATACGATGTTTTTTTACTACACTTTAAAAAATAAAAACCTGATACATGTTGGTTCCAATGAATATGTGCTGCATGATGACCACCACCTTTTTTAGCAAACTCTTGCACCCACAGTTCAGTGAACATAGTTGTATATAATGACATATCAAAACCTTGATGATCTAGATAGTCCCAAGATTTTTGACCTACGTAATTTCTAAAATCTAAAAAATTATTGTCTGCTAATAGAGATGTTGAATGATAAGGTCTTCCAAAATCTCCATATTGTTTAATCCATTTCTTTTCTTTATTTTTTGCATCCTTAATATATTGATTAGAAGCCTTATTAAGAGATGTAATAAATTCAGGTTTATGTTCAAACCATATAGGTGTTTTAAAATATTCTAAAATTTGCATATTATTTAAATGGATATCCAAGGTTCCACATCACCAATGAATACCTAATTCCTTTCGTTACTGGTTTAACTCTATGCCACACAAAAGAAGGAAATACAATTATAGAACCTTTGGGTAATATTTCTTTTGCTTTTATTAAGTGTTGGCTTTCATCTCTCATGTAGGGTTCATAATTTCTAAAGTCAAACTCTAATTCACCCCCTTCATATTCCGAGCCATCTGTCAATTGACATGTCATAGATAGTTTTCTAATTTTACCATGATCACGTTTACCTGGTTTATCATAAGGTTTATCCCAACTATCACAATGCCAATCATAGTATTGATTTAATTTATATTTAGTAAACTGACACGGTTCGCTGCTATCCCACTCAAAATTCCAACCCGCATTTTTGTTTGCTATATGAATATAAGGTTGTAGTTCTTTGTATATCCAATTTTCACTTAACCAAACTAAATCAGAATTTCTTTTTCTTTTTAAATCTAAAACTTCATCTTGAGTTAATTCTTTATTACCATATTCACCTGTTCTAGCCATAACTTCTTTTTGTTGAAGAGCGTATTTAATAATATCATCACATATTCTTGGTGGTACAGCAGATTTAAAACACCAATAGTAATTACTTATAATCATAAGTTATAGTTTGCACAAAATTTAAAGAGTCTTTCTGGTCGTTAATAATACAATAGTTGTTAATTGATGGAAACATAATAAACATATTGGGTTTAAGTTCTATATTCCACCATTTGTTTTTACGTTTGTTATCATCATAAAAAATTTTTACATTACAGTTTACAGTGTTTATTCCATATAAACATGTGTAATCAGGTGAATGTTCTAAATCTAAAGGATTAACATTTGATAACAAATCAGTTTTTTCATTAGGAACATAAATATTTCCCCAACTATCTTTATTAGTTAATTGAATTTTATATTTTACATGAAGGTGTTCTGTTATATATCTATTTGTTTTGTCCCAATCTTTACTAAATGTAAATGAAGTTTTATTATATAAAGAATCCATAATTGATTTAGTAAAATTTAATGGATTAATTTCAAACCCTTTTGGCATTTTTACATTTCCATAATATAAAGCCTGTTCGGATAATGTTAATTTATTCATAAGTTATTTCTATGTCTAATCCTTTATTAAAAACTCCTACTGGAGTTACATTAAATGATAATGAATATCTAGTTTTATCTGATGTATTTAAATTTATTTTGTGCTGAAGATTACTTGGAAATATTAACAGCGTATCTTTATTTGGTTTAACTACCCATTCAGTGTTAGAATATTTGTTATAATTGTTTTCATATTCTAAGTGAAAAAAATAATTGTCTAACAGATTTCTTATAAAAGAAATACTAAAGCCATCGTTTGATTCAGGATAATAAACAGCGCTTATCCACGTATTTTTGTGAAGATGTGGTTGACTTGCACCATTACTTTCTGTTCTTGTAGACCAAGAATTTAATATTTTAAATTTTTTATTATAGCTAATAACATTTAAATATTTTTGTATACAATCTTTAAATATATTTTTTTCTTTTTTAAATTGTTTATCTTCTAAAATCTTATTAGATTTAGATATATAAGTTTTAGGTAAATATGCAGTTTTATATTTTAAATTTTTTAAAATATTTAATATTTTATTTTCATCTAAATTAACTTTTACTTCCATTAATGGAGTAGAAAAAAGTTCTACAACTCTAAATTCTTTCTTTTTCACATCTGTTAATTTACTTATTTTTAAACTAATGTCAACCTATCTATTAAATCCCAAACTTGATTAGTTTCATTCCAAGAATAAATCCAAGCATTAGTATTAGCAATATTTTGTGAAACTTGTTCTTGTGTTAATTCTGGTGCATCACCAATAGGTGATTGCCATCTAGCTTCAGAAACGTTTTTTACCCAAGAGGGATAAGGTTTTGGAGGTAAAAAAATTTGATTTTCAGAATCCCAAATTTTACCTACACCAGCGTAATTTCCTCTAAAAGGTGTGCCACCTAGTTTGTGTGTATTTTGATGTGTATTGTATGAAGTTTGAATCCATAAATGTGCAGGCCAATTATTATGTTTTTCTAAATATGCTTGTCCAACAGATTCAGTTTCAACACCTTCGTTATTTAAAACATCTTCATTGTTTACAGTAAGCACTGTTAATACTTCGTTTTCTTCTGAAATTTTTGCAAAATGTGCCATATTATTGAAATTTATACCTTATTACTACTATACCTGAACCACCTTGTGCACCAGGAGCTCCTGCTCCTCCGCCTGTGTTAGCAGTTCCTGCAGTTCCTTTACCATTTACTGGCTCTGGAGTAGATGGTGTTACTGACGGTCCTCCGCCACCTGTTCCACCGGTTCCTCCGGATCCTCCGCAAGGAGGTCTTGTGGCTCCTCCGCCACCACCAGCATAAGCTACTGAACTTCCTGTAATACTTGTTGATGCTCCAGCACCACCAGGACCAGCGTTTCCTGCAGAACCTGGAGTGCCAGATGCTGTAGCACCTCCGCCGCCGCCGCCAGTAGGACCATTTCCAGCACCTCCATTACTTCCTTGTGAAGGAGCTGTTGGGACTGGTTGATTACCAGTTCCACCACTATTTGTTTGAGCTGGTGTACCTGTTCCACCGTGACCACCACCAGAACCACCTGGTAAAAAAGGTGTTACACTTGGAAAACTTACTTGTCCACCTTGTCCACCACCATTTGATGTAATTGTTGAAAAAACTGAATTAGAACCTACTCCTCCTCCTGGGCCAGTCCCATAAGGGGGTCCACCAGCACCAACTGTAATTGGATAAGAAGTTTTTGTAACTGTAATTGCGTTTGTTGGTGCACAAGCTACTAGAGGTGATGCTGTATAAGGGTCGACAGGGTTATTTCTACCCTCTCTAAAACCGCCAGCTCCTCCGCCACCAGACCCATCTCCTGGGCCTCCTGTAGTAGATGTTCCACCACCACCAGCAACAACCATATAAGATACAGTATTTTCAGCTTCTACTTCAGAAACATTAGATACGGTAAAAGTTCCAGGACCTGTAAAGGTATGAATTTTGTAATCTCCATCTTCAGTGATTGTACCACCTGTTGCAATTAAAAAAGGACTTTTTACACCAGCGGTTAAACCTAAACCTCTTGCTCCTCCTGCTCCAAATGAACCTAATATAGGCATCTTTCTATCCTCCTAATTTTACGCGAATTGCGTTTGTGCTGCAAGTACAGTAAACGTCGCATCTGCAGTTTTAATAACAGTATATGTGTATACGTCAAGTGAGTTAATATTTCCTGCAGTAGGAGCTGATCCACCTTGCCATTCTGGAGTAACTCCACTACCATCAACTTGTACAGCTGAATTGTAGTATGCAGTTCCACCTTGTTTTACGATGTGTGCTACTGTTATTGATTCTCCAGTATCCATAATTGAATTTAATGTGTTTGAACCATCACCTCTAATGTTTAATGTCCAGTTACCTGAAGCATCTGTAGTATAATTTAATACTGCTTGTGTAATTACATCGTAGTTAACTGTTCCTGTTGCAGCAGTAGCTGAGTTTGTAATTTTTTCAGCTAGTTGTTGTATTTTACCTGCACCTAAAACTACTCTCCCAATTCCTTTTGGAGAAATATTTAAATCAATATTAGAATCAGAACCAACAGCATCAATTGCTGGACCTGAACCTGTTGCTTGGTTAGTTACGTCAATGTAGTTAACAGCTGAAGCTGTTTTTTGAAATCTAATGTATGGATTGTTTGAATCATCTTCAATCGCACCAGCGTCATCAATAATAATATCATTACCATTTGTATCTAGGATACCTGATAATTGTGGAGTGATGTCTGAAGATAAATCTGTGAAAGCTGTGTCAACAACGTTAGTACCATCAGAGTAAACCATTTTAGTACCTTTATCTGTTGCTGCCCAAGTTACTCCAGTTCCTGAAGTAGTTTTAACAGTTACTGTGTAAGCACCTATTGTTGAGTTTTGAATTATGTAAGTTTTTTCAACTGAATCTGGAACAACTACGTTAATTGCACCTGCAATTGTTCCTGTTAATTTAATTACTGCATCTTTACCATTTGATAAAGCACCGTTTGAATAAACTAAAGTTGCACCAGAAGTAACTGCAATAGAAGAGTAACCACCGATAGCTTGTTCTAAAATTAATAAGTTTGTATTTGTGATTTGACCCCAAGTTCCTGAGTTTTCACCAGTTGCTTGTACAGTTAATTTTAAATTAGCTGATGTTGAGTTTGCCATAATTTTTTATCTCCAATTATTTAAATTTTATAAATTTTGACTGTAAAGTCAATATATTATTTTTAAGCAGCGGTGTCAACTTCTTGCCAACCTGGTGGAACAACTGGTGCTGTGCCAGTATTTACTTGGTTCCATATTAGTGTTCTAAGGCTTCCTGTAGCCATTGTCAAGGCATTTCCTGTAGGAATAACAATAGCATTTCCAGTGACTGTTTCATCACCTTCCTGCATAGTCATTTCTTGACCGGTAACAGCAGCAAAAGTTACTGCTTCTAATTCAGCTGTTCCATCAGCCATGGTCATGGCCATTGATGGAGGTAAAGCATTTGAAATAGTTGTAGAACCATTGGTTCCATCAAAATGAAGTAAGTTTACTGTATTTGCATCTATACTAAATTCTGATGTTGGAACAGTTATTGTAGCATCTGTAACTGGGTTATATCTTGCAATATCAGATTGTCTATATTCATCAATATATGCTGAAACCGCATTAGCTCCATTTAAGTCTGCTCCTATAAATGTTCTATTTGAATTATTGTTATTTACTAAACCACCACCTATAGCATTTCTTCTTGTTCCTCTTGACCATAATGCTCCGTTGTTTGAAGCATCTCTAGCAAAAGCTAAATGCATCCATGTATTGTTTGAAAATAAACCTGATGAAGATGATAACTGTGCACCATCTTCGTAAAGAATTAAATTTCCATTGTCAATTCCTATTGAATAACCATCACCACTTGCATTTCTTCCATCCCAAAGAATACCTGTCTGTGTTGTAGCATCTGAAGCATACCACCAAAATTCTATAGTAAATGCTCCACCATCTAAACCGTCAACAGTTCCTGATGCATTTACATAATCACCTGTACCATCTACTAATAATGAAGAGGTTCCAAATTGTTTTTCAGCTGTAGATAATTGTGCATCTCCATTTACAGAGAATCCATTACCACCTTCTGAAGGATTTAATACATCTACATTAGCATCTCCAGTGACTGTTTCTTCACCTTGGAACATGGCCATTGCTTGACCAGTAGCTTCAGCATCAGGTGCAGGGTCAACGTCATTTTCCTGCATTGCCATTGCAAGTGTAGTAATTTGTTGATTACCATATACACCAAATCCCCATGCAGATTTATATCCCCATGAAGATGCTGAAGTAGCTGATACTTCTGCAATTGTATTTGCATCTAAATCAGCTGTTCCATCATTAGCTGTTAATTCTTGTCCTGTTGGATCTACAATCGCTTCTTGATATTGAAGCGTCATAGTCATTGGTTGACCTGTTACTTCTGCAACAAATGATGCAAAAGCTTCGGCATCACCTTCTGTAATTGTTGCTTCTTCTCCAGTTAATTCACCAGTAGAAGCATCTGCTTTTACAGTTAATGATCCTAAATTTCCTGATAATTCTATTCCTGTTACATCTGCATTTTGACCAGATATACCCCAAGTTTCAAAGCCCCAAGTATCAGAGCCCCAACCAATATTTACTTCTGCATCAATTGTAACTGAATTTAAATTTGTAGATAATTCTTGACCGGTAGCAATTACATCACCGCCAATTCCCCATGCTTCCTCACCCCAGGTTAGTCTTCCCCAACCTTCATTGACTTCAGCATTAATAGTTTCTTCACCTTGATTTGTAGATAAACCAAAACCTGTTATATCAACAGTTGCATTTTGATATTCAACGCCCCAAGATTCAAAT
>Ga0208899_1003364_pt1 | contig 10331 bp, 8 predicted proteins | sample VirMetDEL_Nov_24_FD_184518 | JGI IMG/M metagenome (GOLD analysis project Ga0208899, IMG submission 184518) | Aqueous microbial communities from the Delaware River and Bay under freshwater to marine salinity gradient to study organic matter... | ecosystem: Environmental > Aquatic > Marine >...
CGATTAATATCGGATGGTACGTTTATAATAATTAGGAGAATACATTATGGCCTTCGCACAAGGTTCTCGTTCCAGCCTATCGTTCATTGTGGAAAGCACATTTGGCACGACTCCTGCTGGTAACTTCACAAACTTACCCTTCAGCACACACTCTTTGAACTTAACTAAGGATCGTGTAGCTGGCACTGACATTCAATCTGATCGTATGCCCCGTGTTGACCGTCATGGTAACCGTCAAGCTGCTGGTGATATTGTTGCTGACTTACGTGATGCTGACTATGATGCATTCCTAGAATCAGCTATGTTGTCTACTTGGACAACTAACGTCCTTAAGGTTGGTACTACACCTAAGTTCTTCTCTATCGAGGACTACGCTGCTGACATCGACCAAGCTCGTTTGTTCACAGGTATGACAGTTTCTACTATGGGTGTCTCTCTTGCCCCTAACCAGATGGTAACAGCTACCTACGGTATGGTTGGTAAGGATATGACTGTTGGTGCTACTGAGAAGACACAGGACGCCGCATCAGGTGCTGCCCCATTCGATGCCTACTCAGGTACATTAGCTATCGGTGATGTTGATGGTACCCCTACTACATCAGCTATTGTAACTGGTATGGACTTCACTCTGACTAACTCATTCGCACCTACCTTCGTAATTGGTAATGATAGTGCGCCACAGTTAGAAGTTGGTCGTGCAGAGATTGAAGGCACTCTATCAGCTTACTTTGAGGATGCGGCTTTAATCAACCGCTTCTTGAATGAGACTGAAACTGAGCTTGAGGTAACTGTGGGTGATGGTACTAACACCATGAAGTTCGCATTCCCACGAGCTAAGATCAATAGTGCAGATGTAGGTGTAGATGGCCCAACTAGCCGTGTTATCACTATGTCATTCGTGGCACTCTACAACACAGCAGATGCAAGTAACTTAGTTATTACTCGCTCTGCATAAAGTACCCTAGCTAGGGCGGGGAGGCATTGGTGTCGGGTCTGATGCTTCCCCTTTTTACCCGACCCGACATTTTTACCCGAAAGGAAACTCGACATGGACTTGATGGATTTAAAACCTAAATCAGACACCATTGAAATAATCTTAAGACATCCTAACACTCTTGAACCTCTAACCAATGACGACGAGAGTGAGATGACTGTTACAGTATATGCACAACACTCTAAAGAGTATCGTAGAGCTGTACATGAACAGCAAGATCGAAGAATTGCAAAGCTACAGAAAACTTCCAATAATAAATACACCTCTGCTGAGTTAGAGACGGACACCATAGATCTTTTAAGTAAGGTTACCAAAGGTTGGGATATTACCTATGGTGGTGAGAAGCCTAAACTAACCCCTGCTAAAGCTAAGGAAGTTTACTCTGAAGTCTTCTGGCTAAGAAGCCAAATTGAGGAGGCGCTTTCTGATAGCTTGGATTTTACAGGGGCCTGATTGAAGAACTTATTGAGTATGCAGAACACACCTTCTCTCTCAGTAAGTCCGACAAGAATGGCATTTCCAAAAGAGAACATTTAGAGCAAGTAAAAAGGCAGACTGGTAAGACACCAAAGGAATTAGAAAGCCCTCCCTTTCCCACGTTGGTATCTCACATATGGTCTGCCTTTATTGCGTTAAGTTCAGCTAGAACTAACGGTTACAATGGACCTAACCCTCTTACATACATTGATATAAAAGCTTGGGCAGATCTAACTAATTCCTGTGTCTCCTCTAGAGATGTAGAGGCAATCAAACTCCTAGACACAGTTTTCATAAGGACACAAAATGGCTGACATAATACTAGACATAGAAGTCAAAGGCAAAGAAGAGCTAAAGGCTGCTGCTAATGAGTTTATGCGGGCTGGTAAAGTGTCTAGAGATTTGGCAGCATCTTATGATGCAGTGGCTGCTAAGAATAAACGAGCTGTAGACGAGACAAGAAGACTTAGGAATGTTGAAAAACAACTTATCCTTGAACAAGAACGAGGAAACATATCTCGTTACAAAAGAAATCAGATTATGGAGGAGGAGAAACGTAAGTCTAGGGAAAAAGTACTTACGGATAAAGTTTTAATAGACCAAGAAAAGAAACGTATAAAGCTCTTAGAAGAAGACGCCAAACGTACAGCTAGGTTAGTAAAACTTTATGCTCCTGCCAAAGTAGCTCTTGCCACTTATAAAAAACAAGTACTAGAGATTACCACTGCTCAGAAACAAAAAATACTGACTGACAAAGAAGCAGCAACAGCTTTACGACAGCTTAAAACAGAGTATCAACAGTTTACTGCAGGTGTAGCTACTGGAGGAAACCAGTTCGCTAAGTTTAATGTTGAGGCTTACAAACTGCAGCAAAGCAGAAAAAGATTTCTTTCTGTAGGTCTACAACAAGCAGGTTATCAGGTAGGTGACTTTATAGTCCAAGTACAATCTGGGCAATCCGTTCTTGTAGCTTTAGGTCAACAGGGTTCTCAGTTAGCAGGTATCTTTGGACCTACAGGAGCTGTAGTAGGTGCCTTTATTGCAGCTGCAACCGCTTTTGGTATGATTGCAGTAGCAGCTTCCAAGGCTAAAAAGTCTATGTCAGATGTACAAGACTTGTCAAAGACTTTTGCTCCTGCCACTAAAACCATGACAGATGCTATCAAAAATCAGCGTATGGAAATATTCAAGCTGGTAAATGGTATAGAGGACAGCAATGAAGCTATAGGTAAGCAGGCTCTTGAGTATCAGAAAGCTTTACAGTCAGCTAATCAGTTTTTGGATTCTCAAGACGGTCTGTCAAGAATGCAAAGACTTAGAGCTAACGGAATTAAGGTTCTAGGGTTTCAACTTGTAAAAGGTGACAAAGAGAGAGTAGAGCAGTTAGAGAAGCAGAATGAGATATACGCTAAACTACAAGATCAAGCTGAGAAGTTAAAAGCCAAAGAAGAGAAGCGTAAGAAGTTTCTTGAAGAACAGCTAGAGCTTAAGCAAAAATTCTTAGATGCTGGTAAAGCTATATTAGATCAAGAAGCTGCACAAAGTTTAGCTGCTAGTATTGCTGCCGCTAACGAAGAAGACAAGCTTTCTTTACTAAGAGATAGAGTAGCAGGTACGATGACTGCTGCAGAGGCAGAGGAAGAAGCTCTTCGTCAGAAACTTAGACTAGAATACTTTCTGTTAGACAATGCAGACGAATTAATAGAAAGAAGAGTACAGCAGCTCATAGAAGAGAGAAATCTTAGCGAAGAGTTAAAAGAACAACTAAGAATACTTAAGTTACAAGAAGAGTTTTTAACAGTAACTCAGAGAATACAGGAAGGGTCTCCTGCAGCTAGAGCTATGAGGAAGTACGCAGGCAGAGGTACTATCTCTAATAAAGATCCTATCTTTGGTACTGGACCTAGAGCAGGGGAGTCTATATACAAAGAACCTGGAAAAACTAAAGCTATTAAAGATCCTCTGCAAGAGCTTATGAAAAGCCTTACGTTACAAGAGAGTCTTCTAGGTGTAGAGCAAGATAGAGCTTCAGTTATGAAAGCTCTAGGAGATTCTTTTAGTAAGTATACTCCCGAACAGATAGACTCAGCTATAGAACTTACAGAGTACATAAGAAAACAGAATGAAGCTCTAAAAGCTCAACAAGATGAGTTGGATCGTATTGATGATCAAGCTAAACAATTAGCTGCACCTTTTGATGACTTCTTTATGTCCTTAGTAGATGGCACTACAACAGCTAAAGATGCCTTTAGATCTATGGCCTCTGACATTATAAAACAGCTTTATAGAATACTTGTTGTTGAACAGTTAATAACTTCTATAGGTGGAGCTATTAAAGGGGCTATTGCTGGGCCAGTACAAGGTCCAAACTTACCTGTTGAAAGATTGGAAGGTGGTGGATACACAGGCTCAGGCCCAAGATCGGGTGGCTTAGATGGTAAGGGTGGCTTTATGGCTATGCTACACCCTAGAGAGACTGTCATAGACCACACTAAAGGTCAGTCTGCTGGAGGTACAGTAGTAAACCAAGTATTCAATATCTCAGCTAATACATCAGACGATACTAAGAGACTTATTACTCAGACAATAGCACAAGCCTCACCAGCTATCATCAACCAGTCCGTAGGTGCAGTTATGAACCAAAGACGTAGGGGTGGTACAATGAAATCAGCATTTGGATAAATCATGGCTATAAGTTACCCTCTTAATACACCTACAACTATTGGCATAGAGAGTATTGAACTACGTGCCGTGAATGCTGTAGCTGTCTCTCAGTCTCCCTTTACTTATAAGCAACAGGTTATTTCCCATCAGGGTCAAATCTGGAGTGCCTCAGTCAGTATTCCCTCAGTGCGTAGGGATCTGGCTGCTGAGTGGAAAGCCATGTTAGTAGCTCTTAAGGGTTCTGTAGGTACATTTCTACTAGGAGACCCTGACTATGTTACACCTAGAGGTACAGTAAGCGGTACTCCTACCTTGTCAGGTACAGCAGGGGATAGCACAGTATCAGTTACTATGACAGGTACTCTACTAGCTGGTGACTATATTCAGTTAGGTACAGGATCTGCTGCTAGACTACATCAAGTATTAGTAGATCAAAGTGGCAGTGGTAATTTAGAAATCTGGCCTAACTTAAGAGATACATACTCAGGTCAAACTGTAATCTACAGTAGTCCTAAAGGCGTATTTAGACTTGGCAATAGTACTACTTCTTGGTCAATAGACAATGCTAGTTTCTACGGTATATCTTTTGAGGCAATAGAGGCTCTTCAGTAATGTCCAGAGAGATTACTAAAACTACAGTACTTGCATTAGATGATAATGTAATACAACCCTTCTTTGCTGTTGAGATGAATTTTGATAGTGAAAATGTCTTACGTCTGTGGACAGGAGTAGGTACTCTTACTTTTGAAGGTGTCTCTTGGACAGGTGCTGGAACTCTCTTGGGTATATCTGCTGTAGAAGAGACTACAGAGACTGCTGCAAGGGGTGCAGATCTTACTATTACAGGATTACCCTCTGAGGTTTTATCTCTAGCTCTTAGTACACCATATCAAGGTAGAACCTGTAAGATATACTTTGGTGTACTGACTACAGATTATAACCTTTTGAAAGAAGATAGTGATTTTATTTTACTAGAAAGTGGGGATAAAACTTTAGGTGAGAATACACCTATAGGTTACGGTAAAGCTTCTTTCAATGAAATATTCTGTGGTTACATGGACCAGATGAATATTTCTGAAGGTGCTGACACAGGAACTATCCAAGTTAAAGTCGAGAATAAACTTATAGACTTAGAAAGAGCTAGAGTGGCTAGATATACGGCTCAGTACCAAAGGTCTAGGAATATAGCTGGTGCAAGTGAAGACGCTGGGTTTGATTTTGTAGAACAGATGCAAGATCAGAAACTTGCTTGGGGTAGGAGTTCTGAAAGCTAATGGGTGTATTTGGTTTAGACATTGATCTATTAGACAGAGATTCTAACCTAGCCGCTGCTATTACTGGCGCTGTAACAATCGCTGTTGCTGCTACCATAGGTTTTCCTGCGCTTGGTGTTGCGGCAATGGGTTTTGGTAAAGCAGCATTAATGGCAGGTGCCTCAGCATATGCTTTTACATTGGGAACCTCCGCATTAACCAAAGCGTTAAACCCAGTTCCAGAATCAAGAGGTGGTGACCAAGGTTATCTAATAACTCAAAGAGGCTCAACTATGCCTCATCAGATTATCTACGGTAAAACTAGGATAGCTGGTGGTATAGTCTTTCAAGGGGTTACAGATAACAATAAATACCTACACACTGTATTAGCTTTTGCTGGGCATGAGGTAGAAGATTTTGAGACTATCTATTTAAATGACGAAGAAATAACTTTAACTGGAAATGAAGTTACTGATGCGGGTAATGATAATGTATACGGTAAGTTTTATACAAGAGAAGGCAGACCAGCAGTACAGATAGTTAAGAAACTAGGAACAACTACACAGACTGCTGTTACCTCTTCCGATCTAGGTGGAATATCTCCCCCTTCAGAATGGACTACAGATTGTAAGTTATTAGCTACAGCTTATCTTTACGTCGTGCTGGAATATGATGCTGATGTATTCCCTAATGGCGTTCCAGAAGTCACAGCAGTAGTTAAAGGTAAGAAAGTATACGACCCCCGTACAAGATCTACAGCTTGGTCTGACAACCCAGCCTTATGTTTAAGAGATTATATTACATCGGGTAAAGGTGGTGATAACACAACTATTTATAACTATGGTATTAGTGAAGATATTGAGAATGTAGATGATAATATTGTTACCATAGCTGCTAATGTCTGTGATCACTTAAACTATCCCACTTTGTCGGGAGGCACTAGGTTTTCAACTAATGGTGCATTTACCACTAATACTACACCTTACGATGCTTTGCAAAACTTATCTACATCTATGGATGGTTTGCTATGGTATGCTCAAGGTAAGTGGAGAATGAAGCCAGCTTACTATACAGACCCAGTATTAGATCTTAATGAAGATGACTTAAGATCAAGTATATCTGTAAGTACTAGACACTCTCGTAGAGATAACTTTAATGTAGTCAAGGGTACATTCAGAGGCCCAGAGAGTGACTATCAACCATCTGATTTCCCTCAAGTGCCTATCTTTAACTCCGCTACTTATAATGCACTACTAGCTGCTGATGGTGGACAGGAAAGTGTGATTGATCTTCAGCTACCTTTTACAGACAACACAACTGAAGCCAGACGTATAGCTCGTATAACATTAGAACGTAATAGACAGCAACTTACTGTACAAGCCGCCTTCGGTATGAGAGCTTTCCAAGTACAAGTGGGGGATATTGTTAGGCTTAGTAACACAAGATTTGGGTGGACTAATAAAGAGTTTGAGGTTACTACTTGGAACTTTGGGTTGGCAGGTGAATACGATATACAAGTCAACATGACCCTAAGAGAAATCAGCGAGTCTGTCTTTGATGAAGTTTCTGATGGTGCAGTATACGAGAGTGATAACACTACACTACCATCTCCGTTTGATGTACCTCCCATAGGCTTAACTACTAGCCAAGATTATAGAATTATCAATGAACACTTAACCAACGTACTCATCATTGATGTTACAGCAGACTCTCCCGAACGAATAGACTACGTTGAAATTGAGTACAAGTTGTCAACAGATAGTACCTACTCTACCTTAGCTACAGGAGACTTGGGTAGGTTTGAGATTATAGATATTAAAGTACCAGACATTGACCCAAACACTGGTCAAGCCATTTCAACTATAACTTATGATATAAGAGCTAGAGCTATTAACGCCTTTGGTATTAAAGGTGAGTTTGAAACCATTTCTCCAGTCGTTGAACCAGACTTTACAAAGCCAAACAACGCAACAAACTTAACCAAGGAGTTGTCTGGGGGAACCTTATTCTTTAACTGGACTGATTCAAGTTCTTTAGACCTGTCTTTCTATAGATTACGGTACAACCCATCAACTACCGCAAGTTATGATAACACTGCTCAAATACTTATAAATAAAATTGCTAGGCCAGCTACCTCTATAACTTACCCAGCTATAAGTGGTACTTTCTTTTTAGAGACTTGGGATAAGTCAGGCAATAAAGCAGATAACCCAGTCTCTGTAGTTGTACAACCGTCTGAATTACCAACTTTAAACCAATTAGATAGTACAGCTGATACCTTTAGTGGTACTCTTAGTAACATACAGGGTATTCTTTATACTCAAGCTATTGTATTCTCTAGTAGTATGGTAGTAGGTAGAGCTTATAGAATTAGGTCACTAGGGACTACTGACTGGAATGCTGTAGCTGGTACTACAGGGGTTACTTATAGTGTAAATGATGATATATATGTAAAAGCTCAATCAGCAGGTACTGGTTATGGTTGGCAAAAAGGTATTAGGTTAGATAACTATTCTTCATCAGGATCTGCTGGGACGTACAGTGTAGAGGCTGATGGTTATAACAGTGTTGAATACTTAGATGTAGGATCTAGCAGAACAGTTAGAGTTTCATATGAAATAGAGTTCGATAGGTCAGACGCTAATGTTGTTGGTCCTAGCTTTGACGAGATATATTGGGATGATATACCTCAAGTGTGGAGTACATGGCCTGATAACTGGGATACTTGGACGGATGAAGATGCAGCTTTCAATGACTTCTTTGTTCAAGTTGAAGTGGACGCAAGTAATACAACCACCTTCTCAGATAACTGGGTCACAGCAACAGGTGAGGTAACAGGAAGATACTTTAGGTTTAGGATAATATTATCAAACGGTAATCCAGATATAACACCTCAAGTATTTAGATTTAAAGGGATAGTGGAATACTAATATGGCACAACATGACTACAACATAGCTAATCAAACAGCATCTGATGCTAGAACCGACATTAATAATGTCCTTGAGGCTATAGCTACTAATAACTCAGGTACAGGTGTACCCTCTACTACATTTCCTAACCAATGGTTTTATGATACCGATAACCAGCTTCTTAAGATAAGAAATAACACTACAACAACTTACCTTAATGTAGGTTACATTGATCAAACTAACGGTTTTGAAATCTTAGATAACACTCATGTAGTAAACACCTCTGGCACTCAGACTGGATTACTAGGGGATCAAGCTACAGCTACATGGGAAACTGGTACAGGTACTACTGAAAGCCTTGTGTCACCAGCTAAGGTAAAAGCCGCTGCTGAGGCGGTTGTTGGAAGCCAAGGTTTAGGGGTAGATCAAACGTGGCAAGACCTGACAAGCAGTAGGGCTTTTAATACAACATACCAAAACACTACAGGTAAGCCGATATTTATTGGAGTAAGTGCAACTGTTGCTAGTGGTGGTACTATGAATCTCACAGTATCTCCAAATTCAGATATGTCAGCTTCAGTAATTGTAGATAGAGCATCTGATATAAATGCTCCTATTGGAGTTACTACAATTATACCGAACAACATTTACTATAAAGTTACTGTAGGCAGTGCAAGTGGTCTTTATTGGGCAGAGTTAAGGTAGGGGAAAACATATGGCAGATCAAAAGATCTCAGAATTAACAGCCCTTACTGGGGCTAACGTAGCTGACGATGATGCTATAGCTATTGTAGATACATCAGCTACTGAAACTAAGAAGATAGTCTTCAGTGAACTTAAGAATGCCCTAGATACAGCTACAGGCTTTGTCAGGATAACTGGCGATACCATGACGGGTGCTTTGGATGTACAATCGACTATCACCAGCGATGGGCTGACTGTGGATGGGGGTGTGTCTATTCAGAATGATGCCGCAAGTTTTTCAATATCAAATGCAGCCGTTGACAGGTATCAACGATTTAGAAGAAACGCTAGTAACTCGCTTATTTTAGATAAGTACAACGGCAGCACTACTACAAATACCGCTAAGTTTGACGAAAACGGCGACATCAGCTTTTTTGAGGACACAGGCACCACGGCAAAGTTCTTCTGGGATGCGAGTGCTGAGAGTTTGGGCATTGGGACGAGTTCGCCTAGTGCAAGACTACATATAAAAGAATCTAGTAACCTAACTGAAGGTGATCCTCACTTTAAAATAGAAGGATTAGGATATTCTGGTTTCCATTGGTTAGATGCTACTGCTTACTATATTGGGCAAAACTCAAGTATCAGACAGGTTAGGATTTATTCTGGTGCTGAAACCGCAGGTGTTGCCTTAACTAATGGCTCAACTTCATGGGGGACTTTTTCTGATGAGCGTTTAAAGTACGATGTTGAAAATATTGAGAACGCTGTTGAAACTTTAAGTGGAATAAGAACAGTTAAATATAGGCTTAATAATGTTGATGCGCCTGATGCTAAAAAGAAACTTGGTGTTATTGCTCAAGACTTAGAAGGGGTGCTTGACGAAGTTGTTGATACAACAATGCTTAATGACGATGACACGGAATACATGAGTGTTCGTTACACTGAGCTTATTCCAGTTCTTATTAAAGCAATCCAAGAACAGCAAGCAACTATTACTGCACTAGAAGCACGAATTACTGCCTTAGAAAACGCCTAAAGGAGAAACATTATGGCAATAACTTACACTTGGACAATTCCAACCCTTGAGCGTCACACATCAGATGGTGGCGTTTACATTGCACATTGGCGCTGCCAAGGCGTTGATGACGATGGCAACTCAGCATCTAGCTATGGCACTTGTGGCCTAGAGTATGATGCCTCTGCTGCTGACTTTACACCTTATGCAGATATTACTGAGGCTCAAGCTCAAGGCTGGGTCTGGGGTCATGTATCACAAGCTGATACTGAAGCTGCTATTGCTTCTAAGATTGATGCGATAGCTAATCCAACTACTGAGGCGGGAGTGC
>Ga0208899_1003374_pt1 | contig 10316 bp, 15 predicted proteins | sample VirMetDEL_Nov_24_FD_184518 | JGI IMG/M metagenome (GOLD analysis project Ga0208899, IMG submission 184518) | Aqueous microbial communities from the Delaware River and Bay under freshwater to marine salinity gradient to study organic matter... | ecosystem: Environmental > Aquatic > Marine >...
CTTTAGGGGAGAGTGGGGGTTGCATACCCGACCAAACAGAGGCGACCTTATGACCATTCTCCCCTTAGATTTTATACAAGAACATGCAAAATACGAGGTAAAACATGTCTGATGTTGTTAATCACCCGCCACACTACGGCGAAGGTAAAATAGAGTGCATTGAATATCTAAAGGATAATATGGATGTTATGATGTTTATGGGCTATCTTGAAGGGAATATAAAAAAGTACCTGCATCGCTACAGGTACAAGGGAAAACCACTAGAAGACTTAAAGAAGGCACAATGGTATCTAAATAGGTTAATAGAAGAGATGGAAGGAAGTTAAAATGTGGAGCGCAGTCCTACTTATCTGCTTAAATGAGGGTTTATGTCAGGCACAAATAGATCCTATTGTACGTCCCACAGAGGAATTATGTCAAATGTCAGTGGAAGTTGGTGCTGCACACTTTTATAAACAAGGTTGGATGATAACAGACTTTCGATGTATAGAATGGGATAAGAAAGATGAGGAAACCTAACCCAATGGCTAAGGATCTTAGACAACCTAAATATAGGTCTAAGGTAATTCCTGATAAGAAAAAGCCAAAACTGTATCGTAAAGCTAAACACAAAAAAGGCCCCTTGCGGGGCCTCTCTTTTTATGTAAGTTCAAAATGTGGAGCGTCTATGAATGGCCTTCTACCCTGAGACCGTCTTAGGTCTACATAAGCGTTCATAGCATCTTCTGCAGTGTTGTTGTTTTCCCACCAAGAGGCTAGGTCATCTATATGCCATGCAGCCCCCCAACGCAAATTAGTAACACCTAGATCACAAGCGGCCTGTGCCATCGCATCTGCAATTTCATCATACAGATTAAGTTCCCAACGACCACCAGATCCAGCTACATAAGCCATGAGGTCTACAGCTTTACCCTCAAGGTGCTTGCTCTTCATGGTCTGTGATGCACCCTTAGCAACCAGAGCCTCTTGTTCTTGTTTGGTTCTTCTACCACAAATTACTGAGAAGTCTTGTTTAGTGAGGGTAATGGCACGTTGTACAATATCTACAAGTGTTTCATCTACGCCTAGTAGCCTCTCTTCGCTTCTAGCGCCAAGTTTAAATGTCATCGGATTTCTTCCTTTGAAAGATTGAAGTGAATAGGTTCCCAAACCAGATTGCAATACTTGTTGGTGTTGGCAATAGCCACCCAAGCACAAGCAAGAGGATGACCCAGATTGGTATGTTTGTGTTTGATATCTTAATTGTCTCGACGTTTTCGGCCTCGACTTCCTTCTCTGTTGTAACGATGTCCCTGCCAGCTTCTTGTCTATTTTGTTGTGCGACCACTTGTTGTGTGTTTTCTTTTCCCGCCAAGACGTTTGCATTAACAGTAGGGCCTCCACTATTGCTTAAAGGATTAAGATAAGAGAGGGGTCCACAACTACTTAGAACTAGAGTTGCTACCACCAGAAGATGCTTTACCATTTACATATATTCCATAGAAACCCGCCCCAGCGCCAACGATAACGCTAACGAATCCTGCTTGAGCGTTTGAAGGATCAGGGAGAGCCATAAACCAAGTTGTTGTGTTATAGAAAGCAATCCCGTAAAGTGTGAGGATCATACGAGGCCATATACGCCACTTGTCTAACCATTCTGGTGTTATTTTCATGCTACTACAAAGTCCACTATTTGTCCCGTTTCATATTTAGCTTGATTATGCGGGTGGTATGCGTAGGCTGTTTCGTATTTGTAGTCTTCTGCTTTTCTGTCAACAGATCTGTGGGTCTCTTCTACAATACGTTCTTTCTTATTAGGGAGAGGTTGTACCTTATCGAAGGGCATTAAAGGTAACGGTAAATAGCCAAGTAATCCTAGATCTATAGTCATTGATTAGCCAACCATACAAACCCTACAAGACCACCTATAAGAACAACAAACACAATAATACCTACAGTCCATTCTATTATGGCTTGTTTTATTTCCATGCGTCTGTGTTCGTGTTCTCGTTTCTGTTTACGTAGATCTGCTTCTATCTCTAGTATTTCTTGCCATTTTGATGGGCCATACATGACGGATATGTAGTCTTTTAGCTCCTGCCTCATGGAAGCAGCCTTCTGCTTGGCTGCAAAGATTTCCATAGCTTGAGCTTCTACTCCACCACCAAGAGCCTTATACCAAGGGGGCTTCTGGTTTTGACGATCAGCAAAATCTAGGTCTGCTATAGCACCAGCCCACTTAGAGAGTTGACCTCCCATATCCTGCAGATCTTTGCCAACGGCTATACCTTTCTTGAGGTATCCGAAAGCAGCGGTGGCGGCTGAAATCGCCGTTATGGGATCTATCATCGACGCTCAATTATCCTATCCAGTTTGGCGTCGAGTGCTTCTAGTCGGTCTATTATTCTGTTTATGTCACTTTGGGCTTCCGCTCTAGTGACGTAATCTTTAGCTATTTCTTCTCTTGTCTTGTTAAGAAGAACCTGTATTCTCTGTACTTCAGAATACATGTTCCTACAGGCCCAACCTAACAAACTCAATAAAGCGGTTAATGCAGAAGTCCAAATTATATCGTATTCCATAAATCTACCTTAAGGTTTAGAGGGCCAAATTATGTTTGCAGGGTCAGTTGTATTTGCAGGTAAATCACGCAATGCTTGACGATAACTGCGCCACTCTGCCTTTTTAGCGTCACTTAATGGGCTGTCGGGGGATTGCGTCCAGTCTGTATTTGCTAAGACTTGATTTCGCTTTCTACGCAATTTTTCTTGCGCTTCAGCAAGTTCTATTGCATCAATTTTTGATTGTGCTTTCTTTTGTAATTCGCCATTTAATACTTCATACTTGTGCATGTCTGATTTGTCGTGGTCATATACTACATAGCCGTGACCGCTCGGTGCGGCAGGTTGACTTGATGTTTGAACTAATGACAGTATTTCGCCACTCATAAGATCATAAAACGCAAACATAGCTACCTCTTTAACTCAGTTATAATGACGTCTAAACTATTCAATTTTATTGAACTACCACTGCTTATAACTGCGCCCAAAGCAATGGTATGTGATCCGCTGTCATAACTACGACGATCCAAGATTTGTATTGGAAATCGCAAATCATCATATGTTGCATAGTCATCATTGACGCTATTTAAAAATAATGCAGTTGCCGAGCCATCTACCTTTAAGGATAATGAATATGTTGTCCCTGTTCCTGAACCATAGCAGTTTGCAGAACCTTGAATTATAACAAGCGTTGTATCTTCAGATATAGTAAAAGAGCCAAGTGAGGTGTCACCAGACGAAGTGAGGGTTAATGAACTATTTGAAAAGATAGTTGTGTTTGTGATTGCGCGTGACGCAACTGTTACCGTATCTACCCCACCATCAGAAATAATAAGTGATCCACCACTATTTTCCAACTGAGAACCTGTCAGTTTTATGTGGTCAGCTTCCAGAGTTCCCGCTGTAATATTCGTAGCATTTAAGTTAGTAACTGTAACAACATTTGCATCCAGCGTACCTGCAACGATACTATCTGCCGTCAGTGTCACTTCAGTCCACGCTGACCCAGACCAACGATAATATACCCTTGTGTCTGTTTGATACCACAAATCCCCTACAGCATTCGCTGTTGGTGTGCTTGTGGATAATTGTGTGAATACCTTACTTCGTGTGTCTAACTGCGTGTCAAAGTCTGTAATCTTTGCTGACGTAAGATCAGGTATTTGTCCGACCGTTAAAGTATCACGAATTGCTGCTGAACCAAATTCAGCAAATCCAGTATCACGCTCTATTTTCCAACCAGATGTTCCAGCAACATAGTTATCGCTTTCTATATCATCTGCAACTTGAATTGCGCCAGTTGGTGTAGTGAACACAATAGTTTGAGCGGATGTGACGCCATCAATCGTTACAGTAAATGCTGACGACCATTCTTGAATTGATGTATCTGTTATATCTATTTGTGGCTGCGTTAATGCCCAACCAGACGTTAAGCCACTAAATGATGCGGTTGATACATTGTAGCTGGTAGCAGAGGGTGTACTAGGCGCAGAAGATTGAATAGTTTGATAATATACGCGCCCTGAAACAACAGTATCACCAGTGTCGCCGTCTGCACCATCGGCACCATCGGCACCTGTCGCACCAGTAGCAGGGTCAGGAAGAGTTGTTGCACTTGTTCCGCTAGAAAAACCAGAGGCATTACCCGTAAAATCAACAGCCTTGAGGAAATAATATCGCGTTGTGTTTTGTGCTAGACCGCCGTGAACAAATTCAGTTGCAGAGGTTGTGCCTAATAAAGTTGCACCCGTTGTTGTGTTGCTGGTATTTACATAAACCTGAGTTTCCTTGAAATCATTATCACTAGGGTTGCTCCAAGATATAAAGTTAGACCTATATCCACCAGAAGCACTTGCGCTAGTAGGCGCAGAAGGTGCGGTAACATCACCAGTAATTGTAACTGTCGTAGTGGAAATATCAGACTGTATGCCCAACCTATTACGTGAACTAATACGAAGATCGTAGTCATCCCCTATTTGAACATTGGGAATACGATAATATAGATTGGTGGTTAAAAAAGACTGATAATCAGTTTCTGTGTCTCGCTTCCACTCTAACACATAATCATTTACATAAGCATCATCAGTGACCGTCCAAGCAACCTCTGCGCTCGCTACAGCAGTACCATCTTCTTGAATAATAACTTCTGTTGTAGGTGTTCCATCAAAGGTTGGTTGAGGTGCATAATTGAAACGTGGGACTGTTGTATTATTACTTGCAAAAGATGTTTCTTCTGCGTTCCAATCATATGCAGAGGAAGAAGTTTCTTTGAGTGTTAAGTCAACCTCTATAGCCGCACCCTGACTATAAGAAAATTTCCATTCTACAACTTCAAATACCTTTTGGCTCCAACCCATCCTTGAGTTAGTTAGCTTAATGTTATCTCCAACACGCGCCTCAAATGCCTTTAGTCCAAAACGTGCTTTAACGATAATTTGTTCTCTTGCTCTATAAAGTGTTTGTTTGGCTAGACGCTGCGCCATAGCCATATCTGTTGTAAATGGCAAAGGAAGTTCTAGTGTATTTCTTTCTCCACCATCCTCCGTTTCAAAAGTGGAAGATGTAATCATTGGATAGTCTGTACCTATCCAATCTTCATCAGGAGAAGAGACTTGACCAGTTACAGAGTTAAATAAATCTCTGCGCGAAGTCTTAGTATCAATAGACATAGGACCGCGAAGATCATCTTCATCAAAAACAGGCGTAATAGGTGTACGATACACCCCAACCCGCAAAACCCATTTACCCTGAGCGTAGAACAAGGAGCCGCCACAAGACGATAGCATAGCGGGAATAACTTCTTGAGGTGCCGTATCCCGTGTGAATGAACCGTTTAATTCATAGCGGCTCTGTGTTGTTGCATCTGCAAGTGTTACAGTATCATCACAAAGATCAGCTTCATCAGCCCATTCTTGATCGTCTATTTCATCATAATCTGCGTTCAAACCATGATCTTGTGTAATATAGTCTAAAATACAGAGCGCAGGGTTATTGCTATATTCCCACGTAGAACTGTTAGTCTTTCGGTGTGTGGACACCCCAAGAGATGCGTCATACGCAGCAGATGTGCTATCTTTGCGTGGGTCGTATATTTTACGCCCCTTTACTACAGCAGTTACGGTCGGTATGCCGTCTCTGAATACATTTTTATTATACTCAAAATCAGTATACAAAAATGAAATATTATTACCCGTAAAGTCAGTGCTATTTACCTCAGTCGTGTTATCTGTGCGAGTGTAAAGACCTGCAAGTGCGGTAGTGTTATTTGACCCATTACCTTTATAAACATTTACATAAATATTACCGTTGCTTTTCCAATTCGCAGCATTAACCTGCCCACCAATAGATGATCCGCTACCCACATTAGCAGCCGCAATTTTTTCATCATTGAGGAAAATATCTCCAATTTCTTCGACAGGATGCCCAGCAATACAAATAACTTGCAGCAAATTGCTATTATTATTATCACTCTCAATATAAGTAATTGCCCCGCCAACCCGTGTCTGACCATAGATAACTTGTTTAGGAGAATCCGGTTGTAGTCGGTTGCTTAGATCGGGGCTGACAGGTTTAGGGACTTTAGGCGCTAATTGTTTTAAAAGCCATAAAGTGCCAGCAATATAAATGGCATAAGAGGCAACTGTAGTTATAAGTGCGCCAGCGGGGAATAAAGTGGGTGCTATGGCAGTCAAAGCGCCAGCTATAACATCAGGCATTCTACGTAATTTATAGTTAGGACTTAGAAACGTAGTCCCTCTTAACCATGCGCCAAATTCATCTTTCATTTTTCACCCCACGCAAATTCAATGTCATTATTAGGGAGAAATTCTAACCTACGAGTGCCGACAAAGACAGAAGTGTTTCCTAGACATATACCTAGCGCAACCCGTGTAGTATTTAGATTTGATCTTTTTGTAGTACCGACCAAGTTGCCATAACTAGCACTGGTAACAGGCACCCGTTTCAACTTTTCATCAAGAGCCTCATATAACTCCTGATAACCAAACTCTTCTCGCATCTGATCAGGCGACAAAGGTCTATAGTTTGTATCGTAATACCTATCATACCACTCATCCGCATAACCTTTGCCAGTCATTTTACGCCAAGCGACATTGGTAAACACAAAACAATCATGCGTACCCCATGAAAAGCGTCTTTCTTTATTCTGCTCTATCCAAGCCGTCAAATTCTGTTTCCAATTAGGTAACATCATTTCCACTCTACTCTTTTATCTTGAATATCAGTTAAGAAGTTAAAGAATTTGTCTCCTGAGTTGCCACTAATGCTCTGATGGCTTGATTTAGTATATCTCGCAACCCTTGGTCGCTCTAAAGCTATCAATCTGCTTTCCACACTAAGGGAAATCTCAACGGTTTCTGCTGCTTCATTAATGGTCATAACATCCATATAGCCAGAAAATACCTCTGCCATATTAGACACACCCACAATACCTAGATACAGCTTTGCCAGATTGCCTTGATAATTCTCAGACAAAGCAGCCGATAAAATACTGCTATTAAGTCCATTTAATGACAAATTAAGACCTTTTGCCGATAAGTCAGCAGTCTCCGCCGATTCGCCTATATTAAGTATATTACCCACGCCTAAATAAGTATTAGATGAACCGCCTTCCGGTGTAAGTGTCTTGTCTCCAATCCCTGTCCATAAATATATCGTAGTAGAAAATTGTAATTCTAGGGCATGAAATAACTCAATCTCACCCTCAGTGAGTTTAGCAACCATGCCTGTCGGTAAAGTACGGCTCATAGTGCTTCTATTGCTCCAAATGTTAAACCATAGAAACTGGCATCATTGATAGACCAGTTAGTGTCGCTAGACGCTAATCTGAAACGACCTTGTGGCGTTGTTAAATCTGCTGTAGACGCTGACGCATCTGCACGTAGGGCTGGCCATATATCTAGCACATTAGATTCCAAAGAGCCAGTGCCTGTGTAATCGCTTAACACTTTGTACAACCTTTGATCATTGCCAGTACCTAAAGAAAAGTAGTCACCAGCTTTAATTGTTTCCCCAGATGGAACATTGGCGTCAACAACCCTTTCACCAGTAGTACCAGTTATAGTCAAAGAACTAGCATTATCAATTACAGACTTCCCATTAGGATCACCTAGTAGGAAAGTACCATATTGACCCCTTAAACTTATCAGAAAAGCTATCCAGCGTTCTGCGTTATCACGTTTCATAGGTGGTAGTGATACATCAGCGGTCCACATCTCACCAGAGTAAGCATGTGCTTGACCTTTAAATGTAAATGGGGATTGGCTGTAAGCTACAGCATTAACGGCATGTAATTCAATAGAGGCTATACCCGTATGTGTAGGTAATGCTAGTGGGTAAGTAATAGCCATTATGAAAAGTTCCTTCCATACGAACCGCCTCGACGTTTAGCATCAGCAACGGCTGCTTTAGATGCTTCTGCAATCTGTGGCATCAAAGTTCTTATCTCATTACGAACTGTTTGTTGTACGCCAGTGGAAATATTGATGTTCTGTACGACAGTGACACCCTCTGCAGACTGACCCTTAGTGTGGTCTATGACAGTCTCTCTAGGGTGCAACATAGCTAGGAAACCACCCTTGCCATCTAGTCCACCAGAGCGAGGTCCAGACCCTGTGTATCCACCACCGTCGAATTGCAGAAAGCCTGTTCTTCCTTGGAATAAACTGCCTACATCTCCAACAGCAGCAGAGATAAACCCTGTGATCTGCTTAACAACAAAAATACGGTAAAGCTCTTTTATGATTTCTCTTGCCATGTTCTTAAAGACTTGCTCTGCATTATAACCAAAGTCTTCAATAGAACCGTTTAAGACCTCAAAGTCAGTCACAATACTCATTAGGGCATCACCGAAATTGGACGATACAGTATCAGATATATCTTGTAGCCTCTGCTCTTGCGCCTCTAAAGCCGCTGTTTCTGCATTTATGGCGGCTATTCTTTCTGCTGCTTGTTTAAGTTGAGCCTCAGTCATTTTTCCAGAGGCAGTTTTATTTTGTTCTTTTAGGTTATATAGTATCTGTAAGTAATCGGCTTCTTGGTCAGATAAACCTACTATTTGTCTTTGGAGATTAGCTTGTTCTTCCATACCTTTTATTATGGAAGCCATAGATTCAGCGGGGGTTTTACCTTTTGGTGGTTTTGGTGGTGTGGTCTTAGCTCCTTCAGCCCTGCTCTCACCATAGGCTTGGTAGGCCATCATTATTTGATAATTTTGAAGCATACCTGCTTGAGCAGACTTCTTTTTATTATCCTCAAAATAAGCATTTTGCAATGCCATCATATGAGCATGGGTTTGATCCGCTTGTTTTTGACGCTCTTTTTCAACCTCTTGTGCCTTATACATCGCATCTTGTTTAGCCAACTCAGCGTTTGTAATGGCTTGGTTAGTGGTCTCAAGTTGTTCCTGTCTGGCTTGAGTCTCACCATCTGTCATAAGTTTACCAGCTTGTTTATAGTAAACTTGCATCTTATCATATAATATTTGACTGTTATTTCTTTCTTCTTTAAAGCCATTTCTTCTGAGAGCAGCATACTTTGTATAAACGCTCATGATCTCTTTAAGACCACTTTTTACCATCTCGTTTGTAAGTTCTACACTAGCTTGAATTTCTTCGTTAGTACGATCCCCCATACCACCAAAAGCAGAGGCATCAAATTCACTAAGATCTTTAAGTGAGTTTTTTGTTGTCTCAGAGGTTTTCGCTACAGATTTTTCAAAGGCATTATATATAGATTCAATAGTACCTACAAGTTCTTTTTCTCCTTCTGACAAACCATCAGTAATAAGTGCTAATTCAGTGGCAACATTTAAGGCTTTTGATAAATAATCTAACCTCTGTTCATCATTTTCTGCATATTGTGCGCCTGTCATAAATGACATAAGCATTCTAAGTTCTGTATTACGAAGGTTTCCTTCGGGATCTTTAAAACCTTTAAGGGTCATATCCAAACCAAACAGGTCAGCTAACAAAGCTCTCCTATCGGTAGCACCTGATGGGATATATTTTTCTTGGAAGCCAGAGAAAACTTCATTCATTTTAGCTTCTAATTCAGCAGAACGTAAATCTAATATGGCCTGCCTAGCTTGTCTAACACTCTCTGTGAGTTTACCAAAAGCCTCTTCTAGGTTTAAAATGCCCTCGCTAGATTTATCAAAAGCCGTATCATAAGAACCCATAATACTTATGAGTTCCTTTGTTTCATCTTGCAAATCTTTAACTTTACCAGAAGTTCCTAATAAAGCTGTGCCTAAGCCACCAAGAGCAGCAATACCTAAACCAATAGCAGCACCCCAAGGTCCAGCAAAGAAGCCAGCTAATTGAGAACCCTGCTGAGAAAATGCGATAAGAGGGTTAGTACCACCTTGAACCTGTACGATAAAGTCTTGTAACTGGTATCCAGCCTGTTGCATTGCGATCTCTTTTTGTCGCATTGCTTTGCCAGAACCATAGACTGATTTTTCAAACTTACGGAAGTCTGTAGCGGAGCCTCTTGCAGCGTTATTTAATCTAGCGATCTGATCATTTAATCTCTTTGTTTCACTGGTTGCACGTTTAGTTGAGATTAAACCAGAGTCTTGCGCTCTTTTAACATCACGTAGTTCTGCCTGTAAGTTATCTAAAAGCCTTACGGCACGGTCCACAGGAGCCGTTTCAGCTTGCATAACCAGTTTAATATCAGCCATTAAAACTACCCATGTAAATTACGTCCACACGTTTTATTGCCTCTACTTCCCAAGAAGACAATGGTGTATTC
>Ga0208899_1003375_pt1 | contig 10312 bp, 16 predicted proteins | sample VirMetDEL_Nov_24_FD_184518 | JGI IMG/M metagenome (GOLD analysis project Ga0208899, IMG submission 184518) | Aqueous microbial communities from the Delaware River and Bay under freshwater to marine salinity gradient to study organic matter... | ecosystem: Environmental > Aquatic > Marine >...
TAATGATCCTCCTAGACCAAAAGGCTCCTGTACTAATTCGAGTATTCTACTACATGCCTGATCATAGGAATCTAGTTCAAGAGTTCTCCTGGCAGACTTTAGATGTACCCCCAACCTATCCTCGAATCAACAAATTTTTAGAATATTGGCGCTGTAATATAGAAGCAACTATAGCAGATATTGAAATGAGCATACTGTAATGGGTGGATTACCTCTAGAAATTTTTACACTATTATTTTCAACGATTCTCGGTGGAATCATGTCCATCTGGGGACAGAGTATTAAAGCTAAACAAGATCAGAATAAAATGTATATCGCTGCTCTTACAGAAGAGAGTAAGATCATTGCTTCTGCTAGAGAGCACGGCTTGAAGGATACTCATTTCGCATGGACAAGGCGGATTATAGCATTGTCTGCAATCTTCTCAATCATAGTTTTACCCAAGGTCGCTGCGTTAGTTGCACCTGTAGCAGAATTACCTTGGCTTATCACTGTAGGATATGTAGAAATTCAAGGAGGTTTCTGGAATTGGTTATTCGGTCCAGAAAAACTCATGGAATGGAGGTCGTTTAACGGCTTCGTCATCACCCCACTCGATACTAATCTAGTCGCTGCAATCACTGGACTGTATTTCGGAACCGGGTTCACAAAAAAATAGGGGGCCGAAGCCCCCCAAGGTTATGGATAACACTATTTGACTACCCTACCCTGCCGATAAAGCGGGCTATGTGATTTACGAATGGCAGTAGAGACAGAGCCATAAATAGATTTGCACCTGTGTGAACCATAGCAATTCTCAAGGTATCTCCTTTAGGCATACCGTCAGATACTAGAAGACCTGCCAACCATATCGTACCTGTTGTACCGATATTAGCGCCTAACACGGCAGCGATAGCTGCGGGTAAGGGTACAGCGCCAGAAGCTACAAGGGCGATAATAGCGGTGGTGCTTAGAGAAGAAGACTGCCACAATAGTGTCATAACAATCCCGCCTAAAAACATCCAGAGAGGATTATGAATGAAGAAATTTAGGTGTTCAATATTACCCATCGACTTCATTCCACCGCTGAACATTTTCAGTCCGATGTAGAAAACGACGATACCTACTAGTGCTGTTATAACCGGGTTACCAAGATCCATTTTTTTTACCTTTTTCCATAGTGTTTTATCTACCATAGATTTACCACTCTCCACCTGTCAACGCGATCCAGCTTTCAGGGAATAACATGATCATAATGTTATCCCACTCGGAAGCTAGGTCGCGTATTTCTTTTTGGGCGTGATCATCTGATCGTAAGTTATACGCCCTGGCCCATGCGTACAGAGATCCGGTTACGTAGTACTCTGTATATGCAGACTGAGGTAATACCATTCTGGCTTGTTCAGGACACACTCCCTTCCTAAGTAGTTGTTGATACGTCCATAAGCATTTGCGGACTGCAATCTCGTAGTCGTCAATAAGTGCTCTCCCGTTCTGTGTTGGCGGGTTGATATCGACTGTCTCGTCTGATGATCCTTGCTTTTTATCCAAAGCCCTAGCTCGCCATGTCTCAGGAAAATAAAATTCTGGGTCATCGTCAACGTACCGTCTGCTCACTTCATTATAACTGAATCCGATCTGGTGTTTGAATCGTTGTCGAGCTACAAAGATAGGCACCTTCTCACGCATAGTGATAGTACAATGCGTGAACGGTGTGAAGTGTTTATTGTCTGCTAGATATTTAATAAGTTTAACATCTCGATCTTCTAGATGCTCACCCATTTCAGTGTATTTGAAATGAGACTCCTTATTAAAGCTAACTCTAGCGGCATTAACCACCGTCAAGTCAGTACCCATACAATCTACTAGTTCAGCTTTCATTCGTAAAGTCCAGGTCTAGTTGTTTATTGTCTAGCTGTTCAAACACTTTCTCGTAAAAATCCGCAACCTTTCGAAGCTCTCCTGGTGTTGCATCTCTTTTTATTGAATTAGCTCGCATCGATATAACTACTACGTTACCCTGTACATACCCTTTTTCAGGAATGATCCTGTCCAAAGAGGGGGAGGTATCCACCCACCCATTTCCATCCAACCCCATTGACATTTCAAAACCTAACACCGGGCAAATCATATCAGAAGGGTAGATACTTTTCAGGTAGTCCTCGGTTAGATTAAAGGGTATATTATTTTTCTTTGCACGTTTACGCGCTGTATTAAGCATGGTTTTCTCTTTATTCGCTGCTCTGTATGCTTTCTGCCGTGCAGCTATCTTTTCTTTATTCGCTTCTCTGTATGCTTTGATCCTCTCTATATTCGCTTCTCTATATGCTTTATGCCGTGCACGTTCCTTCTCTATATTCGCTTCTCTATATGCTTTATACCGTGCAGCTATCTTCTCTTTATTTGCTTCATAGCGTGCTTTATACCGTGCAGCTATCTTCTCTTTATTTGCTTCATAGCGTGCTTTCTCCCGTGCAGCTATCTTCTCTTTATTCGCTTCATAGTATGCTCTCTTCTGTGCAGCTATCTTCTCTTTATTCGCCTCTCTATATGCTTTGATCTTCTCTTTATTTGCTTCATAGTATGCTTTCTGCTGTGCGCGTTTCTTCTCTTTATTTGCTTCATAGTCTCCAGAATCAAACGGCATTTACATTCTCCAGTCTTGCTAAGTTTTCATAGTAGGCTTGGTTGTAACCTCGCTCCCATTCTCTAGCTCGGTCAGAGTGGACCGGGTAGGGATTCCGACCGTTCTTTCGAAACCCCTCCCGACCTTGCTGGACAATATCCGACATCGGATAAGGCCATTTTTTACGCACCACAAGTCCCTCCTGCTGTAATGTCACAGATGTCATGCGTCGTAACATGTTCTTCAAATTCCTCACCAAGTTTATCTACTGCTTCATTATAAGATACTGGAGTAAGCGGTTGACCACCTCGTGCTCCATCTGGGTAGCAAGTGAAACCACGTAACCGGTGTGCATATTTTGCCAATGTGTTAGCGAAATCTTTTACTGTATCCGGGTTGTTGGTCTTGCTACCCCACTCTGGAAGATTAATAGTGCTGCTGATAGACATATCGACGTAGTCTTGGACATCGGCTTGAAACTTAATGCGCCTCTCATAGTCCGGTGCTAAATCAAGTGCTGACTCAATCGACTCCGGTTTTACTCCATAAATGTCGATAAGTTCTTGTGCTGCACTATCAACCACATACTGGTATTTCCATCGTGTTCCGTTAGTTAGATACCTCCTTTTATAAGCTACCGCAAATAAGGGTTCGACTCCCGTAGTAGTGCCAGCCAAGATGCCAATGCTTCCTGTTGGAGCGATTGCTCGGTTTGCAACGGGACGAGATACGGAAAGTTGATCAGCAAATCGTGCAGAGGCTTTATCTGATACTCCTCGATAGACTGATAACCATCGATGCAACTCTTCGTTAACTTCATACTTGCCACCTCTCTTGATAAGCCATTCGTGCATACCCATTAAACCCAGCCCTAATCGACGGTTCTTAGCACGAACCTTATAAACCTTATCGTAAGGTAGTTGAGCACGTAGGGTACCACAGATTAGAAACTTAGTACCTAGTTCGACAACATCGGCAAGCTCCCTGATCGATTCAATACGACCCAAGTTAATACTACCCAGATTACACACATCGCTGTCATCAGCAGAAGTAACTTCAGTACAGGCGTTCCGTAGCGTCTCATCTTCATTTTCCATAAAGTTAAAACTGAAGCCCGGTTCCGCAGATCGAAGTGCTTGCTCAACATTTTTCAAGAACACCTCACCAACGTCACCCGTTTTCCAGTAGTTCAATAACCATTCAGTATCATAGTTAACGCTGATGTTAGTCATGTCAAGGGGAGCAATGAAATTAAAATCCTGCTCTTTAATCTGCTTTAATGTGTAGCCGGTATTACCGACAGGGATTCGATCCCAATCCTTAGCAGTTAAGAAAGATGGGATATCATTGTGCTTCCAATTTAGAGAGGCATAGATGGCACTGCGACGAGATCCACCCTGCATTACACGACGACCGATCTCATTGATCATCTGCATCTTAGGGATAGGACCGCTCGCAACACCGCCCGTACCAGTTAAAGTACGGCCAGACTCTCGGTACACGCTGTAGTCTACACCGATACCACCACCGGTCATAAGGCAAGACTCAGACTTCCAGGATAGGTTAGCCCAATCCTCTCGCTTATCTTCCTCTGCCTTGAGCAAGAAGCAGTTGTTATAGAATCGATTCTTACGACCGGCATAGTATAGGTAACGACCACCGGGTACAAACTTTAGATCCTTAATATACTCGGTCAGTTGGTGCTGTTCTGAAACAGACATTAGGTTCTCTTCATCGTCACGAAGATTGCCACAGACATCCTTGACTAAAACACTAGCCAATTGCTGCCATGTGTCACAGCCTGTATGAGAATACTTTAGATTAAAGATATCCTCTGAAAACTTTGAGCGGAACATTGGGTTCCTATTAGACTTAAACGCTGTCATATACTTTTACCTCGATTTTTTTAATTTCAATACCATCTAAACATTCTTCAACAGCGTCCAGGAGTAAACCCTCTAGATCAGATTCTACTCCTAGAGCACCGTCTGCTGGAACCCAGTACGCCTCACTATCTATGGTGGCGTATATTCTCACTCTAACCTTCATGTTACGTTGACAGTAGTGTACGGAAGACCTTACCGAAAGGATCGAAAAGATCTAAAGAAGATACAGAAACATCTGTCTTCTGGATCTTAGACCGCTCTCGGACAAGGGCAGTAGACGCCCGCTGAAGATTAGTGTACGCCTTCTCTGCTTCAGAGTACGCTTCCTTGTACGCATCCTTAGCTTCATAAAAGCTTTTATACTTCAGACGATTTAACTCGTCTGTCTTTTCCTTAATTTCTTTCTCAAGATCTTCTAAGTTCGACATATATTTTCTCCTTATCGCTCACTTAGTTCGCCGCCTAGAGCAGCGTATCCAATCAGGTCTACCCAAGAATCTCTATGATTAGGACTCTTGAATAACCTAGCCATCTTTAACCATGCCATCATTAACGCCACATCTTCTAGGTCAACAGTGGTACCCAAAATGATGGACCAACCAGTGGCAATGTCCTGAAAGTTCTTCGAAGCTTCGCCATAATCCGTCTCTCTCTGTTTGTTAATTAAATCGCCAGCCTCTTCTAACAAGATGTCACGAGTTCGGGCCATCAGTGGATCTCCTTAGAAAAATTTACACTGTACACGTTACCTTCAACCTTTACGCGCTGAGGTTCATCAACCTCGATGCCCTCGTTAGCATCGTTAATAGCATCTTGAATTACTCCCTCTAAAACAGACTCAATATAGTCGGTGATAGCCCTCTTCTGTCGATAGCCATAACTGTTTTTAATCTCTTCTGTTGCGAAGTCCCCCAAGAACACTTCAATCATTCCAGTATCTTCGTTGAAATGAAAGAAGATAGCTGAAGTGTTATCAGGTAAAGCTAGTTCGTGCATTATTTTTTCTTTTCGCATGTTATCTCCATAAAGTCTTCGGCGTATAGTAGTGCCAGCGGTCGTTTGCGGTCACCCTTTAATATAGCCACTGGGCTAGTTTTGTCAAGCAGATTATTCTCTGCCTGTTCTAATGCGGAGTACACCGCGAAGGATGACCTAGACTTACACTCTACTGTCCAAGGAAACAACCTTCGTGCCAGAGGACTCAATCCAATGTCCGGGCCATTAACTCCCCCAGGGGTAGACGTGACATCATCCGGTTCTATTCCTTTTAGATTGGTGTGAAGATAGTCACGTACCCACTGCTGGAGACGCCTACCTTTGGCCTTCGCTGAAGAAGTTTTAATCTTCTTCTTGGAAGACCGTGTAGAAATTGTAGGCATTTGCGGACCTTGATTTAGGGTTGCGCTCGTAACGTAGTCCAGGCCAACACTTATGCCTAAAACCACAGTACGAACAGTTGATTGCTAGTTTACGATTGCCGGTTGGCTTTTTGTAGAAGACTTCTTCAACATCTTCAAATCCTCGTACAAAGTTATCTTCATTCGCATCCTTTAACTTAGTAATCGTGTTCTTTATTTTGTCAACGTACTCTACTTGATCGTCTGCATCAGCTAAAACAAATTTCAGTTCTCCGCTTTCTTTGTTGATAGCAATCCAACCACCAGCCTTAACACCGGGATAAGTTTCAGCAACAGCCTCAGTATATCCAAACAACTGAGGTAGATATCCAAAGTCATCATTATTCTTTAGTGCGTCGTAAGAAACAAACTTCTTTTCAAACGCAAACTTTGAAGCACTCTTGATATCCCATACAGAGTATGTGTTACCATCCTTAATGATTAGGTCTAGTTCACCGGATAGTTTTTCGTTATCGCTGATAGGCATCTGAACACGCATATTCAACTCTACGATCTCGATACCTGCCGCTAGTAACATAGCGACGGCGATGACTTCTGTCATATCACCGTACAGCATCTTAACCTTAAACGTGTCAGACTCCTGTATCCTTTCCCAACCTAGCTTTTCTGCATGAAGCTGGCAAAAAGGCTTCCCGACCTGGGAGAGGGAGGGTAATCCCCCCCGCTTCCGGCCCGACCAATTGAACTTAGTCAGCTTAGAGTTAAACATCTGGCTGGCTCTAAAGATAATGTCTTCTGGGATCTTGGGACTACCCGCTAAGAAGACCTCCATCTTTTCCTGTATAGCATTCATTATGCTACCTCAGTTACATCTTCAAAGTCATCATGCATTGTTGTGACCATGTTCTCTCGCATCTTCTCAACAACTTTCTCGTTCTCAATCTTGACTAGGTCAAGAAAGTTCTGAAGGTTGTCCTTTCCTTCATCCGTAAGTGTATGCATCTTAACAAGATCTGGCTCATACTTCAATACAATGAAACGATTAGAACCACGCTTCTCGATAACGTATGATAGCTTGATATCATGATGGATAGGCATACACTGCTGACGAATCATCTTACCCATAACCTGAGAGATCTCATAGAAGTTTGAAGGTCCGAGACGCATACGCACCGGTAAGTCCTTCACCTCTACAGGGGTGCCATCCGGTAACACCGCATCAGAGATAGTCACTGTACCAAATACGTTACGCCCAAGCTTAACCTTACTCAGGTTAGCAAACGTCATCGGGTCTGTCCCCCGTAGCTTCTCACGCTCCTTAGCAGGAATCCAACCGCACTTGTCACCACCCTGCCAGTCTAATGCGGTCTGGTCAAATGCCTTGAAATGCTGTGACATATTGGCGTACTTGTTCTGTTCGGAATCAAAGACAGAAGTCTGCATTGTATCTAAATAGATGCGGATACTTACATCCGTACCATAAGCAACTCCGAAGTCTGCATTTTCAATCTTGACACCTGGAGCAGGGACACTGTAGTCTTTCTCATTGTACTCTATAATAGTCTCCCGATTTAGTTTGAGTTCTGCTAGGCGAGGACTACTTTCCGAAACGGAGTATAGCTCTGATAGATCTCCACCTTTGACATCGAAGGTAACTAGGTCTTGTGCGTTCATTCTGTTTCTCCTTTTGTCTGAACGTTGACGTGCTTATAGCATACTGAATCTGAAAAGTCAAGCAAAATCTTCTTGCTCCATCCAATTTTTTCCGCGAGACATTTCAACATCCAACGGTATATAGGTATCCAAACCAAATCTGTCAAGGGCTTCTCGTTGAGCATCGAGCAAACACTTGGGACCGATCTGCTTCACAATAGCTAACTCCTCTGGATGCGTGTCGATAAGTACAGAATCATGTACAGTATTGATCACCTTACTGCGTAAACCCATCTCCTTCATCTTGTTGAACAGTAGAATAACACCGAGAGGTACAATCTCTGCGGTGGCAACTGACTGCACCGGATAGTTAACGATCTGTGTCTTAAACGAGGCGGTACCATTGTGCTGCCTTTCACAGTCGGGGAAATCAAACTGTCTTCCGGTTGCGGTCGTAACTCGTTTAAATGTTATCGCCTCCCTCTGAAGCCTATCATGCCATGAAAATACTCCTTTATACTTCGTGAAGAACTCATCGAAGTAGGCCATCTGCGCGGGACTACCTTGAGATCCCCCGTATAAGGGTCTGAAAGTGCTGGCCTTGGCGGTGTTACGCTCCGTCGCTTCACCGTTATCGGTAAGAACCTTTGCAGTGTATGCATGAACGTCGAAACCATTCTCAACCTCCTCCTTGATAACGGGATCATGTGACAGTATACCTGCAACACGAAATTCTAACTGACTGTAGTCGATTTCAACTAAGTCTCCTCCAGAAAAACGACTCACGAAAGCTCGTCGTACAGGAAACAACCTGCCCTTGGGCATGTTCTGTAGGTTAGGGTTGCTAGAACTTAGACGACCTGTAGCAGTAATGCACTGATTAAAATTAGCATGAAGTAAACCATCGCTTTTAATACCTTTCTTAATACCTTCAATAAAAGAGGATCGATAAGTTTCAATTGCCGACAGTCGGACAATCGCCCCGAGAAACTTCTTTGTCTTCTCATTCTTACTCTTACTAAGGAGCGTATTCAAAGTGAGCTTGTCGGTTTTAAACCCACCAGCAGAAGCCAAAGCAACTGTTGGTTGGATGTTTAACCCAGCCCTGTCAGTAAGGTCTTGATATATAAAGCCCTTTCCCTTGCAACCAGGACAAGTGGAAGGCTTCTTGAAATTCTCTCCGTTCTTCTTCAGCTTAAAGTAGTGACCTCGCCCAAAACAAGACGGGCATTTTTGAGATCGGACTTTGCGGGAGCGTTTGAAACATTTTGTAAGTGCCTCCTTGAATTCTTTCAGAGAAAGTCTCGGTCGTCGTAGAGGCTTACCTCTATGGTCAACTCCGATATTCATAATCTCCTTCCAGAGATTTTTATTCACGAGTTTACAAGAGTATACCACCTGGGACATCTGTTCTGGTGAAGATAAATTTACATCTAGATCACCCATGAGATCTCGTACTTGGCTTGTCAGATAACTCCTCAACGCCGCTTCTTCTTGAGCGTATTCCTGATCAACGATATCTAACATATCAATATCGATAGCCATACCTGCACGTTCGATATCAGTTAAGACTGAACAGAACTCAGCCATCAAGTCACGAATCGGGACCAAGGATGAGCTAGCGTCCTCCTCAAACAAAGCCATCTGCTTTTCATAAATCTCGGCGGTTGCGTTAACATCCGCTGTAAGATACCTACGCCTAGTAACAGGATCGAGATCGCTCCAGTTCATGCCCTTCTGTAATGCTTCTTCAAGATCATCCGTCTTTCTCGTAACATCGTAGTGTTCCGCTAGATGCTTCAAGCTGAGTGGGCTTCGAACTCCACGATTGAGAACGTATTGATTGATCATGGTGTCAATGATCTTACCGGTGACGTGTATGCCGCACTCCCGCAGCCATGAGATGTCGAACTTAGCGTTGTGGAATACTGCGTAACGAGCACCGACAAGGTCGTCTATAAAGGGGTGTATATCCTGTCCGTTCTCCCAGATATTTACGTTAGTATCTGTGCTCTTCTTCCAACCGATACCGGATAAGATATTCTCTTTCCGGTAAGGAGTGGGATCAGTACGATCCCCTCCCAAGTCAACTTCCAAATCGATAACTACGTCATACATCCTATTCTACCATCGTCCTGTGTATAGTAAACTTCACTGATACCGGCCCTTGCAATAACCGCTTGGCATACTTCACAAGGTTTAGATAGTGCGAGCGAATCATCTTTCAAGACCCTCACCACTATTAAGTTCAACCCTTCGCAGTTATCCATACCATGGCCGAGAATGCAAGCGGTTTCTGCGTGTTGATACGGATAGTCGGTGTACCGAGAGAGGGCTGGATGGGTTTTCTTTGAGTTAGTTTTAGCCGCGAAGATTCTACCATTCTTGTCGAAGAGGACAGCACCGAGACGATAACTGTTCCTCTTACCAGTTCCCTCCGAGGAAATAGCTACCGTATGTGCTATCCAAAACATCTTATCTAAGAGTTCTTCCTTCACTTCTTCTTACCCTCCGCAGCTTGTTTGTACAGAGCACTCTGCACTAGATCACGATCCCGCTTAACCGCTTTAAGAGTTGACCGCCTTACATTAGGTCGTTCACCTTTGGAAACGTAGTGCTTACCTGAAGACTTCTTTCCTTTAGCCATTCCAATCCTCCATTATGTAGTCGTACAGAGTGTTCTGTTCATCTTCGAAGATCTCGTAAATGATAATGCGATCTCCCGGTTTGCCGATCTTCCTGGCGCTTGCCTTACACGATATCAACGTGTTAAAGGGGTAGTTATTAACGCCCCCGGTTGGTCGAGAGAT
>Ga0208899_1003378_pt1 | contig 10307 bp, 8 predicted proteins | sample VirMetDEL_Nov_24_FD_184518 | JGI IMG/M metagenome (GOLD analysis project Ga0208899, IMG submission 184518) | Aqueous microbial communities from the Delaware River and Bay under freshwater to marine salinity gradient to study organic matter... | ecosystem: Environmental > Aquatic > Marine >...
GCGTCCCCAATCTTGCCGCCCTCAAGATACAGCGAAATATACTCAATATCGAGGTCTCGCAGGTAAGGAGCGTATTTCCAAGTTTGGGTGAGTTCTGGTGGGAAGCCGTCAAGGTCAAAGATTAGCTGATTATCAGCGTAAATGCCGACGCACTCGGTTTTATCATCAAGGGTTTGGAATAGCAATTTAACCTCACAGCCCGAATAATATATCACCCACGTTATCAAGCGTTAAGGATATTCCTGGCGGAGGTCCTATAAATGTACTCTGAACAAAGTCCAAAGTTTGTTCGTAAGCGTTACTGGATTCTGTCATTCTAAGAGAATTGTAGTAGTTCATTATCTCTTGCAAGTTTCTGCTTCGAACTTTGATATTGTCCTCTGTCAAATAAATGCTTCTTTCAAACAGTCTTAAAATATAAAATGTTTTTAGTCGCCACTGATCAGAATATAAAGCACGAAAATCTTCTCTTGTCATGGGACTTCTTACTTGTCTGCCTTTTATTGGACCACAAGCCGATGAAAAAGAGGCAAGCTTTTGATATGTTGCGACTGGTCTAAGAGTAATATAGTAGTTGTAGAACTCCAGCAAGTAATTCTCAAAATTTAACATATCAGAGTAAAATGTTTCAGTGTAGTCTGTCTCAAAAAGACTCTCAAAAGCTTCAGAGGGGTTTGAGCGATTAAAAATAGGCGACCAACCTGGATTTACGAATCTTTTATATCTTTCGTACCCAGGTTCTATTTGTCTGTTTCCCTCGGAATCTTCATAAGAGAAATACGCCACTGTTCTCCTCACGCTCTCTAGCCCAGAAACTTGAGAATATCCAAAGGCCATTGGTGGGAGTTCACGCTCAGTACTCAATGGTTCACACCTAACCTCTGGACCAGAACTAATAAAATCTTCAAGAGGTACACCAAGCATGTATTCAATCATAGCTGGATTGCTTAAATCTGCAACAAGTCTCCAGGGTATGTTCTTGTCAATAAGAAATCCATATTGAGAAGCTATCCTTGAGATTAATGGGAAGTTTTCATCGATGAACTTAGTAGACTTACTACGGTCATTATCATAGTTTTCGCTAGATATTTCAATAATGAGCCCTGAAGAATATACTGGTGCTTTGTTGCTTTCCATGAACCCAGAAAGAGTTATTGGTCCTCTCAGTTTTATAAAGCTTTGAAGAAACTCATCGACTCTGCTAACAAAATCTGTAAAATTTCTTGTCTTACTGTCATTATTGTTTGAATTCATAAAATTATCATAAAATACTGGATAGACATCATTTCTAAGATAATCATCATATAGAGAGGAGATGGGCTGCCATGCCTTAACTACAATTGGCTTAGCCCAAGGGCTGTCTCTGTATATTATGTTCTCATCAGCAAGCTGCTTGAGCCTAGAAGCAAAATCAAACCAAGCATCAACAACAAAATCCAGAGCGTACTCTGTCTGTGATACGTCCCCAACAAAGGGCAAGCTTTTTAGCCTTGTGAGTTTTGGCAACACTGAGTTTCCTCTGTTGTTTGTAGTGCCGTAAAACCTGTCCGAAGTCCAAGTTTTAGTTGTTGTGTTCTGGTAGGTAATGTCAGGAACTATAACTGTATCATAAAACCGTCGCTGTTTGTATGTCTTCTTTGTGCTTGAAGTGTTTGAGGCACGGGCTACATCCAAAGGATTTGTTCTAGTTATGTTTCTTCCTTGTCTAGCCATTTTTTAATTGCCCCTTGTTACCCTTTTTCTGGTTGTCTTATCTGGGGAGACTCTTAGTTCAAAAACGCATTCTAAGTTTGTTTCGTAGCCCCTGTTACTTATCTCGTGTGTTGATCTGATGACTCGGTAATAGCCACCGATGCCTAACACTGGCCCTGCAAAAGACCCAAGCGAAGGACGGCTATCAACAAAGATAAGGTCACCATTCTTATGTAGAGTGTTACCATACATTCTTATTGAGACATTTTGTGGTAGAAACAAGGCTTGAATCTTATCGTCCAACTGGTTCGACTCAATAAGCATTTCTTGGAAGTATTTGACTTCCTGCCTTGAGAAGTTGAACTCTTTTGCCAGTCCACGGTCTGAACCTATGACATAATGATAGATTCCTTCTGACTCATCAAGAGCACGGTCCCCTGTACGGTCGCCAAGACTGACTTTTGTTTCGAAAATGGGGTAATAATGCTGATATTGTCCTGAAACTTGTAGAGGGTTTTCTTGTGATCTTCTAATCTCCCTGAGATCGGCTGTATCAAGAACGAATTGATACAAGTCATTATCAGGTGCCAACTTCTGTAAAGATGCTGGTGCGCTAGACTTTCTATTAAGACCGCTAACAATCGAGTAGTCAAAAGCAACCTTCTGTTGAATGGTAGTATCTTGATTAATCATTGTAGCCACCATTCTCAGCAAATCATTTAAGAAATATCTAAAAGGATAGAACCTGCGGCGGCGAGAGACCACTGTATTATAGAAGAATTGCCCAAAAGTATCAATGGTTATTGGTATATCATAAACAGAGTGGCGATTTCCAAAGCGTTCGACGTTACCAAATATAAAACTCACATCTTTTCTTAAATCAGAAACAGCCATGGCTCGTCTCAGTATATCACCCAGGCGCATAAAATAAACAGTCGTCGTACCCTGCGGGTCATCCAATGGACTTGGGGCGGCTGGTCCCGCAGCACCAGATATGCTTCTTTCCCACTCTGCCAGCAGTGCAGCTTCTTCGTCTGAGGTTTTAATTGGCTGGATAGTTGGCTGCGCCTCAGTTTCTGAGGGAGGGAAAATCTTAACCTTGTGAACATAGTTAGTGCTCAACAGACCATCTAAAAATTGACTGTAAATATCTCTAAGTCGAGTCTCTACAGCCCTATCGTAAAGAAGAGTAATAACCTGACTGGATTGTTTCAATCTTTCAATCTCTGGGCTATTCTCGTTCTTATTCATCAACTGCTCTCTTCTTAGCTTCAAGGAGATAAGATCCTGTGCAGCCTTTAGTCCAGCCAGTGTAATGGGAATAGATGGTTCATCAAAAAAGTTCTTTGTCTCTTGACTTAATTTTGAACTTATGTAAGGGTCATTTATCGCCGCTATTGAAGGTAGTTGATAATTTTGAGCCGTTCCTGAATCTTGACTGTTGGCTCTTCTTTTGTCTGTCACATTCCCTTGGTTATTTTGGATGCCCGCCAAAGAAACATAGGTTGGCTTGTACAAAAACTTGTTCTCTGAGTCTTCAAGATTGTTGGAGCCAAAAATATCTGAACCAGCAGTGGTCATGTAGTTATCAGAAGAACCAACATATTTAAGGTCTAAAGTAGTAGGCCCTTCCTGCTGGAAGTTTACGTTATAGTCTACAAGGTTCAAAAATATAGCTCGATTAGTTGCCGTGAGTCCATTCTCAAAACTAATCAATTTTTCTCGGGTCCCAAACAACTTGAGCAATTCATTTCTTTTTCCTTTTGGCAGACTCCACCCAACAACAACCTTAAGTTGCCTAAAACTTCTATCTCTGTTGGCTTTTGCTTTCTTACTTTGTGCCTGTAGAGCCTTCTGTATGTCTTCTTCTGGTTTGCCAAGCAATTGTGTCGCTTTGTCAATGCCCGCCTGTAATGCACGAAGCTTTTGTGCAGTAGTTGTTTTTACAACCTCTCTTTGTTTTTTCTTGGTTTCGGCAGAGCGGACTTTAGAGCTATCATCCTCAAGTTCTTGGGCTAACTCTGTAGCTGCCCCTGTTGGAAAAAGAAACTGTAAATAATTGGCATTAACTAGCTCTGTAAGTGTGCCAAAGAAAAGCTTTAAATCAGCCTCTATGATATAATCACCTTCATGCTTGTTGTTATAGTTCCAAGAAAAATACTTTATACCAGCACTAGAACCACGCTGGTCTCTTGGAGTAAGAGCATCTAAAAAATCTGCCCCAGAGCGAATATTTGCAATAGTCTTCTCGTATTCTTCACTGGTATAATCACTGAAGTATATTTCTCTATCTTGTCCGTCCTGATCTACGATGAAAAATCTTAAAAGTGGCTGCAACATTGCTAGTTGAGCAGGAGTGGCACGGACAAACTCTCCGAGACCTTTTCCATCAGATCCTCTACCAGTCATTAACTGATTGTAGGTACCCGCTTGAATTGTTTCATCAATCTTGTGTATATTTTCGTCTATCGTTCCCTTGTCAAGCTTCTGCTTGTAGAAGTCTTGTAGCTTGGGCATCTCTCTGTATAGAAAAGACTGTAGATTAGTAGTGAATCTTTTTATCTTTTCCTTTTCTTTTATTTTTTCAACTTCTTTCTGGGCTTTAAACTCTTCTTCGTCAACTTTTCTTTGTTGCTGTATCTCTGTGTATAGATCTGGGTACTGGTTTCTGTAAGACTCAAGAGTGGTTTCAAATTGCTCCTTGGTGAGTCTGCCTGCGGCAAAATCCATTCGAACCTGTGCGAGATCAAGAAGAAGCTTCTTTTTGTCTCCTTCTCTTTTTTTAGCAGCGGCGGCATCGTCTTTCTTCTTGTTCTTCTCATTTTGCCATGCTTTGTTTACTGCGTCCTGAACCTGCCCAGATGAATAGTCTGGATTAGCAGCGGCGATCTCTTCATACTTAGCATTTTTCCACGCTCTTTCGGCAGCAGCCTGTTCTCTCTTAGCCATCTTGAAACCTTACCTGATATACCCTAAAACATCCTCTAAGGGAAGGGGAACATAAAAAACTTCTCCAATAGTAAACTCAGCCTCAGAGGCTTTTTGATTATACCATGGGATTACCCACCAATATGTTGGTGAACCATAGTATTCATTTGCTAAATTGTAAAGCTTATCTGTGGCTGCCCAAGTTCTTGGAACATTAGTAAGAGACTGAATCTCTTCTGCATCGGGATATGTTATTTTTGGGGTATCATACTGGTACACCTGATTAACATCTCTATCTTTAAAGAATACCTTTTTATATTCCTTACTATTGTTTAAGAAAATCTCTCTTCCGCTATATCTTGAGTATGCCATTATCAGTTATCCTATTCTTTTAGAATTTACCCGGCGAGCCTTGCATAAATGATTTTGCCCAAGGTGCGGGATTATTAATTGCTGCCTCTCTAGCCTTGTTTTCATTTTTCTTTTTTTCTAAGATTTCTTTAGCTTGTTCGGTAGTTAAATCAGGGTTTTCTAAGAGAAGGTCATTAACTTGATCTTCTTGAGCAGTATTCTTTCTGCCTTCAAATTGATTTGTTTCATTTGCATACCGATTGTAGTCGAGGTCAGGTATCTCTGTATAATAAGGAAACGTGAGTTGGTTTCCTTGTTGAGCTTTAATACTACTATCGTTATATGTAAAAGAATTACCTTTGTCGTTAGCCCTCTTGAACCCTAGTGAGTGCTCATGAAGAACATTAAACTCGCAATTAAGCCTAAATGTCTTTGGATAGTATTGAACATCTGGCTTGTTGTTTGGCAAAAGTTCATTATCTGTAATTGAGTCTGTCGTTTGTGCTACAATGCCCTGAATACCAGGAGTAGGGTCAAATTCCTGAGCGTTGGTTTCGCCATAAAACATACCAAACTCAAGCGCTGGGTCAAAAGTAAATCCGTTCACATAACCGAGGAGCCCTTTGCCGTTTTTAGAGTTTCTTATTAAGTTCCCAAAACTTATTCTTAAAAGTGGAGACTGATTAATTGCAGTTGCGCCACCAACTGATTCATTCTCGTACAAGGGATATAAAAAGCTAAAAAGCTTATTTACTTTTGCTACATTCATTTGCGATTCTTCAAATGTTGAAGCTGGAACGTTCCAAGCTAACGACAAAGCACGGCGTGTGTTAACAAAGGTCGCAATAGGGTCCATTCGCCCATAAACATCTTCAGCATTCCACTGAGAAGTGTAGGCATCACTGAACATTTCTAGATATGCTGGAAATGACACATTGTAGCCTGTTGGTACATGTGTTATTGACAGCCTCATCTTCTGCTTCATTCTACCAACATCATTATAAACATTTGGGCGTGTCATAATTCGCCTCCCCTAGAGTCCAAAGGCTTTGTTTAAGTTATTAATCTGGAGTTGTCCAAATTCTCTCTCGCCAACCTTTACGGTGGCATTGAGATTAACAGGTCCTCGATTGAGTTGCATTTCATTAGCTGAGCGGCGACCTTCTTGTTCAAATCTTCTTATGTCTTGGGTGGCCTTCATTTGATCTGTTTCTTTTTTCTTGGGGTCACCCATTACTGTGCTGGCAAGAAAATCACCAGCCATACTACCAAGATATCCTCCAACAAATGCTCCCAAAGGTCCGCCTATAACAGCGCCGAGAGCAGTCCCGGCGGCAGCGGCAGTTCCAGATATGGCTCCATACTTAGCAGAGTGACCCAGGTCACCAGTTCTTGAGTATTCCGAGAATCCCGAGAAAACCCCCATTAAAGCACCGCCGCCAAGTCCAGCACGTCCGGCTGCCTGGGCACCCATTCTGGAGAACATCCCACCGCTGCCGCCTCCAGTACTCGGGGTTGGTGTTGGTGTGGTTGGTCTACCTGAACCTGTTACTGTGCCACCCGTTGGGCGACTTGTTCTTGTTACCCTACTAATATTAGATGCATTTGGTGCTGGCTGGGTCGGGCTTGTTCTGTTTAGATTAAAAGTTCTTGGTGCCCTGTAAGTAGAAGCGACATTTGGTCTTAAGAGCCTGGCGGCCCCAAAGGCACCAGCAACAGACATTACGATCAATGTTTTGAGGATCTGTCCCAAGATGGGCTGTAGTGCATTGACTATTTTGTTCCCTGACTCGATAACAGCAGTAAGAGTTGCCTCCTGCGTGTGAAACATCTTCTCTTGTGACACCTGGACTTTTTGTTGCAGAGTGGTCATCCTTGCTATATTTTGACTATCTGTTTTTTCTTCCCCTGGTTTTTGGAACTGTTCTAGTCCAATCGCATCACCAAGAAGTCGTCTTGCTGATTCTACGTCTGTTCCAAGAATTGACGCAATCATCTGTTGCTGACGACGTCCCATAGTATCGATGTTTTTGCCCTGCAAGGCAAATTCTTGACGAAGAAGTTGAATTCTCTCCTCTGAGCTTGCTTTCATTAGTTCGACTGAATTTAACTGTAGTCCTAGCTGCGCATTAAGGCGTCCAGCGACGTTTGCAGAACTCTCGAACGTGTCAAAAAGCTCGGACATGTCAAAAGCTTGCTTAACACTCAACCCAAGCTGTCTAGCTTGAACAGCTAATTTCTCGAATACCTGAATGCCCCTAGAACCAAAGCGAGATAGCTCTGGCGCAAGCTCAATAAGGTCTTTCTGAACTTCAGCTATAGGACGACCAATACTTGTTGACAAACTTATCAACCCGTCGCCTGCGCTCAGCGCCTGCTCAGTAGTCAAATTAAAGGCATAACCAAGTTTATCAAACATTGTAGCAGTTGAGCCAGCATCAGCGCCGAGCCTAAAGTATAACTTACTAAGACTCTGTACTGAAGATTGCTGCTGACCTGATAAAGCAAGGAATTTAGTCATTCCAGTACTTAAACTGGAAAGGACCTGAGTGTTTTCTTCTAAACTTAGATAAAGACCATCATTGGCATTCATCATATCGTTTAAATTATCAGTTAAAGAGTTTACCTGCCCAGTTGCTTTTCTAAGAGATACTCTTTGTGCGTCTAGTTGGTGCATGTATGCTGCACCTGCACTAATCAAACCCTTGAGGGAAAATAGGTTAGATACCTGTGTGCCAGCAAGTGTATCCATGCCCGCAGCGACTTCGCCAAGGATCTTCTTTCTCTTTTCATAGATCTTGTTTGACTCTTCTAGAGCCTTTTTTTCAGCCTCAAGTTGCTTTTTCTTCTCTGCAAGTTCTTTTCTGTTTTTCTCAAGAGCTTTACTGTTATCATTAAGTGATTCAGTTTGTTTTATAATAGCTTCATCGACTTCACTCAGTGATTCTCTGTAGAATTCATACTCTTTACGAAGTTCCTCAACGTTTTCAGCACCAATCTTTTCAGCCAACTCAAGCTTTTTCTTTGCCGCAAGAACAACTTTAATCTCATCAGCTTCTTTTCCAAGCTGCTCAATGTACTGCTTAATATTTTCGGTTCTTTCAGATGCAAGTCTTTGCTGCCTTTCCAGAGATTCGTTCATCTCCTCGACAGCTTTAGTAAAATCTTTTACTTTTTGCTCGTTATCAGCCATCTATAGCCCTCAGTTGCGAATGGGCCAGTTGATACCAGCTTCCCTTTCGAATCTCTTAATTGCAACATCAAGCTTGGCTTTTTGCTTATAAGTCATAGGATCATCAAGTCCATATTTCTTGATATAATCCATGTATCTTTTTTCATTAACGAGAGTGTCTGTAAATCTCTCTACTTCTATTCTGTTCCCTCGAACACGAACAGGTATTCTGCGACCCTTGTACATCTTAGACAAGAGGTACTGAATCCAAGCAGCGAAGACATTTAGGATATTTTCATTGAGTTGCTGCTCCTCACGGAGAGCAGTCAAATCTAGAACCTCATTTTCAAAATCAATATTCATATAGACAAACCTCGCATACGTCTGCCTAATAAATAGTTGTTAAATATATTTATCACGGTGTATAAGACCGACCTCGGCCTGATGGAGCAGAACTCTTATTCGCTTGTTCGATTTCAGACTTCTTTTGCTCTGCTAGTCTATTTAAAAACCAACCTCTTACACTGACTGGAAGATTATAACTCTCAAAGAAGCTCCAGCCGCCATGATATTTTAAACTAAATATCTGCTCGTATACCGATTCAATATAATCGTCACTTAGGCCAAAAAAAGTCTACACCAAGCGGAACCTCCATGTCCGCTTCATGACCGCAATTAGAACAATCAAAATTTTGTGTAAGATTAATGTTTGGAACAACTTTTGAATAGATTGTTCTTAGATGCCTTGCATCACGGGCAGGCATTGCCTGAATAAATGACTCAATCGTAAAAGGACTAGTATCTCCATTTACAGAGACAATATAGCTTCTGAATGAATCTGTTGCTGTAGCAGATTGCATCTTTTTCTTAGACTTTCTTTCCGCCTCTTTCACAACAGCCAACTCATCAGCACCTGTCATAAGACGACATACAACGTCTACGTTCGACATGGGTAGATTAATTTGGATTCTTCCATGATCATCCATAACAACCTGATAGTCTTCTGCTTCTTGCATGTAATCGTTTATTGGTGGGTCGGAAATATCAAATGAATATTCTGTTGTCTCCCCACAATTAGGGCATGAAACATTTGTATCATATTCTGGACCGTAGCCTGTTCTTCTAGCGGCTACAAGAAGTGCGTTCTTGTCGCCAATCAGCAAATCATTGACTTTGACTGTTTTGTCGACGATAATATTTTGAAGCATTCTGTCTAAAGCGACGCCCTGTTTGAGGAGCGACTTAGAGGTTAGAATATCCTCTTCCTTGGCTGTCATGAATCTAATTTCTACGTTCGCTCGACCATGGACTGGGTGTCCTGGGGGGTAGAACCTTCCTTGGCTTGGTAATTCAACAAACTCTGTTGGGACCGACCAATTAAAACCTGTTGATGCTTGCTGTGTAGCAGCCTGGGCTGTCACATCATCATCGATAACTAGATCATCTTCTAGCCCAAGGCGGTTTTGATTTCTACTCATATTTTGCAACCTTTCTTTTCTGTATTTTACTACAGAAGAATATTATTGTTAAAGACTAGAGTCCTCGTACAGATGATGGAGTATTGTTGCTACCACCTTGACCATTGGGACCGCCGCTACGCTTTAGGACAGCCCAGTCATAAGTGATTGTGCAAGAGACTTCTACCATGTCGTCTGAATCGTATGATAGTGTTCCACCAAAGTCAATGTTTGTAATAATTGGGTTTACTAGTTCCCAGCGCTCAATCTCAAGACCATCAGCGTCGATTTGCTTAAGGACTACGTTTCCAATTGTGTTTGTGAAGTCAGCCTTGCTCAAACTTGCTCTAGCAATATTGTCTGTATCAGGGTACTTGTAGCCAGCATTACCGAGAATATCTAGGAAAGCATAGGACAAGTCTGGATTGACAGGGTCAACCAAAGTTACAGTAACAGGCTGCCAAGTTACACGACCTGGAAAATTGAATGTGTGATCAATGTACTGGTGAGGAATAGTAGAAACCTCTACTACAGGCTTGGTAGCTGTCTTGACAGCCCAAACTGGTATATCACCAGGCTGATTACCGTTTCTAGAAGTGAAACTTAGTTCAAACCGAAATTGACGTTTTGGTTCTGCGTTTGCTTGACCCCAAAATAGACTTGCCATTGTTTATTTAGCTCCTCGTAATAAATAGTTACTCAGTGGA
>Ga0208899_1003379_pt1 | contig 10307 bp, 21 predicted proteins | sample VirMetDEL_Nov_24_FD_184518 | JGI IMG/M metagenome (GOLD analysis project Ga0208899, IMG submission 184518) | Aqueous microbial communities from the Delaware River and Bay under freshwater to marine salinity gradient to study organic matter... | ecosystem: Environmental > Aquatic > Marine >...
GTATGCGCACCTGCTTCCCTATGTGAGCCTCCAGTAGACTCCTTAAGAGGGGGTGGGTTCGCTCTCAATTTCGCCCCTCTTTCCACCCCTAAACCGCTCCAAAAACGCCTTACGATTCATGTAGATAACCTCCTTAGTTACCTTAGCTTCCCTTGCTGCTTCAACTGGCGTCATCTTCCCGATCATCGTTGCGATGGTAACAAATCGAGCGTAGCGGTAGCTTGACCTACTTCCCTCTTTGCCCCATACCCAGAGGTATACTTCCGCAAGGTGATTAGCCGCCGCGGCTATCCTGATAGCCTCCTCTTCCGCCGCTTCTGGCTCCTCATCATAGGAGCATTGCTCAACAATCTTGTGCTTGTAGTTTCTCATTTGTCTTGACAGCGCTTTTCTTATGCTCGATAGAATCGTCAGAACTCACTGACAATCGTTCGTCCTCCTCTTTAAGATTTATCCAGGCATTGAATAACTCTCCTACTGAGTTGCCTGCGGTAAATGCTGCCCTATCCCAATTATCCCTCATTGGTTTTCCATACTTATCAAACAAAGCACGATCTACTCGCCACAAACCGTGCTTAATCCTGTAAGCCATGCGCCTTAACCTTGGCACTGAACCCTGATATTTATTGAACCCTAACGGCGGTCTCAATGCCCTAACGTTTCCCCCGTATTTCCATTTCAAGTAGCCCGTAACCAATCTTCCTATCATCTCATGATCCTTTCGTAGGCTTTCCTAACCCCCTCATTAGTCCGTGTACTAACCACAAGGCCACACCGGAATTGATCTGAGCACATGAAATAAGGGTCACCGGTTCCCTGATCTGTTTGATTCATGGCGTTTGTATCATGCCAGGATAGCTTGCCAGTCAGGCAGATTGGGCATTTGATCTCTTTGGTGCTCATGATCTTTCTTTCTCTCGTTCAAAATAACCAAAAGCCAACTTTTGCATGTCGGCTAGATGCTTCTCAACAGCCGCAATTTGGCCAGCACTCCCCTTCCCTTCCGATGGCCTTACTCCGCACTTCCAAAGCTGATCCATTAACGTCTGTGCGTCGCCATCTCTTAGCGTGAATGTCGGGTAGGCGTTGACTGGAAGGCTCTGGCCATGATCCACCTGTGTCAGTCCTACATTGGTCACGACACCGTAAGGAATATTAGGGTCTAATTGCTGCCAATTCTGACTAACAAGTAGCTCTATCTGCCCGGACATAGGCGACCAATGAGCGCGGATCTCTACGTTCTTCCCTGTTTTTTCTAGGTCGTAATTCACAGTCCCCCTCCTGCCCACATCACCAACCATAATGCCACCAACCCTTGAATGGCTGACATAGCGAGCAACACAACAAGCCCTCTCTTTGACGCTCTAAGCTCTCTCATCCTTGCTTCGTGCTGTTCTATCGCTCGAGCCTCGCTAATGGCGTAGACCTTAAGTAAAGCCGCTTCTTGATCACTCGTAATACTCGTAGATGCTCGTAATTCTTTGCCTTGATTACTCATAATTACCTCACTAGCTCCGCAGCGTATTCGATTAGATAAACCTTTGGAGCCAGCCAAATCTGAAGCCAATCAAGACCAGCAACCCCCTTCTTCATGGAAATGATCAGCCCGAGCAATGACACCACAAAAGCAACAACGGAACACTCAACTTGAAACTTAAGTGGTTCTGATTCTGTTGCTCCAGACTTTCCCGAAATAATTATTATTTTAACCAATGAGAATATACCCATTGCAAGCAGGCAGACTGCCAACAGGAACCCAGCTAGAGATTCGACCATTTTCCACCTTAGAAGCTCTTCAAGTAGCCCCGGTATTTCACTTGTCAACACCTCACCGCCAGAGTCGATTTTTTCTATCAAACTGACAAGCAGGTCGTTTGCTTTGCTTTCTAGCTCCTCATTCATACCGTCACCCCGTAAGACTCGTTGAATGCCGCTTTGGCATACTTCTCAGATACCCAAATAAACCCTCGATTACCCCACCTTCGGCCCCAACTATTCTTGACCAGGAAGTTACCGTCCTCGTCATATCCAGCGATTACCACAGCATGACCTCCATACATTCCGCCGCCATAGTGATCAATCACCCCTGTCCCTCGGTTAGCAACCATGAAAGCTTTATCAACGTCCAGACGCGCCACTATTGGCCCATGAGTCGCTAGCCAATACTTGAAGCCCTGCATGTTGAAGCCCTCGCCGTATGGGGAACATGCGTGATAAGACTTGATCTTACGTTGCGATGCCAGAGCATTGAATTGACCCTCTGGCATTGACACTCCTAAGCCATTCATTGGCAAAACTCGATTAGTCACCGATCCATACTTCCTGGCGACGTCCAAACACGTCTTAATATACGTCCCGCCAGCATCCAAAAACGTCGACGGCCAACTTGTAAAAGTATCTATCTCTTTAGACGCCATCCAGAGGTGACGAAACGATGGTTTATTGCGTGCAGACCTTGAAACTAACCCATGTTTGAAGAAGTGCCAGAAAAGGACCGTGCCGACAGCATGACCGACACAAGCCCCAGTATTCTTTTGGTCCTCAGCAGTGCCCCACCATCTCATCTCGCCACTTCTGAGATCCACTGCTTCTGGCAACCTGTTGACTGCCTTGGTAGCGTCTGGAGCGTCATCCCATCGCCAATCCCTTTCCCTGCCTTGCGATGGGAGAATGTTGAGTATTCGGCTTTCTTGCGCTTTTGCGGGTTTTCGTTTCTCTGTTTTTTTCATAATGATTCTCTTTGATTCCAGGTCTCTTTCGCAACTGCATTAGCTGCCTTCAGTTCATCGTTGCTCATGTCAAAATAGCACCCCCCCGAGGACATCTTATTCGCCATCTGTATCACCTTTGCTCTATGAATTGACGGCATATTATCCAGCCCCTCAAACAGAGCATTGTAGGATCTTCGCATTTTGTTTTCCTGATTCACTCTCTCAAATCGCTTTTTGAGCTTCGCATCTCGAGCACGCTTCCTTAGCAAGTCTTTCTCACCCTCCCTTGAGTCCAGGATCTCCGCTTGAGTTACGACTACTTCTCTCACTGCCTCCTCAGTCGTGCATTGCTTCGGAAAGTGATCAGGAAACCCTACTTCTTCAAATGTTCCCTCAGGAAAGAACCCGCTTGTCTCTCTAAAAAACGATCTCACGATTTCCTCCTTGCCAACACTTCCTTCACCTTTCGAGCTGCTTTGTATGCTGCCGCCGCTTCCTCACTTGTCGCGAAGTATCCAAGGTGCATCCGATTCTCACCAGGCCAGCAAATTTGCGCCTTCCATTTGTTTCTCTTCGGCTCGAACGTAACACCTACAGCTCTGTCTTGATCCCGATAGATACTCTCGCGCAATTCATCAAGCCTCTTTGATTCTTGTGGCGTCGGCATCTGTTTTACTTCAGTTGTTCTCTCCATTTTGAGTTTTCCTTTCTCTCTAGCTGCATTTTTCTCCTCCGCACCCTTGCGCGTTTAGCCAGTCGAGCCTCACGCTCTGCCCAAGTCTCAATTCTTTTCGGCGCTGCCATCTCATAATCCTCCTATTTCTGCTTGCTCTGGTATGTCTTCCTCGCTGACCACGCTTGCCGGGTCAATAAATCGAACCCTTGGAGCGTCAAAAGTGAGCCGTGCCGCCGCTGGACTACCATCCCTGACTTTAGCCATTGCAAGGACGGCATCGTCGCCGCGATACCCTTGGTCGTTTTTTGGCCTATGCAATAACATCACAATCTCAGCGTCCTTTTCGATCTGATCCGAGCCCGCAATCTCATTGATTTTAGGTGACCGATTTTCCTCTGCTGACTTTCGGTTGACTTGAGCAAGGGCACACAAGTGCGGTCCATACCTCTTGGGGAGTGCTGAGAGCTTTTGAGATGTGTCTTTGATCTGCTCATGAGTGGCCGAAAGATTGCCCTGGTATCGAACGATCTGGATGTAATCCAAGAACACGCACGCCACCTGGTGACGCTTAACCGCAGTACGAATCAGCCTCTCGACATCGTCAACCGTGGCTCCAGGAGCAAAAGCAATCCAAAAAGGAGTAGTGCTTAGTTGCTCGTAAAAGGCTTTGACCTTCTCTTTCTGCTCTCGGGTAAGCCTTGCTCGCCTTATAACCCTGGCATCGATCCCCGTGGCATTAGCCGCTAGCCGGTTGATAATCGCATCCCTGGACATCTCAATTGAGATGAAAAGACAAGGGATTCGGTGAACAAAGCACATCTGGAAGAGGAACGACAAGCCAAGTGCTGTCTTGCCCTCCGATGGCCTCGCAGCAACCACCGACATTGTCTTCAATGGGAGCCCGTCACACACCCCATCAACAGACCGGAAGCCAGTCGTCAAACCCGACAAGTCAGAGCCCTTTTTCATCTGCTCAACCATGCTACGCTTCCAAGCCTCAGCCAAAGGCCCTCCACCTTCAATAAAAGCACCATGTTCAATTCCGAGCCCTACGCTATCCAGGATCGCTTTTAAATCGCTAGAGGTGTGCACACCCTCAGAAGCCGCGTTCAGGGCTTGTGCGGCAACCTGGACCACTTTACGGCGACTGTAGGACTCGGTGACGGCCTCAACTAGCTCGGGGTAGCCCAAAGGGGAGCCGATTAGGTCTGGAGCCATCACCACAAAAGCAGGGCATCGGTCACCCGTTTTTTTGTGCCAAGCGACCATGAGTGACGCGATGTTGATCGGCAAAGATTCGCGAACCATCCCCGCCATAAGCTCGAACGCATCTCTGAGCCCTTGGTGCTCAAACACCTCAGCGTTCACCAGGTTCGAGACCTCGAGGAAAACATCAAGCCCCCCGATAGCGCAGCAACCGATGAGCGCCATCTCTGCGGGATGCTCTTTCGCCTCAGCAAGCTCAAGGGTGAATTTTGCCGGTTCGTGATTCATGCCAGAAAATCTTTCAAATCGATCTGGTCAGCCTGTTTCTCGGGCTTGCTCCTGGCCTGCTGAGCCATCGCCCTCTGATCGGGCTCGAAGATCCCTTGCCACTCGCACTCAAGCGACTTGGACACTGACGCGATTGCGCCGGCCGTCCCAAAGCTTGCCAGCTTTTTGAGCTGGCGGCCGAAGAAAACAGTCGGCTCTTGGGTGATCTTTTTGAGCCTGAATCGGAAGCTCACCCACTGCTCAAAAAGCTCGACAAATTCAGGGTTGTTTTTCAGCCCTCCAGGCCACTCCATTTCCAGCACCTCGAGCCAAGATTTTTCGGCAGTCCGTTTCGGTTTTGCCTTTGGCTTTTCCTCGCGCGCTTCTTTATTCCTTAAGGGGATTACTTTAAGGGGAGTACCTTTGTAGGTCTCATTTGGTAGGGGTCCCCTACCCTCATTTGGTAGGGGTGTCCTATCTACTTTGGTAGGGGTACCAAACGAGGGTATAGGTCCATTTGGTAGGGGTGCTATACCCTCATTTGGTATAGGTAAGGGTGTTTCCGCAATGCTGTAAACCGCTGTTTTACCTGGCCGTTTTTGAACGCTGAGAACGTCCAAATCGACCAAGATTTTCAAGCTCGATCTGACTGTGTTTGCACTCAATCTACATGCCTCAGCAATGGTCGGAAGTGATGCGTAGCAACTCCCCCTTCTTGCCACATGACAAGCCACTCTGAACTCTTGAGATGTAAGCCTCATTTCGTCAATCCAAGCCGGAATAAATAGCGGTTCTCTTTTCATCAATCCACCAACTGGAGATAAATGAACACCCCTGGATGAACTTTCGCCCACTCCTTGGTAACGGCCAATGAAGTCAGATAAGAGTCATCATCAACCCGCCCCGAATCGACCATTGCATCGATGACGGCCTTAGCTAGGTTGTCAACGTCGGGCTTTTGAGTATGAATCCCTGGTGCGGCATCCCGTAGAAGGTGGGCATTCTTCCCGGTCCTGTAGTGGGCCTTAGGTCTTGGCAAATGGAATTCCAAGGCTAGCTTGTAAGGCCCTTGACTAACGCCCATCTTGAGCCGTGTAAGAGACTTAACAGCCGCTTTCCACCTGTCAGCAGTGTCAGGAGTGTAAACCCTGACTTGCTTCCCAAAAGATCTAGCCTTAACCCTTGGCTGAGCCACGGGAACGCCCTCCACGAAGTAGGATACTAAGTTACCCATTCTTCACCTCACTTCGTTCCCGTTCCTCTCGGTCGATCTTTCTTTGCCACGCTTTGGCATTCACCTCTGAATTTATCTGCTCAACTTGCTGCTTTTTGGGGTCTAGTTTGAGCAACCCTCTTTCCCAGCACTTGTCAGCCGCTCTCCGATACTTATCTCGCTCTATTTCGTCCATTTGCTTGACTGGTTGTAGGTCCTGCCGATTCGCTTCCGAATGTTCCGCCCCAAAAGCTTCGAGGTGTTCACACCTCGTGCAATGTAGGGCATAGGCCCCTGGTGATTGATAGCTGCCATTCGATCAAGCTGTTCGTAGTAGTTTGTGTTCATAATTCAAAACGGAACGTCATCGTTCTCGGGTTGACTGTTCTTAGTTTGAGTGACTGCTTGATCGTTTGCTGGCGGTAGTGGTTTTGATTTGGTGTTTGAGGCCCTATCAACAAAATGGAAGTTCTCTACGATCACCTTTGTTTTCGACCGCTTCTCCCCGGTTGTCTTATCGTCCCATGCGTCTTGAGCGAGCCGCCCAACAATGCAAATGCGATGTCCTTTTGAAAAATGAGCGGCTATCACTTCCGCTTGCTTTCCAAAAGCCGTGCATCCAATAAAAGCGGTTTCCTCCGCTGTGTGGCCGTCTGCTCGTTTTCGCTTGCGGTTGATTGCTACCGTGAACTCGCAAACAGCCGTCCCGCTGGCGAGATACTTAGCGTCAGGATCTCGGGTAAGGTTCCCGCCTATTGATACAATATTGAGATTCATTGACGGTTTCCTGGCTTTGAGAATTTCACGGAAGGCTTCCCTGTTGTCACCTCAAGCACCGGCTTGAGAAGCTCGCGGCACGCCTTCCGGTTGCTTTGAATTGTCCCGTCGCTTGCCTTCATGTGGTAAAGCTGCTCGACGGCAGGAAGAGAAACATTGCAGCATCGCAAGAACTCATGAGATGTAACCTCATCGAACTCATCGCGCAGCAACTCAAGTGCTGCCAAAGCGTTCGTAACCTTTGTTGATCTCGATCCATTGCCTAGAAACAACCCTTCAGCCGTCCCTCCAGAGCTAAGGTGTTCCTTGGTCTTTTCCTTGATTCGCTTGATCAAGCCCTCAGCCATGACCGCCTTGAAATAAAGATTTCCAATTTCTTCTGGGACAGTCGGGAAACCAGATTGAGGAATAGATAGTTCAACACTGTCAGCCGATATCACTTCTAAATCAATAGCATCGCTCACAATTCACCTCCCTCTTTCTTTACGGTTTCCTTGACTGGCCCAAGGCTAGCCACCCCTGAATCTTCCCCGTCTCTCATTAAATCTCCGTCATCAACAGGGATTTCGCCGGGCCTGGATACTTCCACAGACACCCCATCTCTCACGGTGGTGTCATCAGCAATAGCCCCCTCAACATCAATCGTCATATATCCCCATTTCGACATTAAACGACGCAATACTGTCTTGATTGCCATTGCCTCAAAATCAGTCTTCCAAGGAGAACTATCTTTGGTAAATGACTTTGAGAACTTGAGAGCATGTCTCTCTACTTCTTGACGTGTCATGTATTCGGCTTTCTTGAAGCCGTTCACCAGCCGGAACGCTGCGATATATCCAACCGGCTCACCCGTTTTGTCAACAGACTCGTCAAGTTCATAGTCCCCAAAAAGAGGATCGAAGCTATTCAGTTGCCCCTCGTAAATCGGGATTGCTCCCATGCCGGCATACTGACCGGTTCTTTGAGAAAGCTGAATCATCCCTTTGTAGCCGAGAATGAAAGTAGCCTTGCCCTTGAACGGCACGATATGCGCCTGCCCTAGCGAAGGGTGAATTGAAAGGTTGTGAGTCGCCGCTGTAAGGCAAGCGCCTATCACGCTATTTGGCTCACACTTTGAAAGGGCATAATTCCCGCCTACTAGCTGCACTATGCTTGCTGCGAATTGTGGGGCCTTGCTCCCTAGCACCTCGCTGAGCCTATCAATGACTGCTGGAGTGCTTACTGCTTTCTTGATTGGTAACATTCTTTTCCTCTATTTGAATTCGTAATTGTCTCTTTTCTTCTAGCAACTTGGCGTTCAAGTCGCTGTATTCCTCAATCATCTGTTCAAGCCTTAAGATTTCACGCCTGAGTGCTTGCTTGCCTGCTTCATGGGCGTCCTCATCATCCATGATAACCCTCTGGTCAATCGCTTGCTCCTCGCTAAAAGACAAGGGCTTGAATCTATCCAGTCGTGCCATCAGTCCTCTTTCGCTTCCTTCTCAAACTGCATCTGGATTTGAAAGTCTTGAGGGTTCATTGGGACAGTGTCGATTCGTTCAAGCGTCTCCTCATCGTAGAAGTATTTCACCTTTCCTGGAGGGTTAAGAACGACCGCAAATTGTTTAACCCTCATCTCACCGCCCTTACGAACCATTGCTGCAAGTGCGTTCTGATCGGCAATCAAGTTCTCAAGCTCTGCCTTCATTGTGGCTTTCATCTGCTTAAACTTTTCCTCCTGCTCTTGAGTCTGCCGCATTGCCTCGGCTAGCTCATCGCTGTTTGCAACTCTTTCCTCATCCGTGAATCGGTGTTCAACTTGAATGTCCTCCCTGAGTAGTGGTTGAGGGACAATGTATAGGTCTTCTAGTTTCTTTGCTTTTTTCATAATGCTTTTTTCAAGTTGTTTGTTTATTCGCCAGAGCCATCGTCATCGCCATAGCCATCGCCATAGCCATCGCCATAGCCATCGCCATCGCCATAGCCAGAGCCAGAGCCAGAGCCATAGCCAGAGCCATAGCCATAGCCATCGCCAGAGCCAGAGCCAGAGCCAGAGCCATAGCCATAGCCATAGCCAGAGCCATCGCCAGAGCCATAGCCATAGCCATAGCCATCAATTATCTCGTCCATAAAGGTACCTTGCTTAAAGATTCTTGAGCCTCGCTAGTCATCGGGATGACCTCAATTGCTACAAGCTCAATTTCGTTGACAGCACAGGGAATCCTACAAGATTCAGGCTTGCTAGTGCCCTCCATTGCGAGCTGGCTTAGCGATGCTGCCCCAGCCCATGCGTGGACCCTTCTCGCTTGCCTCAAGGTCACTTCAATTCCCGCCAGTGTGCTTTCGCGCTTTGCTAAGTAGCCGAAATGCACGCCTGCTGAGTATGTGCGAACCATCACCAGGTTGAGGCCGTCCACTTTGCTTGCCATCTCATCTCCCTCAGGAACGTAGGTGACTCCCTCTATTTCAACTTTATCAACTTTCATTTTATTCGTTTTTGCGTTCATCGTTTTTGTTTTTAGGTTTAGAAGTAGCTTAGAATCGTGGAAATGATTAGAAGCATAAGTGAGGCCCAGAACAGGCAGTTTTGAAAAGTATCCGACTTTCTACTCATAGACTTGTGATGTTTTCAGGGTTGATTGTTTTTGACTTGAGAACTTCGTTTACGTCGAATCTAACAATCTGCTTGTTGATTCGGATAAATGGGATTTTTCGTTGAGAAACCCATTCCGTAATTGTCCTCTCCGATACTTGCAGGATATCTGCAAGTTGCTTTCTCTTAACGATTCGAGCACCTTCAAGAAAACTCATTTCAAGCCCTCCTGAATGAATTGCCGAATCACCGTGCTAACAGAGGAGTGCCCTTGCTTCTTGGCTAGCCCTAGTAGCTTTTTCCTCCACGCGCTAGGAGCCTTGAATGTGTAGGCGGCTAGCGTTGTTGGTTTTGTCGTTCTTCTGGTGGTCACACCTCAACAGGTAATCGGTGTTCACACCCAGCGCAAGAACTTTTATTACTTTTTAATAAAAAATATTACTTTTTGTAATTCTTGAATCTGGTCGATTTGTGGTCTAGTGAGGAGGTGGACAACATTGGAGTTGCCCCGACTAAGAGAATGCCGAACCAAAGAAATCCAGAAAAAACACAAGTAAACGTATGGCTCCCTGACCACCTCAGCGACAAGCTGGAGGAGTTTCGGATTGAGGAAGGGCTAAGCAAAGCTGAAGCTCTAGCGCTTTTGATAGGCCGCTCTCTTCCCGGCGTAGATCAAGCTGAAGTGGATCGAGTGATGGGCTGGAATTCTGAGAAGAAAGACTCTCTAAAGAAGCCAAAGAAGGCACCCAAGAAGAAGGAACAGTGATCGTGATAGGATTGTTTTCGAAGCTTGGTTTCATGCGCCAATCCTACAGGCACCCTGGGACATTTACAGTCTATGTGTATAACTTTTCTTGTTATTTATAAGTGTTAAATTGAGATACG
>Ga0208899_1003384_pt1 | contig 10296 bp, 4 predicted proteins | sample VirMetDEL_Nov_24_FD_184518 | JGI IMG/M metagenome (GOLD analysis project Ga0208899, IMG submission 184518) | Aqueous microbial communities from the Delaware River and Bay under freshwater to marine salinity gradient to study organic matter... | ecosystem: Environmental > Aquatic > Marine >...
CGCACGTGCCGCAATGCCCGTGGCTGAATCTGCGCAACGCGCAGGTGCTGAAGTAACAGACGCGCAGCGCGCTGCACGCGTCGCGGCCCTTCAGAGTGCGGAAGCGGAACAAGCTGCCCGTATTAAGGCAATAACCGGAGAACGCGCAGGTCTGTTATCCGGAGCAATTCAAAGCGGAATCCAACTCCAGCAAAATGAATTTGTAGCTGGTGAAAACCAACTTGGTCGGGACTTCACTCGTGGCGAAAACGAAAGCCAGCGCGATTTCCAAGAGCGCATAGCTAATCTTGAAATAGGAGCAAGAAAAGAACTGCAAGAATTGCAGGGCGATCAGAGAATTAACGAAATCATAAAGAGCGGTGAATTACGTAGCGCTTTACAGGGTTTGATAGACGAAGGCGCTATGGCTCGTTTGACTACGCAAGGTGACATAAGCACTGCTCTGGAGCAATTGAGTCAAGAAGGTCGATTAAAACTACAAGGCGTAATAGGTGAGCAAGCCTTATCTCAAATAGAAGCTGTGGAGGAGGCAAAGCGCACACTATTTGCCGCGGAGACCGCTCGTAGGGCTAACGAAATTCAAACGAATTTTGAAAATCTGTTGAAGCGTGATGGCATACAAAACAGTCTTGAAATGGAACGGTTTGCCGATCAGTTGGAGGCCGAATACGAAAGAATGGATCGTTCTTTAGGCGGTGCCGACGTCTTTTGGGGAACGCGAGACCTGAGTACTTTCGACCTTGCTCGACAGGCTCAAGAGTTCAACCAAGACTTCCAGACTCGTCAAGCTTTCTTGAACGACCAATGGATGGGCGTTAACGCACAACTTGCACGAGATCAATTTGCTTTCGAGCAAAACGGTTTTAATGCAAGAATGGCTATGCAACAAGCGCAAATGCAAAATCAAGCACAGATTGCCGCGCTAGGAGCAATGCAGAAATCTCAATATAGCTTTGGTAATAGCCTCGAAGGCGTAACGAGAGACATGATTTCAGATATGAATCTGCTTCGAGATTATGCGACAGGTAAACTAGATCAAGATAATCCAAACGCTGTGGCTATGCTTAACACGGCTATTTCTTATTATGCTACGCCTAAAGTGCAGTACAATTCTGATACGGGACAATTTGAGCAGCAGATGCCAGTAATGCCTAGTCAATTAAAGATGGCTTTACAGGATAGAGAGGAAAGAGGATTAAGCGCGCCGTTTTTTGCCAATGGCGGAGAAGTTCGTAAATATCAATCGGGCGGTGCCGCAACTTCCGGAAGCGACTGGACTCGTGTAAACGAAATGCTTTCTCCATCTACCACCGTTATGGAAGAGACAGACGTCGAGCTTCCGGGCCGTATAATTCCGGAGAATGCCGACTTAACTCCGGGCGTAGGATTAAGTACTTTTCTTAGTCCGGTAAGAACAATAGCATCATATGGTCGAGAATTAGGCCTTTATGATCGAGAACCTCCCTTTTCAGATATTGCCGAGGCTCAGACTCAGCTACAGTCTTTGGCTAATGTAACGCAGCGTTTTGTACGCGAATCTGTTGGCGGCAGAGCTCTCAAGGATGAAGTGGAGGCGCTCGCGGCAGAACTAGCTAAACCGGGGTTGAGCACGGAAGAAGCTACACTCGAAAAGCTTACTAACATGCGTAATCAATTGTTAGAAGTTCAGGACTTGGCTACCAGTATTCTGGAGACACCTGAAAAGTTTACGTCCACACAAGTCACTACGGCAAGACAAGACTTACGCAGATTGTCTCCGTTGATTGAAAATTACGACAGAGCTTTATTAAGCTTTGAAAACGCACTTCAAGTAGATAAGCCGGACCCCGCTATGTTTGAAGCTCGTGGTGCAAATTTAATAGGCGCGTTTGGCGACAAGCTTGATAGGGGTCCTTTACCCCCCGGCAGTCTTAGAACCGGCCCCATGTACGCGTTTGGCGACAAGTTTATTAGCGATGGGCCACGTCCTTTAGAGGCGGTTTTTGCGGGGAGTCCCAACCTTCTCTCTGCGGTTAAACAAAAACTTGACCGTTAGGAGCAGCGTAAATTGGAAAAAATTCAGTTTGACCTAAATAGCGCCATAGAAGCCGGACTTAACGAAGAAGACATCGCACGCCATGTCTCTAATCGTAGAAATTACGATTACGATTCCGCTCGTAAAGCCGGTCTTAGCGATTCCGATATCATTTCGTATAACGTTGAAAACGTTAGGGACGTTAGTCGTTTGCGCGCGTTCGGTGAAGAAGCGGGCCTTACTACGGTGACCACGGCTCCCGCGTCATTGGTGGGAATGAAACAGGGATTTAAAGCAGGCCTTAAACTTCCCGGAGGACCTTGGGCAAAGTTTATTGGTGCAATTGGCGGCGCACTAATAGGTGGTGCTGCGGGCGCCATAGCGGGTGAGTTCGGAAAAGAAAAGATAAAAGAAAAACTGGATATTGACGGACAATTAACGCCGTCTCGCCGTCCGTTCCAAGTCGCCGGAGAGACGTTTGGTTTTGTTGGCGCCACGGGTGCTCCCTTTGTAGCCAGAGGGCTTGCTAGAAAAGCTGGCTTTTCTGCTTTGGAGAGCGTAGCTCCGGGAATGGGTGCTCCCGGAACAGTTTTACAACCTAACTTTGGGGCCTCCGAATTTCTTGCGGCTGCGGGAGATAATCCCGGAATGGCTGCGGCGGTAAACCGCGTCATGGGTAGAAACCTCCAAAGAGCGGAAGGTTTTTTTGGTAAGGCTGCTGAAGGCGCCATAAAACGGCCTTTGTCTACCTTGGCTATGGAGACTGTAGCGGGGGCGGGTGCAGCAACCGGGGCGGGTTTGGCTGAGACTATTTCACCGGGAAACTTACCCCTTCGATTATTCGGAGAGTTGACACTGGGTGTTTTTAACCCCGTGTCTTTTGTGGCCAATCGCGGTTCGCAATTAATACAAGGCGGAATTGCAAGGTTTAAAGGCGGAGATGAACGTGCTTTAAATGACATAGCTAGATCATTAGCCAAAGTAATTGATGATGCCCCGGAGGATATGCGTCCGGATCTAAATAAGCTGATTGATGACATACTTGCGGATCTTCCAGAGGAAGATCGGAATATTTTTGCTCAAGCTCGTGCAGCATCAGCAGAAAGCTTTCCTTCCGGCAAGATGTATACTGTAGCAGAAAAAACAGATAACGAGTTTTTACGCGCGATACAAGAAGTAATTATGCGCCGTGACCCAAAAGCCGCGGCAGCTATTCTAAAACGAGCTCGTGAAGGCTCGTCTGCAATTAGTGGAGTGATAGATAACTTGATGTCCAGCATGGATCCGTCCGTTCTGGCCACTGCGTCTAAAATGCAAAACGATCAATTTACGAAAGCGCTTGAAGGTCTTCTCAATCAATACACAGTAAGAGCCTTGGACCGCGCTTCACGGGTCGTAGCCACTACCGACGAAGAATATGCCGCGGCAGGTAACGCCATATTTGATACGGTAAACACCGCTTTATCAAAAGCACGTGAAATAGAAAGTAAGCTTTATGGCGAAGTGGACAAAACCATAGAGCTTGATGCTAGTCGAGTTTTGCGAGCTTACTTAGACGAATTAAATCCAAGGACAGGCGGCCTACCCGAAAAAGCATTAACGTTTGATCCGGTAGTTCGTCAGTTTATAAAACGTATTGCTCCGGATGTAAGCGACGCTCAGATAGATCAAGTGGCTAAGCTACAAGCTGAAATTGCAGAAATCGAGTCTTCTGCGTTGCCTATTTTGTCGCAACTAGATGAAACTGGAGGCAGACTAGAGTCTGCCGTAGCTCGTGCGTTAGGTGACGACGGAGATTTGGTTAAAACTCTGAAAGGAATTCAAACCCAAGACGATCTGATTAGGTTGGAAGACGAGTTTCGACAAATGCAAGCGTTAGCCCGATCGGATGACGGACAAATAGAGGGTTTGGCTAGAGAAAGCCGACCGGCACTTACTCGTCAGAAAAATGCTGCGTTAAAACTTGCTAAGAAAAGCTTGGCATTAAATACCACGCAAAGGCGAGTCATGGAAGCGGCAGACCAAGCTCCAGAGGCTACCAAAGTTACTGCCGGAGACTTAATTGGTTTCCGTTCACACGTGTTAAAACTAGCCCGTCAAAGCGCTGCCGATTCCAACAGAGCATCGGATGCAGGATTTTACTCTAAGCTGGCTAATGCCGCGGGCGAAGATCTTGGCACTCGAAGCTTGGGCCGTATGACTCCAGAAGAAATTGCGGCAATGGATCCGGCTCAGTTAGAGGCAATAAAGAATTTAGACGCAGCGTACTCTTTCTCTAAGTCTCTGAACGATGTATTTACTAGAGGCTTTGGCGGAACTTTGTATGCCAAAAACGCAAAAGGCGGCAACCGCCTGATACCAGAGCTTGCCGGAGATAAACTGCGTGCGACAACTAGTCTTCCAACTTCGCTACGTATGAAGGAGCTAGATGACGCGCTAGACTTCGTAATTCGAGAAGTGCCTGACGCGGAAAGAGCCGAATTAGAATCTCTTAAAGGTACTCTTCGCGGCGCAGAAGAAGTTGTTATGCGTCGTCTTGCGCGAGACCGTAACATTGTTAATCCTACTACGGGTGAAGTTAACGTAAACGCTTTGAATACTTTCCTTCGAAACCAAGGCGAGTTGCTTCAGACACAGTTCCCTAAGCTTTTTGAAGACCTTCAAGATGCGGGTAAAGCGCAAGTTATGCTGGCGGGTCTACGAGAAAGACAAGCGGGAGCTAACGAAAAGTTAGAAGCTATCGGTTCGTTTAAAACTTTCTTAGGAAAAGATGAGTCTCCTTCCTTAGAAATAGATAGATTACTTGGTGTTCCCGGACAAAGACCTACCCCAAATGCCATTAAAAATTTAGTTGGGATTATTAGATTTGCTAACTCCTCTAAAGATCCTAAAGTGGTTCAAGGCTTAAAAGAAACTATTTACGATTCCGCATGGCGTCATGCCGGTGGGGACACCGAAGCCGGAGTAGACTTTGTCAAACTCCGTAAGTACCTAATGGGTCCCGTGTCTAGAGGAAACCAATCCGTAATGAACGTACTGGAAAGTCGTGGGGTTGTGTCGGCAGACGAAATAAAGAACTGGAACGCTTTGTTTAATGCGGCCAATAAATTTCAAAAGACGCTAAACCGGGTAGAGCAGGGCACTTTAGATGAGACGGCTATCCAAGGCGCCTCTATGATGGAACGCATAATCGCACGTTTTATTGGTGTCAAAGGCGGATCGGCGTTATCCAAAAAAATGGGTATACCGGGTGGCGATATTCAAACCCCCGGAATAGGTGGTGACGTTTTAGAAAACCTTGCTAACAAACTCCCTCATGGAAGAGCTTGGGATATTTTAACTAACGCCATGCAAAAAGAGGACGGCAAGGTTTTAGTTGATTTATTGCGAAGAGCGGACACCATGCAGCAAGGTGATGCTATTTATGGGAGACTCAAAGGCGTGCTTAGAAGCGTTGGCGGCCGTGCGCTAACCGATTACGTAGAGCGCCCAGACTACGTGGGTTCGGCTACTATGGCCATGGAACCGCGGACAACGGACTTTGATCAGCCTATGCGGCGTCCGTTGCCTAGAGACCCAGTTACCTTCGAGAAACGTCCTAGTCCACAGCCCGCGCCTCAAGCGCAAGCTAGACCGCAACCGCAACCCGCCCCACGGCCCGCGGCTCCCGCTCCACAACCGGCATCATCTTCTGCTGAGAGTAGAGCACGGTTCGCTCAAATGTATCCGTTTGATATAACGAGTGACATAATCAGGAGTGGTGGTTAACGCAGCCAGTCACCAAAGTCCTCGTTGAGGACGGTGCTGGCGATGTTGATCTTGCTGCGCAGGGCGTCCAATATCTTCTCGTCCATGGTGTTGGGTGAAACAAGATCGATGTACGTAACCGATTTTGTTTGCCCAATGCGGTGCGCACGATCTTCCGACTGTAATCTTATTTCCAAGTCGTAAGAATTAGAGTAGTAGACCATAGTGTCTGCTGCGGTGAGTGTAATCCCGTATCCGCCTGTTTTAGGTTGACCGACAAAAAACCGCAAATCACTGTCTTCTTTCTGAAAGTGATTGACGATTTCTTGCCGGTCTTCCTGCGGAGTTTCACCGTAGTATGTTGCAACCGATTCTTCTCCAAAACGGTCGCGCAGGGCTGCGGCTATAGCTTGGATGTCGTGTGTCCACGTCGCCCAAATTATGGCTTTGCCCTGTACTTCTTCTAAGATTTCCATCAAAGCGGAAAGCCTAGAATTCTTTAGCTCGCGAATCTCCCCGTCATCTGTTCGGAGGTGTCCGCAAACTATCTGCTGAAGCCGCATCAACTGAGTCAGTATCGAAGCGGTGGTGGCAAGCTCCCCGCTCTGAACCTGTGCTAGTGCAAGCTCTTTCATTTGGTTGTAGACAGAAACCTGCTCGTCAGAAAGATCCACGGTCCGCGTCATATATATCTTGTCTGGAAGATCAAGGCAGTCGCGCTTAAGTATGCGCGCGCTAAACTTCTCAAGCTTCTCGCTTAACTCGTCCAACCGGCGGTAACCAACAAGCTTCTGGAAGCTTCGATGGCCCATAGTGCGGCGTTGAAGCACTGCGTATCTACTCTGGAACGCATAATAGTTGCTAAATCCCAGAGCTTTGCCGCTGAGAAACGCGCACTGGCTAAACAAATCCATGGGAGATTTGGTGATGGGGCTCCCGGTCAAGATCCTTCTGTACTTAGCTGCCCGTCCAAGATCGATTACGTTCTTGGTTCGCTGTGCCGTACGGTTCTTGATGGTAGTGCTTTCGTCCACAATCACCATGTTATCCGGGTTGATCTCTAAGTAACGCAGCGCAGACGCCGCACCTTTCTTTGTGGATAGCGCTTCTACGTTCATTACCAAGATGTGCAAGACGTCTTCGTCTCCTTCTTCCCGGACGGCAAGCCTTTTAATTTCTTCGGTAAACTTCTTAGTAAAGTTAGGCTGCCAGCGGACCATGCGGCGCTTTATTTGATCGGGGAGGTGTATGGGTATTTCCTTTTGAAACCAGTTGTCATACACGCCTTTGGGGGCGATCACCAAGGCGGTGTTTATCTGCTTGTTTTCGAACAGCGCGCCCATCGTGTCGATAGCCACTTTAGATTTACCCGTCCCCATTTCCATGAACAGGGCGTAGTAGTCCGCGGCCCACGAGTCATCAAACACTTCTTTCTGGTGGCCATAGGGCTTTGTTTTGAAGTTATACATAGCGCTCACAAAAAATAGTTGACATGTAGGATTATATGCGAGAATATCTTCTTCCGCAAGGGCCCAAAAAGTCCTTTAACCACGAAAGGAGACTCTTATGAGTAACTTGTTTGAAGAGATGGAAGCCGATCAAGCCGCAGCTTCCTCTGTCGAAACCTTGGATACAGGCGGCGTATCCACTATTGCAGAGCTCGCTCGAGCTGTTCGCAATAAGCAGGACGAAGTGCTGAAGCTTGAGGAAACCCTCAAAGAAGCCAAAAAAGACCTGCTTAAACTCACCGATGAAGACCTCCCTGCATTACTGCATGAAATAGGCGTCTCGAAGATGGAGCTAGAAGATGGCTCTAAAGTCGAGCTTAAGCCTACCTATGGCGCATACATCAAGGTAGAAAACCGAGACAAAGCGTTTGGGTGGCTGAAAGAAAACGGCTACGACGACATCATAAAGAACGTGGTGTCTGTGCAGTTTGGGCGCGGCGAAGAGAAATTAGCAGACGATCTGGTCTCGCTAACGACCGAAGCCGGGTACAGTCCTGATCAAAAGAAGGACATCCATCCACAGACTCTTAAAGCGTTTGTGAAGGATCAAGTCGAAAACGGTAACGAGTTTCCCATGGACCTGTTCGGTGCATGGGTAGGTCAACGAGCTAATATAAAGAAGGGTTAATACTATGACTAAAGCAAAAGAAAGTACTGAAGTAACTGTGTCTGGCACTGAAGCAGAAGGCACAACAGAAAACAACACGCAACTGGCCGTAGTGGACATGAATATGTTCGAGTCGGACGCGGGTGTAGGCCTAGAAAACGTAGGTCAAGAAGATCTTGCCCTGCCGTTTCTGAAAGTTCTCAGCCGACAAGACCCTACGCTTGACGAGCTGGAGGACGCTAAAGCCGGTGATATTTACAATACGGTCACCGGTGAGATATACAAAGGTAAGGAAGGTGTGCGAGTTATCCCTTGCGCATATCAGCGCCGCTTCATAGAATGGATGCCTCGTGGCGCCGGTTCGGGTGCTCCGGTTAACATCTACACTCCTGACGACAAGCGTCCAAAAACGGAGCGAAGTAAAGATGACAACCGTGAGTACGTAGTGGATGGCAATGGTAGCTACATTGAGGAAACGCATCAGCATTTCGTCATTGTGCTAAATCCAGACGGCACCACTCAGTTTGCATTAGTTGCAATGAAATCGACTCAACTTAAGAAATCACGTAAGTGGAATTCTATGGTTCAAAGTAGAAGCATGGTTGGTAAGAACGGTCCGTTCACCCCGCCTCGTTTTAGTCACATCTATTTGCTTAAGACAACTTCGGAAGAAAATTCCAAAGGTTCTTGGCATGGATGGGAAATCAGTGTCGATTCCGTTGTTTCTGACTCGTCTCAATACGTGCAGGCCAAGCAGTTCGCTGAAAGCATTCTAAAAGGCGAAGTTACGGTTAAGCATACAGACGAAGCCGCAGCAGAAGATAATCAAGACATACCTTGGTAGGGATCATGGGGGCGTTCGCGCCCCCTATTTTCGGGTGAAAAAATGTCAGATAACGCAAAGAAATTTGCGGGAATTTTCGACGGTCTAAAACAGGCATACGGCACATATCGAATTGACCGCAAGGCACAGAACGGAAAGAACACGGGTAAGGCCACCGTATTAAAGCAGCCTAGGAATGACGCAACTTGGGAAGGACACCTTTCCGGTAAGGGAGATGCAATAGGCATCATCCCAATCAACGAAGACAATAGCTGTAAATGGGGCTGCATCGACATAGATCAGTACCCCCTTGACCATGCCGAGCTTATCCAGAAGATACGCCGCATGAAGATCCCCCTTGTTGTTTGCCGCAGCAAGTCGGGTGGTGCTCATTGTTTTTTGTTCACTAAAGATTGGGTACCCGCAAAACAAATGCAGGATACCTTGCAGCATATCGCAGCCGAAATGGGCTACGGTGGATGTGAGATATTTCCAAAGCAAATCAAGCTCTTTCTTGATCGTGGTGACGTGGGTAACTTTCTTAACCTTCCGTACTACGATGCAGAGGAAGGGCTTCGTTACGCCATTAAAGACGACGGGCAGTCCGCTACGCTCGAAGAGTTCTTCGCGCTTCACGAAACATACGTTCAAGAGCCGGAGCAGCTACAGTCTTTAACCGTAGAAAAAGATGAAAGCAGCATCATCGTCCGGGACGGACCCCCGTGCTTACAGACGCTGTGTAGCCAGAAGATAAGCGAAGGCGGCAGAAACAATGGCTTGTTCAACGTAGGGGTTTACCTGCGCAAAGCTTTCCCAGATTCGTGGGAGTCGGAGATATTGGTCTACAACGCCCGATACTTTGATCCGCCTCTACCGCTCAACGAAGTAAACATTGTAGCGAAGCAGCTTCAGAAGAAGGACTACGCCTACAAGTGCAAAGACGCCCCGATCTGCGACTACTGTAACGCTGACGTGTGTAAGACACGCAAGTACGGTATTGAAGCCGCTGTGTCGGGTGCGACCATCGCCAACCTACGCAAGTACAACTCCACCCCACCTGTCTGGTTTATGGACGTAAACGGGCAGCCCTTGGAAATGGATACGGAAGCTTTGATGAATCAAGGCGCTTTCCAACGCTCTTGCGTAGAGCAGCTTAATTTTATGCCCCGTAGCGTAAGTAAGCAGATGTGGGAAGGCCGCATTAATCAACTCTTAACAGAGATGTCGGAAACAGACGGCGCTATTGTCGAAGTGTCACAGGACGCAAGCGTTAGTGGTCAGTTCTACGATTACCTCGAAGAGTTCTGTACCGTTATGCAGCAAGCTGAAAACAAAGAAGAAATCATTTTGCGACGCCCGTACACCGACGAAGAAGAAGAACGAACTTATTTCAGGCTCAAAGATTTTACGGCGTATCTGCACAAGAACCGCTTCTTTGAATACAAAGGTCATAAGATTGCTCAGAGGTTACGAGACATCAACGGCGAGTCTACCGTGATGAAGATAAGCGGTAAGTCTGTCCGGGTATGGGGAATCCCTGCTTACGATGTGGCAACGTCTAGCGTGCAGGCCCATAACATAGGCAACGAAAAGGCGG
>Ga0208899_1003385_pt1 | contig 10294 bp, 15 predicted proteins | sample VirMetDEL_Nov_24_FD_184518 | JGI IMG/M metagenome (GOLD analysis project Ga0208899, IMG submission 184518) | Aqueous microbial communities from the Delaware River and Bay under freshwater to marine salinity gradient to study organic matter... | ecosystem: Environmental > Aquatic > Marine >...
TCTTATAATAACTAATAGCATCAATATAGCAATAGTCCAACCAACAATGCCTTCCCAACTGAACTTTGACTTTGAGGCTTTGGACTGAACAATCTTCACTTGAGTTATGGTAACTGTGTCGCTCGGACATTCGGCAGTAACGACCATTGTCTCTCCTTCCAAATACCTAATTTCTACCTTTACGCGGTCTTGGTAGAGAATGGTGTCCTTTTGAATCGTTAGAGTGTCGTGAAGAATCCTCTCCTTTGTTACAACTACCGTGTCCTTGACAACTACACTCTCTTGGTTGTGTTTGGCAATACCGCATCCACTAACTACCGCAAGAATCACACTCGGGATTATCAACCGAGCATAGCGGAGTAACGGGGACTTCTTCCAAGTCATTGAGCCAGTCATTGAAAGGGGAGGTATTTGGTTCTGCCATTTTGCTTTACTGCTTTAAGGATTTGTTTGCGGTGTCGCGGTGAATATGAAATGTGAACCCAACTCGGAGCATCATCCGTGCCAAACTCCCAAATGAGTTGGTCAAAATCGGTATTATCCTTGAGCCAGTTAAAGAGAACATCGTTCCCTCCCTTGAACTTCAAGTCCGCAGCTTGAGCCAAACAATGCTGTGAGGTCTTTGAACCTCCAATCTTGACATTGACTTCGGGACTGCGGTACGCACTTGTTACCACAATCGCTCCTAACGCATCTCTCGCGGGTTGTAAGACATTATCTACCAAAGACTGGAGGTTTTCTTCTAAATGCTTTGGAAGTGCATTAGAAAGCCCCGTAGAGGTTTTGGTGAGTTCGGCTAAAGTGAAGTTCTTGGAGAGGTTCATCGTCCTTGTCCCTTGTATGCCTTCTTGTAGTTCTTACTTGCCTTGTTGGCACTCTCTTGCTTGGAATGCTTACCTCGCTTCTTGCTCTTGCTTACATACGAGGAAACGGATTGTCCCTTCGCCATTACTTACGGGCAAATTTATCCAAAGAGGTGAAACCAAAACAACCAAGAGTTAAAACCAAAACGGCATTCACCAATCCATCAGATGGACCAATCGTTTGAGGGCTGAAGGAATTAATCACCAGCATAACCAAAAGAGTCAAAGCACCAAGCAATCCAATAAAACGCTTTGAACTTACGGCATCCCCCTCACTCAATAAGTTCTTAATCCAATTCATTTTAATTGGTTTTTACGAATCTTAATCTCAAGGTATGTCTTGTAGATAAGGAACGCAGACAAGACAATAGCAAACACCGAAGCAAGACCCGACAACAAAGGATTGATGTCAATCGTAGCCCAACTGATAATTGTTGAGAGGAAGGTAGCCCCTACTGATTCAGTTCTTGTCATCACTCAACGGGCGGTTGGGGTGGTTGGCAATAGGCTGCACTTGGGTTGGCTGCACAATAGTCCAAAGCGTATTGCTCGGCCCATCCCGCGAAGATGTGAACGCCACAAGGTTCGGGCCATACGACATACGATGCGAATGATGTGGTGGCGGGTTGATCCGTCCATAGGATGTCAACGGAATACTTTGGTGATTCTACCTCACAAACGGGGTTGCCTTCGGCATCCGTTCCCCATTGTGTGCAAAGGTGGCCTAACTCTACCACCGCGATAACTTTGGAGGCATCCCAAGATGTGTTGCCCTCTGCATCGGTGGTTTCAATCTTGGCCTTTGCCGTAGCCCATTGGCTGGGAGTCATTTCGTATTTTCTAAAGGTTGCCATATTCTTATGCGGTTAGTTCAGCCAGTTGGGAATTTGTTAGTCCAGTTTTAAAAATCAAAAATTGATTTATACCGCTACCTATTTGGCCCGAAGCCGCGACGCTATTGCCTCCAACAAAAAAATCAGCAAAAGAGCCAGCCAAAGTAGCCGCAGTGTCCGTGCCTATCTGCACTCCATTTATATACATTACAAAGTCATTTTCTTTGTATCGTACCCCAACCTTTAAACGCTCGCTTGTGGTTGTGGTTTTTATGATTTGAACATTTAAAACGCCCGAAACATAGTTAATAAATTGAAGTTGGTTTGGCGGATTATATTCAAGGCTTACTGCGTTTGAAAATGATAAACCACTTTGGCCAATTCTCCAAATACGCTGACCGCTTTGCTCCAATGCGTTTAAATCAAAGTCAATAAATACGCTTCCCTCCGACTGGCCTATTAAACTCGCAATCCCAGTCTTCGAAGCAGACTCGGCCACACGGGTCACCGCAGTTGATATGGTGGGGATGTACGAGGTGGCGTAGGCTCCCGCTTCCATTTGTGCGCCCCAAATTCCAATGTTCCCGTTAGTGTTGCCCAAGTACAAGTTCACTTGCGTAGTTGTTGCTCCAGTTGTGATTGAGCGCTCAATGCGCTGCCAGCCAGCGGCAAGGGTTACCGAAGTTGAAACGATAGTACCAGTTGAGCCGTCACGAAGGTAGAGCGTGCATTGTGTTGCGGTATCTTTGTAGACGTAAATAGAAGCAACGTAGGTAGTGGAAGACGAAACGCTAACGATTCTTGCGATTACATCTCCATTTCTATCCGTTCCAGTCGCACCTATTAACTTGTCCCCACTAACGTAACCATCTGGGCTTGTATATTGGTTTGCCGTTAGCGTAACTCCAGCACCTTTCCCCCAATACGCATTGTCAAACTGCTCCGAGTATAGGGCAATGTTCGTCCGTTGTGGCTCAAGGAGCAATGAAGGACAAGAAGCCCCCCCCGAATAGTCAAGGCGAGGCAATCCACTCACGGGGCCTACGCTTACTGCAGTGGTGGTTGTTTCAATGTAGTTGGTTGCTACTCCGTTCTCAAATTGGCTTTGGTAAATATAAATATTTCCAGTTGTGCCAGTTACCAAGCCATCAGAATCGCTTTGGTAAATCTGAATAACTCCAGCAGCATTTAGATTCGTTGACGTTAACGAACAACGATACCATCCAGAACCAAGCGAAACAATTGAGCCAACGGCATTAGATTGCGTGCCTACTGCTCCAGTATTAAGATTAAAATACGAAGTATGCCCCGTTGTGCCATCATAAACTACAAAATATAAAAAGTCAGAAGTTCCCTTTTTAGCAACAACACTAAACGTCTGCTCATTTGCAGCCATTGTAATGTTTTGTTCAATACGACCAGTAGAACCACCTTTAGCCAAAAGCCAAGCAGAACTACCGCCATCGGGGTCTGCTTGTCCGCTTGTAATGGTAGCACCGCCAGTACCAGCAGATACCCACGTTGTATTGAAAGTATTGCTTTGCAAAAGCAAGTTTTCACGCACCTTCTCCACCAAACCCGAACTATTGACACGGGTCGCGCTTGAGGCTCGGCTGAATGTCAAATCGCCCGAACCATCAATCGGTTTGACACTATATACTTTTTGGTCTTTATAGCCACTCGGAATCATTACGAGTGAGGCATCATCAAAATAACTCATCAGTTCAAATTAAATAATTGTTCAACAAGGCAGTCTCGGCCTTCAAGCGTAGCCCCATCATCAGTCATCCGTTGGATATAGGTGTCAAATAGTTCGTAATAGTTATCCTCTCCCAAATCTTGCAGAGCAGCCACCAAACAATCGTAGCCCTCTAATACGCCTCCATCAGCCTCAACACGCTCTTGAAACGCAATAGCAATATCATTGATAGGTGCGAAGCAAGGGGGTACGCTATCATTCTGAATAGACAAGGTAGTGCGGTCAGTATCGCCCCACCAAGTCTCACAATAGACAGTTCCCCAAGAGATAAGATTACTCATTTTTTGCTTCTTCCTTTAGAAATAACTTTAGTTTGCGGATATTTTGCATCTTCGGTTTGTAAGTCCGTTTAGAGAACCCAACCGCTCCTTTGGATGTCTTTGTCGGGGTAGATGTCATTGTTAGTGTTTGAGTTGTACTCGGGGAACAAATCTTGGTTGAAAGACATATAGTCCACAAACCGTTGGGTGTAGTATTCCGCTATCTTGCGTTCCTTCTCTACCAAGAAGTCAACCTCACCCTTTTCTACACTTGTTGAGTTTTCGCTATTGTGCTTGTAGACTCCTCCGTTGGCAATCGTATAGGCTGCAAAGGGAAGATACTCCATCATCGCAAAATGGATGAGCATAGGTTGGATGTAGGTGTTTACCAATGAGAGGTAGTTTCCAGTAAGAGTCCCCGCAATGATGTCGGCTGAAATCTTATTGTACAAATCCGTACCCAAGTAGTTTTGGATATGAATCTCTTGAGCCACCTTAATCCATTGAATGAACTTATCGGTATCTACATTACCTCCAAGTGCGGTGCTGCGCACAAGGTCTTCTCGCTTGATAAATAAAGCCGTTGCCATCTCTTATCGTGGGTTTACAAATCCTTCATTGGGCATATCAACGGGACGAGTGGCTACCTTCTTGTCATTGACTTCCAGTTCCGCTCCCGCTCTCTTTGCCTTATTCACGCCTACCTCTGCATTGGGAGATTTTGCATCTACGCTCTTTGCTCCCTCTTTAGCCATAAACACCTTACGCATCCAGAAGTGATGGCATCGTGCGCCTCCCTTATACAACCAAATGTCATAGGTGTCCGCTCCTCCTACTCCGAATCCAGCATTAACGGCCTTTGTGGACATTGAAAGAATATCCTCCTTGCGGTAAACCTTCTTCGCTGATACCATCTTCTTGCAGAACTCTCGTGAGTTGTCTCCCGCTTGTTCGGGGGCATAGCCATAGCGCACCTTGTAGGGACGGCCTTCGGGCGTTACTCCGTCTTGTGTTGACTTGGCATTGGGGAAAGCAGTCCCCGTAGAAGCGAAAGCAAAGAATTTCTCCATCTGCGCCTCTGCCTCGTAATCTACGGGGGCTTCCTCTACCAATTCCCATTCGGATTCATCAATAACCTCACCGAGAGCCTCCAACTCACTAAAGGCATTGTCAAAGTATTCATCCGTAGGTTCTGCGCTCAACTTAACGCCCGTTTCTTCTTCTTGTGTTTCTTGGTCTACAACCACATCCTCTTGGAACTCTAAAGGCTGAAGGGTCTTGAAGTACAAGTTGAGTGAAATATCGTTAAAGGCAAGAATCTTATCCACACCATCCAAAATCATCTCTTGGAAGGGGCGAATGATAGTGTTGTCAAATAGGGTAGAAGCCGTCTTCAACTCATCGGCATTGTTGCCCAGTCCGCTTTGGTCTTTAATACCCAAAAGCATCGGGGAAGTAACACGGTGAGCAACCATCAACTTACGCATTGCCTCATCGGCCAAGAATTGGTATTGGTCGGAAGCATCGGATAGTTGTACGGGTTCAATCGTAGCAGACATCTCCTTGTTGTCATTGAAGGCAAGGATGAACTTACCCGCATTGCTCGTACCGCTAAACTTCTCACCGATACGGCTCTCAATCATATAACGCTCCTCCTCCGTTGGAACTCCGTTGTTGAAGTTAATCAACATAGAAGGACTCATTCCGTTCTTGATGTTGTTGAGGTGGTAGTTTGCTACTTCCTCCTCCAACTCGGCATATTGTAGGCCTCCTTGATAGTCAACGGGTGAATAGTAGTAGAATCCCGCACGATAGGGGCGGATGTATAGAATCTCAATACCCTCTTGGCTATATCCAAAGGCTGGAATACGCATAGGGGTTTCTTTCTTGTCTTTTACGGCACTCCAATCCTTTGCGTAGTAGTAGGCCTCAATATCTCCCTCCTCATTACATTTCTCGGCTCGTAGGCTCTCAACGGGCATATGGAATACCTCCGTTACACGGGTGTGGTCTTTGGAGTAGATGACTTGGAAGGCACATTGACCCATCATCTTGAGGTCTGCCGTTACCTTGCGCAAACAATCCTTTGAGAACAAGGACTTCATTTGAGCGTAGGCTTCGGGCTTCCGTGAGGAATCCGTAGCATCCAATCCCTTTCCGTAGATGAGTTCGGAGATGCCGTTGATGATGGCGTTGTTTGTTGCGCTTCCGTTGTATCGGTCAATAAGATATTGGAAGTAATTGTTTGATTCACCATAGGCAACCCAATCCTTGTCCCGATATTCTTTGACTTCGGGAGTAGTATAATTGGATAGGTTTACAAATCGGATGTTGCTCATAACACAATAAATTCGTTGTTGTAGGATTGCTCCTCCGTGTAGACATTTTGGTTCACCGTGAACTTGTCATATTCCGTTTGTGAAGTTACGAAAACTCTATCACGATAAATGAGATTAGAGCCTTTAAAAATCTTCATACCATAGAATGTCCCACCGACCAAAGAAAAGGTCGCAGAGAGGCTCATAAAGCCGTTAGATTCGGTGATGGATGGGTTGATGGTAGCGGTGGTGTTTGTATTCTCGTTGGTGAGGTACAAATTAACCCCATCAAGGTCGTTCAACGCTTGGCGTACACACGCTTCGGCTTCCAGCGTTCCACCATCAAGCAACACTCGTTCAAAGTACAAATCCAAATCCTCCGATGAGAACACATAATCTCTCGGAATGATGGTAATGGTTTGTGATGTTCCTACGGGTTGTAAAATGTGCATCGTACCTAAATAACCTCAAAGTGAAAGTTTATTCCAAAAAGAAAGCCACCCGAAGGTGGCTTCTTGATTGTTTGGGATTTGTTTTTAAATTCCTAATCCTCTTTTGATTTCGTTAAGACGGCTACCTAAATCGCCACCATAACCCGTTTGGCGTTTTTTTCCTTGCTCCCAAGCAGCATTGGCTTTATTATATTCTGCTGATTCCTTTGGGTTAACTCCCAAGCGTTTAGCCATATCCTCATATTTTGCAAGTAATTCGGCTACCTTGTATACTTTATCAAAGTATTTGGCTTCAGCACTAATTGATTTATTTGCGTTTTTAGCAAGGCTTACAACCGCTTTTTGAACTTGAAGGAATTGCTTATACTCCGCTTCCAACTTCTCAATATCTTGTACTGCATCTAAAAATGATGAAGACAATGAGTCAAGGTCTGATGCTATTTTTGATAAATCATCAGCAATCGCAAACTCCACCTTCATCGGTTCTTCTTTAGCGGAGAACTTGTGGAGTTTATTGTATACAGATTGTTCGTGTTTCATTATTATATTTTCATATCAAGTGAACTTTGCCAAGCACCAAGAGCATCATCTAAAAACTTCAATACGGGCGTTTCAGAGTCGGATATTCCGAGATTCTTGTTTGCGGAGCGTATATCACGCTTTAGGGCTTCGGCATATTTTTGGTACTGCTTTCCGTCTTGAACATAACCGTCAATGCGACGCATATCGGCTTTTAAAGAACGCTTTGTTCCACCAAGTTCTTCAGCAATTTCTAATAATTGATTTGCAGCATCTACCGCTTCTTGAACCATTCCAAGTTCAACTTTGATAGGCTCTTGTGTCTTGCTAAACTTATGCAGTTTGTTATATACGGATTGTTCTTTGTTCATTTTGGTAAAAGGTTAGAAGGGGGCATAAGCCCCCTCCCGTTCAACACACCTTAAGGATTGATTTGCGTTGCACTTACGGCAACACCAGCAGCAGTCAAAGCAGCAGATGGCGTAGCAGCCGATGCAATGAAATTAGCGGGAACCTTCTCCTTCGCAGACAAAGTTAAGGTATAACCGCTCATATCGCCCATAGCAGCACCAGTTACGATAGTTCCAGCAGTTACCTCTGCACCATTGACCAATCCCATAACGAACAAGTTTCCGTTTTGGTCTTCAACGATAACGTGAGGACGGCCATAGGCCATCAACTTCAATTCCTTGTTTGACTCCTTGTCAAGTTTGGTGAAAGACAAGTTCAAGGTTTGCTCCATATAGATGGTGCCGTTATCAACCGAGCCAACGAAAGATTGCTCAAAAGAAGATTGCTCACGCAAGTCGTACTTGTACGCATCGGGCGAACCACCAAATGTGTCAATCACATCAGTGTCGGTAACATCATAGGTGATAGCACCCAAGTCTCCGTAGTCAATGAAGTAAGCAGCAACAAGACCACCTACCGATTTTTGACAAGCAACTGCTCGTCCAGTTGTTAGAATATCACAAGCCATAGTTATTTGAAATAAAAAAGGAGAGCGAGGGTGTTCCCCAAGCCCTCCTTTGGGTTAGTCAATTTCGGTTAATTAAGAGTACAATACGATGTCAGAACCGATACCATACTGAACACCAGCCGTGTAGCGCATAATGACGCGTACATTTTGGCTTCCGTCCAAATCGCCCATATCCAACAACTTAACTTCGTTGTGGTCGCTCAACAAACCAGTACCGAAGTACAAGTTAGAAGATTGAGCAGCAACCATCTTGTTGGAGGCAAGACCGCTTACCATAGCAACACGGATTCCGTCAAAGAACAAATCGCCTTGACCGTACCACATAGTTCCTTTGTTGTCCATACCATTGGCACCAAGACCGCTTGTTCCGAATCCACCCAAAGCGCGAACATAAGCACGAGCAACATTTTGGGGAACATAGATGGTCAAGTCTTCCTTGCCGTAAAGAGCGTTGGGGATAGCATCAGCAACCTTGCCCAACTCCTCAATAACATTCGCAGCAGTAACGGTTGTACCAGTAACATCGTTTACATCACCGTCAGCAGTCATCAAAGTAACGAAGCCGTCAAACTCTCCAGCAGTAGCGTTAACACCACCCCAAATAGTCTGCTCGGTCTTTTGAGCAACTTTAGCAGCGATATGACCAATCAAGAAATCGCTAAAAGAAGCGGGGAGATTGTCATAAACAGAGTAGCCCATTTGTACGGCTTCCCAGTCGGAGCGGAAGTCCTTCTTGCACAACTGCAAGTTCACTTGGAATTCTTCTGGTTGCAAGATGCGCTCCGTCAAAGTCAAAGACGAAGATGCAGAAAAGTCGCAAGAAGCGTTAGCAACCAAGTCGCCAGTAGCAACTTTCTTGATAACCTCCTTGAATTTGACATTAGGCTTGATTTCAACAAGACCTTTGTCAAGGGTGTCTGCGCTCAAAAGAGCAGCAGCGATGTACTTACCCGCAAATTCGCCAGCGTAAGTAGTAGTGATTGAAGTGGTCGTGGCCATTTTCTATTGTGGTTTTTTATTTATTCATTTTTGCTAACACTCGGTCAAAAGAAGTTTGGGGACGGCGATTTGCCAACTTGACTTCTGATTTAGGAGCAGTTTCGGGATTGTGCTTGATAGGTTTAGCAGCAGATTGTGAGGACAACTCGGTTTTCAAGTTAGCGTTCTCCTCCTCTACGGCACTCATCTTCTCTTTGTAAGCACCCATTTCTTCACGAATAGCAGAAAGTTCAGCCTTGATTTCTTCAACCATAGGCATTACAATCTCCTTGATTTTGTCTTCCATTGGCATTTCTTCGGCCAATGCTTCTTCAACAACTTCGGGGGTTTCCTCTGAAGCCTCAACTTCCACCTCTACGGCTTCTTCTTCGGCTTCGGCTTCTGCGGTCTTGATTTCTGCGATGAGACCTTCTTCGGTAACATACAAAACACGACCATCAGCCATTGTGTACTCTCCAACGGGAACTGCAATGCGGTCTTCTTCATTAACGATGAATACCTCATTACCCGCTTCAAACGCCTCTGCTTCAAGAACAGTTCCGTTCTCCAAAGTCATTTGCTCAAACTTGACCTCAACTGTCTCCTCTTTAACGGAGGACAATTCTGTCATAATGCGCTTTAATACTTCAGTTGCTTTCATAACTATCTAAATAATTGATTTAAAAAAAGAATTTACATTTTTAGTTGTTTCCCGTTGTTGGTCCGATGCCTTGCGCCCATAGGGAGCCATCACAACATTTACGAGAATAGGTATTCTTGTCTTTGCACAAGCAACCACGCTTTGAGCCTTTGGGTGAGGTGCGTGAAGGTATTACTACATCGCCTTTCATAATTGTCCGAGTTCTTTGAGTTTGCTTTCTGCCCAACGCTTACCAGCAAGACCACCCCACAAAAGATAGGAGATAGTACCACAAGCCTTTGAATCGCCCTCATCGTAGTATTCTTCTGCCCGTGAGAGATACGAGTGCATACGCTTGATTGTCTCTACGCTGATGGGTTTGCCTTGTGCGAGTTGTTGGGCGCGTACCTTCCCTACGGGGGTAGCGCATTTGTTGTTTTCCTTTTTGTTGAGTTCAATACCTCTTTTGGCATTGTTTCTCACCGCGTCGGGATAGTCCGAGTATGATTCCATCTCTATGTGCTTTCCCGCCTTTCTGCGACCATCCTTTTTGATGACGGCATTTATTTGGGATAGGATGAGTTCGGCTTCTTGCTCCTCCAACACTTCCATCTCTTGCTTGTTGAAGTTCACCTTGTCAACGAAGTAGCCCTCAATAGAGAATCCTTTGACCTTTCCAGTCTTGACATAGTT
>Ga0208899_1003389_pt1 | contig 10290 bp, 17 predicted proteins | sample VirMetDEL_Nov_24_FD_184518 | JGI IMG/M metagenome (GOLD analysis project Ga0208899, IMG submission 184518) | Aqueous microbial communities from the Delaware River and Bay under freshwater to marine salinity gradient to study organic matter... | ecosystem: Environmental > Aquatic > Marine >...
GTCCAGGCTTCTCTAGTTGGCATCCAGTGTTTTTTTGTAGGTGTATTTTTACACACTTCAAAAATTTTTAAAAGGTGCTCTTCGTCTTGAACGTCCCCTGAGTCATGCCATCTAAATTCACCTGCTTTTTTAGAATTAATTAATGTTGTCATAGCGTCAACCCAATAAGGGTTCTTTGTAGCCTCCAGTCTTCTATATTGAGCAGCCTGTACAACCGCGAAAACATAACAGCCTTTATTTGCATAACAGCCGCTGCATACAGAGTTTTCAACGTCTACTAATTTTTTACCTGTTTTACATTCTGCAGCAGGTAAACCATAGGCCCATCCTGGCATCTTAGAAGGTTTTGAAAGACCTCCAACCAGGGTCCATGCTTCTTTGGTATTCATATATTTCTCCTTTTGTTAATTTTTATAATTATAAACTAATTTAAATTTTAATTCACTTGTCAATATTGTCGCAGCTTGTTGCTTGTTGCTTGTTGCTTTTGTCTATTATTAATTTTGTCGCGCGACAAAATGTCGCAGCTTGTGGCTTAATGCTTGGGGCCTGCGGCCCCAAACCTTCCAGTATTTTAACTGCTCTATAAGGCGGCTACTAGGTAGCGGCAATTTTTGAGCTAGTAGGATTGCTGTATCACCTTTGACCATTCCACCAGATAGTACCACCATGACGGGCATCTCGTACTTTTTGCCTTACTGGAATCCGGCTCCCTGATCCCAGGTCTATATACAGCGCAAGCAAATATGCCTTTATGGGATGATCAGTCCCCTCTGATATAGACCAGGGATCAGTAGTAGCACGCTCTTTAGTGAGGCTTGCTACTGATCCTATTAAGTGGCTACTTAATCTCTTCTCGCCAACTAGCCGAAGCGTCGCCATACTTCGACCAATCTTGCACAAGCTTGTTGTTGTGCTTGATGAGTGCATTTAGATATAATTTCTCACTTACACCCAATTCATCTAACTCGTTATGATCTTTGTACTCATCAATCAAATCGGCTACGGCTTCTATTGTTCGAGCCAGAGCGAATGAAGATGGAGTGTACCCATTTTCTTTTTCAGTAAAATGAGACAGGCTATAAGTCATAATCATATATTTCTCCTTTTTGTTAATATATCTAATTATAGCATAGGACAATCCTATCTTCAATAACTATTTTCGGACAGATTGACGCATGTACCCTGATGCCTGTAGCTTAGAACCATTCTAAAAAAACCTGTCAACATGACAGATTGACGCGCGACAAAATGTCGCAGGCTCCATGCGACAATGTTGCCAATGGTCTAAATTTTTTTAATTTGGTATAATTAGCACTCAATAAACAAAGGAGTATAATAAATGACTAAAATGACTAAATATCAACTTGAGCATTTTGAAAGTAAAGTGCGAAGACAATTTGATCCATTAATTGATGACCAAGAGTTATTAGTTAAACAATATAAAACCGAAGCAACTAATAAAGCAGTTGCCAAACTTTCTAAAAAAATGGGTGCTGATAAAATCATCTCTAAATTTAGAGAGGCCGAACAAAAGTTAAAAGAAGCGCAGGCAAGCGCTAAAACTTTTTTTCAGAAAAAAGCAGAAAGTGAAGATGATCTAAAAAGAAAGTTCCATAAAGATTATGGCCGTAGTAGTTATTATGATCGTGATGAAATTACCTTGTCCGATTGTGAAGAGCAACTAAGAGATTGGGCTTCAAATCTTGCTTCTAAAGAAATAGAAAAAAGACCAGAGGGCGAGAAATTAAAAATGCTTAAAGACTTAAAACAAAAGGCATTGGACACAGTGTTAGAAAGTGGAACGCCAGAAGCACTGGCAATTTCTTTAAATGCTGTATGTAAAAAGATTGGATCAAGTTGGAATACAGAATTAACTGCATTACCAAGTCCGACAAAAGACTAACTGCGACAATAATGACAATGGCGCCCAACGGCGCCATTGTGCTATAATACGATTATTAACCAAAAGGAGAAATATGAATATATCAGTTAAACCATTAGATGAAACACCAGGAAAATTAACTCTAACTAAAAACATGCTTTTTACTTGGCAAGATATAGAAGAGGCGTGTATTAAATTAAATTGTGATAATCATAAAATGTGGGATCAATTATCAGGATTTCCAAACAAAAAAAATAAATGTGTTGGAGTTCTAGTAGAAACAGATTTACCATTCCCAGAAGTTGAGTAACTGCGACAATATTGACAATGGTGCATGGTTCTGGAATCTGGTATCATGCACCTATTAACCAAAAGGAGAAATATGAACGACGAAATAAATGACAGATCAATCAACCCATTAATTAGAATTGCAGATACATTAGATGAGATTTTGCGATTAGTAAAAAAAGATATGGAAGACAGCAAAGCTCGTATTACTGCACAATGGGACAAGGAATTGGATAAGAAAGATTTACCATTCCCAGAAGTAGAATAACTGCGACACTATGTACAATGGCAACACAGTTGCCATTGTGCTATACTACGATTATTAACAAAAAGGAGAAATATGAAACTAGACGAAATAAATCATGAAGTAAAAATGAGTGTTAAAGATTCATTAGAGTTAATGGAGAAATTAATGGATATGATTAAAATGACAAAAGAGTATGCAGAACTTTTAGAAAGAAGAATTGCATTATTAGAAAAAGGAGAAAATTAATATGCCAATGCCAACATCAGTTTTAAATACTTTAATTAAATTAAGACACATGAGTGGAGAGGAGATTAGAGAATATTTTCAAAAGAGAGCAGACTTCCACAATAGCAATCCAAAAAATAGATTTTATGGTAGAACTGCGAAAGAGTGGGCTATAGATCAAGAGAAATGGCACAGCTTAAAAAATGAAAGAACTTACTCAAAACATTTTGAGTAGGTGCGACAATATTGACAATGGCGACTGCGTCGCCATTGTGCTATTATACATTCATATTAACAAAAAGGAGAAATATGAAAGTAGCACAAATAAAAAACTTTAAAATGAATGACGAAGTTTATAAATTAAGAAGACAAGTAATTAATTTAATTTATGAAGTAAAAAAAGAATTTTTATCTTTTCCTAGAATTGAAGTGAGAATTGGAGAGGCTAGAAATCATAATGTTTTAGGTGTAGCAAAATTAAGTAAAAAACAAATTTGGATTACAAAAAGAGCAGTTGACATGAGTCAAGACGCATTAAGAAATATTGTGTACCATGAAATCGTACATGCTGTAACAGGCTTTGGACATGATGATAAATGCCCATTAATGAAACCAACACTTGATGGATATTTGTTAAATAAAAAACAATGTATGAAATACTTAAAAAAGTATATCAAAGAAAATACAAGTGCGTCAATATTGACAATGGTGGCATAGCTACCATTGTGCTATAATAGGGCAATTAACAAAAAGGAGAAATATGACAGAACAAAAAACACATGAACGACAAAATAGATTTTCTGGAGAATCTATTATGCTAACAAAAAGCGAGGCAAAGATTCATGATTCAATATTTTATTATGAATATCTTGCAACGTTGGAAGATAAAAAAGTTGGCTTTGATGGTCATTCTAAATTATGGGACAAAGTAAGAAAAGGAATTGATTACTTCAGACAAAATAATGCCGAGGCTTATATGGTATTATTAGACTAACTGCGACACTATGTACAATGGCGACTGCGTCGCCATTGTGCTACAATGCGTTTATTAACAAAAAGGAGAAATATGAAAAAAGATAATTCAAAACCACAAGATGAATTTACACATTGTAGATGTTGTGGAGAATACATCAAGGGCGACAATAGGTCGTCAAGTGATAAAAGATATTGCAATGATTGTGCATAAACAGAACTACTCCTCCTAGTAGTTAATAAGAAAGAATGTCACATGCGACAATATGTCGCATGCGACAAAATGCCGCAGGCTTTGAGCGAGCTCGCTCACTCACTCCCTCCCCCCCCCCCCCCCCCCCCCCCCCCCCCCCCGATTGCTAGTCGCTTCGCGTCTCGACTCGCTCGCTTCGCTCGCTCGTCTCGATAGAGGTACCAAGACCTATTCAAACTTTGAACTTTCTTGTATCTTAAAATCACTTGTAAAAAAAAGGAGTCTCTATATACTGTATAATATATAAGCTTTTATAAATAAGTAAGGCTAAAATACTTTTGCTTTATTTAAAAACATACCTGAAAAAATTTTGCAAAATTTTTTTTCAAATGCACTTATGGACATAGAGAAATTAAAAAAATTTGATAAGTTACCACCCGATGTAAAAAGACAATTAGCTCTTTATATGGCTAAGTGGAAAGACAAGAAAAAGCAATCTACAATTAAAAATGACTTCATGGAATTTGTTAAACATGTTTGGCCTGATTTTGTAGAAGGTCAACATCACAAAAAAGTAGCAAAAAAATTTAATGATATAGCAAACGGTAAAACAAAACGTGTTATAATCAATATGGCACCTAGACATACTAAATCTGAATTTGCATCTTACTTGTTACCTGCATGGATGGTAGGTAGAAATCCTAAATTAAAAATTATTCAATCTACTAACACAACTGAATTATCTGTAAGGTTTGGACGTAAAGCAAAACAACTTATGGATACACCTGAGTATAAAGAAGTATTTGACACAAGATTAAAAGAAGATTCGCAAGCTGCTGGTAAATGGGAAACACAACAAGGTGGTGAATATTATGCTGCCGGTGTTGGATCTGCAATTACTGGACGGGGTGCTGACCTATTAATTATTGATGACCCACATACTGAACAAGATGCAATGAACGCTCAAGCATTGGACAGAACTTATGAATGGTATACATCAGGTCCACGTCAACGTCTTCAACCTGGTGGAACAATTATTATTGTAATGACGAGATGGAATGAAAAAGATCTTGCAGGTAGATTAATTAAAGCACAAAAAGAACCTAAAGCTGATCAATGGGAAGTAATTCAATTCCCTGCAATTATGCCAACAGGAAAACCCCTGTGGCCTGAATATTGGAACATAAAAGATTTAGAAGCAGTTCGTGCTTCTATTCCACTTGCAAAATGGAATGCACAATATATGCAGAATCCTACTGGTGAAGAAGGTGCATTAATTAAAAGAGAATGGTGGCAACCTTGGGAGAAAGAACTTCCTGCATTACAACATGTTATACAATCTTATGATACAGCATTTATGAAAAAAGAATCTGCTGACTATTCTGCAATTACTACTTGGGGCGTATTTCATCCTACAGAGGATTCAGGTCCCTGTCTCCTGTTGCTGGATGCATTGAAGGGAAGATACGAGTTTCCTGAATTAAGGCGTATTGCATTAGATCAGTACGGCTACTGGAATCCGGAAACAGTGATTATAGAATCAAAAGCATCAGGGCTTCCACTCACTTATGAATTAAGAAAAGCAGGGATTCCAGTAATCAATTTTACACCATCTAGAGGTAATGATAAGCACACACGTGTTAATTCTGTATCTCCATTATTTGAATCAGGTCGTATATATGCACCAACTGAAATGGAATTTGCTCAAGAAGTTATTGAAGAGTGCGCTGCTTTTCCTTACGGAGATCATGATGATTTAGTCGATTCTATGACTCAGGCAGTCATGAGATTTAGACAAGGTGGACTTATTCAACACCCAGAAGATTATGAAGATGAGCCTTTACAAAGAACTCCAAAAGTGTATTATTAGGCATTATGTCAATAGATGAACAAAGATTAAGAGATTTACTTAGAAACATCGAAACCGGTGATATTCCAGAGGATTTAGATTTACCTGATCCAGAGGAATATGATGATATGGGTGGAATCAAATCCCTAGATAGAGGTGCACCATCTATTAAGATGGCAAGTGAAACTGCTGAAGAAGAATTACAATTAGAACTAGGTACAGTATACGAAGAATTTTTAGATGCAGTCAAAAATGGTTTCAACGGTTCATTTGAAGATTATGCAAAAGAATATTTCACAAGAAAAAAAGCTAACGAAGATAAAAGAGCTATGGCTGCATATGGTGGCAGAATGCAATATGGAGATGGTAATCCAAGACCAATGGGTAATCCTGCAATTGTTGGACCTAAAATGTCTGGTGAAGAAATGAGAGAATTTATGATTATGAATCCTGGTATTGAAGACGTTGCAGATTACAAATCTTACTATAAAAAATTAAAAGCTCAAGACGAAGAAATTAAAAGAATGCTTGAGAAGGCAAAAAAAGAAAAGAAAAAATTAGCTAAAGGCGGTATTGCAGGAGTTCTGTAATGCCTGATATTCTTCCTAAACCTAAACCAAAACAATACACTAAAATTTTAGATATGCTGAATACAAAAGCAGCAGCTAATCAATTCAGTCCTAAAACATATATAAATTTAGTTGGTGAGTTTTCTAAAAAAGCTTATGACAATGGTGAGCTCTCAGAAAAAGAATACATGAAAATAATTCAACCTTTATTCGGTGATACCGGAATCATGGCATCGGATAAGATAAAAAAATACGAAGACGAACTTAATAAATATGCTAATGGAGGTAGAATAGGTTTTCTAGATGGTGGTGACACTGCATATAATGCAATGGTTACAGAAGCGTATATTAAAGCCGGAGGCAAGGATGCAACTGGTATGGATATAGATACATTTGCAGAAAAGTATTTTAAAAAGTTTAATCAAGGTGGTAGAGTTAATTACAATGAAGGTTCTCCGGACACTGAAAAAATAAGGGATAAAGTTATAGAAATTATGGATGCTGAAGGTCTTGATTTTGGAGAAGCTTTTAAATTAGCAATGAAGGAATTAAATAGAGAAGCAAACTCATCAAATGATTAAAAGGTTAACTACAACAGTGCCTCCGGAATCAGGGCCCCAGAGTCAGGGCTTGAATATTTCCTATAATACTGTTAAAGAAGTAATACATACGGAGAAAAAATATAATGGCAGATATAGACAAAGCGCTTCCAAACGAGCCTCGAAAAGAACTTGAGTTACCTGGTCAAGAAGAAGTTCAAGAACAGATTGTAGAAGAAGTTGAAAAAGTTCAGGAATCACCTGATGATATTGAAGTTTCAGAAAATGAAGATGGATCAGTAGACATAAATCTTGATCCTGCTGCAGCATCACCTGAAGGCGGTGATGAACATTATGCAAACTTAGCAGAATTTTTACCTGATGAAGTTTTAGCTCCATTAGCATCAGATTTAAATTCTAAGTACATGGATTATTCTGCATCAAGAAAAGATTGGGAAAAAACTTATACAACAGGTTTAGATTTATTAGGTTTCAAATACGATAATAGAACAGAACCATTTGCAGGTGCAAGTGGTGCAACTCACCCAGTATTAGCAGAAGCAGTTACACAGTTTCAAGCATTAGCATATAAAGAATTATTACCGGCAGATGGTCCAGTTAGAACTCAAATTTTAGGTGTACCTACTCCAGAAAAAACAGACCAAGCAGTTAGAGTTAAAGATTTCATGAATTACGAAATCATGGAGAAGATGAAAGAGTATGAACCGGAGTTTGATCAAATGTTGTTCAATCTACCTTTAGCAGGTTCTGCTTTTAAAAAAGTATATTACGATGATATGGAACAAAGGGCCGTATCAAAGTTTGTACCAGCAGATGATTTAATTGTTCCGTACACAGCTACCTCATTAGATGATGCGGAAGCAATTATTCATCGTGTAAAAATCTCTGAAAACGAATTAAGAAAACAACAAGTAGCAGGTTTCTATAAAGATGTAGATGTTGGAAAACCACAAGACAAAGAAACTGATGTTGAGAAAAAAGAAAGAGAACTTGAAGGAGTTTCAAGAACTGCAAAAGATGAAGATGTATTTACATTATTAGAATGTCACGTTGATTTAGATTTAGAAGGATTTGAAGATATGAATCAAGAGACTGGTGAGCCCTCAGGAATTAAAATACCTTATATTGTAACTTTAGTAGAAGGGTCTCATGAAATTTTATCTGTCAGAAGAAATTATGAAATAGGTGATGCTAAAAAAACTAAGATACAATATTTCGTACATTTTAAATTTTTACCTGGTTTAGGTTTTTATGGTTTTGGTTTAATTCACATGATTGGTGGATTATCAAGAACTGCTACAACTGCATTAAGACAATTATTAGATGCAGGAACTTTATCTAATTTACCTGCTGGATTTAAAATGCGTGGTATTAGAATTAGAGATGATGCACAATCAATTCAACCTGGTGAATTTAGAGATGTAGACGCACCTGGTGGAAATTTAAGAGATTCATTTATGATGCTTCCATTTAAAGAACCTTCACAAACTTTATTAAGTTTGATGGGAATTGTGGTTCAAGCAGGTCAAAGGTTTGCATCAATTGCAGATTTACAAGTTGGTGATGGCAATCAACAAGCAGCAGTAGGAACTACAGTTGCTCTACTTGAAAGAGGAAGTAGAACTATGTCAGCTATTCACAAAAGAATTTACTCAGCTTTAAAAAATGAATTTAAAATTTTAGCTAGAGTATTCAAGTTATATCTACCGCCGGAATATCCGTATGATGTAGTTGGGGGTCAAAAAACGATTAAACAATCGGACTTTGATGATCGAGTAGATATATTGCCAGTTGCTGACCCTAACATTTTCTCACAAACACAGCGTATTTCACTTGCGCAAACAGAACTCCAACTGGCACAATCTAATCCACAAATGCATAATCTATATGCTGCATACAGAAATATGTATGAAGCGTTAGGTGTAAAAAATATTGATAATGTTTTAATTAAACCAATGCAACCTACACCAAAAGATCCTGCATTAGAACATATTGATGCATTAGGTGGAAAACAGTTTCAAGCATTTCCAGGTCAAGATCATAGAGCTCATATCACTGCTCACATGAATTTCATGGCAACAAACATTGCAAGAAACAATCCAATGATTATGGCTTCATTAGAGAAAAATATTTTTGAACATATTTCTTTAATGGCTCAAGAACAAATTGAAGTTGAGTTTAGAAATGAATTACTTCAGTTACAACAAATGCAACAAGCTATGCAACAGAACCCACAAATGGCTCAACAAATACAAATGCAAGCAAAAATGCTACAGGAAAAAATTGAATCTAGAAAAGCTGTATTGATTGCTGAGATGATGGAAGAATTTATGAACGAAGAAAATAAAATTACTTCACAATTTGATAATGATCCTATTGCTAAACTAAGATCAAGAGAATTAGACCTTAGAGCAATGGAAAATGATAGAAAAGCAAAAGAATCTGAAGAGAGAATAAATCTTGATAAGATGAAAGCAATGATGAATCAATCAAATCAAGAAGAAAAACTTGAACAGAACGAAGAATTAGCAAATTTAAGAGCTGATACATCAATTGAAAAAACAATTTTAAGTAAAACTCTTCCAAGCACTGACTCAATGATGAAAAATCAAGGTAATATGATGCCTAATATTTCAATTATGAGAAAAGGAGACGAATAAATGAGAAAAAAAATGACAAAACCAGAAAAAAAGGTTAAAAAGGTCATGAGGGAATTCAAAAAAGGTGAATTACCGATAGGCAAGTCGAAGAAAAAGGTAAAAAGTCGTAAACAAGCGATTGCAATTGCTTTATCTGAGGCTGGCAAATCAAAAACAAGGAGATAAAATGCAAAAACTAAATAATATTAAAGAATATAAGTGCGCAGATCAGGAAATTGAGATTGATCCAAGATCAAAAACAACTGCTGACAAAGCTTATAACTATATTGGCACTGGTGGACCTGAAATGGAAGTTAAAGGTCAAGGTGCAGTATTAAAAGAAAAGAAAAGAAGTTCAAAGGCGTACTAGTATGTGGTTCAGCGCTATTAAATTAGCCGCACAAGCTGGCTCTCACATATTTAAAAACCGTCAAAAGACAAAAATGTTGATGGCGGATGCACAAATGCGTCATGCAGAAAAAATGGCAAATGGTGAAGCTGAATATCAAGGTAAATTATTAGAATCTAGAAATTCGGACTGGAAAGACGAATTTATTTTATTATTGCTTTCAGCGCCGATTGCATTATTATCATGGGCAGTATTTTCGGAAGACCCAAGTGCGATGGATAAAATGAAATTGTTCTTCGAATATTTTTCACAACTTCCATTTTGGTACCAAACAATTTTTGTAGGTGTCATTGCTTCGGTTTACGGATTAAAAGCAACTGATTTAATTAAGAGGAAATAACTATGAGAAATTTTTATAACAAAGGTGGCCCAACTTTAACTAAGGCACAACAAACTTTACCTGAAGCATTAAAGAAACAAATATTAGGTTCTAAAAAAAAGAAAAAAGAAAAGA
>Ga0208899_1003390_pt1 | contig 10290 bp, 9 predicted proteins | sample VirMetDEL_Nov_24_FD_184518 | JGI IMG/M metagenome (GOLD analysis project Ga0208899, IMG submission 184518) | Aqueous microbial communities from the Delaware River and Bay under freshwater to marine salinity gradient to study organic matter... | ecosystem: Environmental > Aquatic > Marine >...
ATAATGCTTTACGTCCTATTAATGAATATAAAATAACTAATGAAATTAGAGATGACGTAGCCCAAATTTTTCAAAGACAGGCTTCAGGTGCGGGATCTAGAATGAGTATAGAAGAAGCTAGAGAAGCGGTTAATAGTATTATTAAAAATGTAGTGTTAGACCCTAAAACATCTAGTCCACTTTTTAAATTTGAAGCTAAAGGTCCTTTAAGAACAAGAGCAATGGAAACTAAAAACATTGCAGAAAATATTACAGGTGCTGGTAAATTTAAAGCAGATAAAAAAGGTGGTTTAATACAAACCGAAAAAGATTTAATTGCATTCAAAAAATTGTTTGGTAACTACGCTAACGCTCAAAAAGTTATAGCTAATGTGACCACGGACCTTGCACAATTTGCAGCAAGAGATAGGTTTTATAATAAAGTTAAAGCTGACTCAGATCTATTATTAAAAAATGGAGAAAGAGCTTTAGTCTATCCAACATATAACTCAGCGGTAAAAGGTTTTAATGCAAACGTTTCGGGTGTTAAAATTATAGAAACACCATTAGAATTACCTGCAGGTATAGCTGATGAAGTTTATACACCACCATTAAATAATATGTTTACAACTGTAGACATAGCCAATGGTTTAACTTATGGAGCTAAAGGTGCATTAGATAAAAAAGTAATGCCTTTATGGTATCAAGCTGCAGTGTTAGTTCCTAAAGGATTAGTACAAGCTGGTAAAACAGTGTTTGGTCCTTTTACTCATGCTAGAAACTTTTCATCAGGTGCAGTAACAACTATTGCTACTGGAAATATATTTGTTAATCCTGCTCAAATAGCTAAATCATTTAGAACAGCTGTTAGAACTATACAACCACAAGTATTTGGTAGAAACAGACCTGGTTTAAAAGTTGCAACAGACACATCAGTGCCAGGAGCATTTAGAGCTGGAGCAAACACAACAGACCCTAGCAAATTAATTTCAGCTAAAGAATTTACTGAAGAAGGTGGTCAATCTTTATATAGATTTTTATTAGATGAAGGTATGGTAAATCAAAGTGCAACTTACAAAGATCTTGTAGGTTTAATTGAAGACACATCTAAACTTGGTTTCTTTGAATCAGTTGCAAAAAAAATGAATAATAAATTAACCAAACCTCTTAAAAAATTTGGTAAGTTTTCTCAAGATATGTATGTAGCGGAAGATGACATTTGGAAAATATTTAATTTTTCAGCAGAGTCTTTTAGAATTAGAAGATCATATGCTGCAGCTTTAAATCCAAGTAGAATTAAAAGAGTAGCACAAGGATATTTTGGACCACAAATTAAATTATCTGATGTGCCCGGTGGTAGTTTAGATTCAGTAGAAATTTTAAAAATGGCTACAAAAAATGTTAGAGAAATGCTTCCTAACTATGCATATGTATCGCCGTTTATTAAAGGTATGAGACAGGCACCGGTTGGAAACTTTGTGTCTTGGCCTTCAGAAATTATAAGAGGTAGCACGAACATGACCGTTAAAGGTATAGCAGAAACTAAAGATCCAGTATTAGCTCGTATGGGTTGGGAAAGATTAATGGGAATGACAACGGCTTGGGCTACAATACCACCACTAGCAGTCTACGGTTTTCAACAAGCATACGGATTTACTAGAGAAAAATTAAATGCATTAAAAGAATTTGTTCCATGGTTTTCTGCAGACTCTACAATTTTACCTATCTATATTGATGGTGAATATAAGTACATAGATTTTAGTAGAGGTTTTTTCTACGACACGATTACAAGTCCTATTCAATCTGTTATTACCTCGATTGAAAAAGATAAAGAAGCACCATTAGTTAAAGGACTTGCTGAAGGAATGGTTAGAGCTTCATGGAGATTAGTTGAACCATTTGTATCAGAAGCAATTTGGGTTGGAGGTATATTAGACTTATTAGTTAGAGGTGGAGAAACTAAAACAGGATCAAGAGTTTTTAATGAACGAGATGATTTAGGTATTAAAATTAAAAAAGCTATTATGCACCAAGCTAAAATTGTATCACCTGGATCAAGAGTACAGATGGAAAGATTATATGCAGCAATTGTTGGTAAAACAATTAAAGGACAAGATTTTGAAATACCAGATGAACTTTTAGGTTTAGTTGGTGGAAGACCAGCGCCTTTAGACATTATGAAAACAATGAACATAAGTTTAAATGAATTTCTTTTAAAAAATGAAAGACTAGAACGTGGATTAATTTTTGAAGGACTAAGAACAGGTGACCCAGTAGATCCAAATGATATTATAAAACAATTTTTTTATGCTAATCAACAAAAGTATGAAAGTTTTAGTGCACTTAGAAGAAAAATTGATGCCGGTGGTGTACTAGGTTATCAAGAAGATATTGCAGAATTATTTGGAAGAAGAAAACAAAAGTCTGATTATGGTATGATTATGGAAAATGAATTTATGCCTTTTATAATTAAAAAATCAGCTGTTGAATCTTTTGAAAATTTAAAAAGAGATCAAGCAAAAAAAGGTTTGCCATTTGAAAACCCATTAAATGATACAGTGTTAGATAGAATTGGTCAGATGATAGAAGCAATGGTTGATATGCCTTTAAATCAAAAATTTGATTTAAACGTTGAAGATTTTTTATTAAACTCACAAGGTAACAAAAAAATAATTGTTCCCCCAGGAGCAATAGAACAAAACGATGGTATTAATTGGAAAAAAATTCAAAACACACCACCATTAGAAAAACAACCACAACCTGTTGTAAACACTACACAAATGGCTAATAAAAATCCAATAACTAACTTGACACAAACACAAGAAGCATTACTATCGCCGACAGATAAGGTAATAGCAAGTAGGACATAATGAGTAGAAAAGACGAAGCATTACAAAAAATTGAATCACATGAAAAGCTATGCAGGATTATGCAAAGGCAAACTCATGACAAAATACATTCTATTGAAACTCAAATACAAAGAATAGAAAGTATATTACTAATTACTTCTGGCGCATTGATCAGCGGTTTGATCTATGTTATATTCACATTAATCACAAAATAAAATTATGCAACTCAGCAAACATTTTACTCTTTCAGAGATGATCAAGTCAATGACTGCCACACGTAAAGGCATTGACAACACACCTGGATCAGCAGAAATAAAAAATTTAGGTGACTTATGTTATGAAGTTCTTGAACCGCTACGGGCACATTTTGACAAACCAGTTACGATTACCAGCGGCTACCGGAGCGAAGCGCTTTGTGAAGCAATCGGAAGCAAAAAAACATCACAACACGCACTGGGGCAGGCTTGCGACCTAGAAATATTTGGCGTGCCTAACATTCAGACAGCTTACTGGCTACAAAATAACGTAGATTTTGATCAATTGATCATGGAGTACTTTGATCCCGAAGATCCTGCAGGCGGATGGGTCCACATATCTTATCACGAATCAGATTCTAATAGAAAACAAGTATTAACTTTTGACGGCAAAAAATATTCCGAAGGACTACCAGAAATGAAGTGGTCCGGCGGTAAAGTCGTAAATTAAAAATTACAGCGCGGTACGCGTATATATCCTATTATATCCATGACCTTAATTCTTCTCCTAAAACTTCTGATGCTATGCTTATTTTTTTACGTAGAGCTTTTACAATTTTCTCGTCGACTGTTTCCTCGGCGTTTATATCAACATAAGTTACTGGTTTTTTTTGGCCGATTCTGTGTGCTCTGTCTTCTGACTGTAATCGTTTTTCTAAGTCATAACCATTAGAATAGTAAATTACGGTGTTTGCAGCCGTTAAAGTTATCCCATAGCCGCCCGTAGAAGGCGTTCCAACAATAAACCGACACTTAGGGTCATCCTGAAAACGCTTAATATTGGGTTGTCTTTCTTCTTGTGGAGTTAAACCATAATAATCTACAATAGAGTCTTCTCCATATTTTTCTGCAATTGCTTTTATTATACTTGTTATATCATACTGATAATGAGCCCATATAATAGCTTTGCCATCCATATCTTCAATAACATCCATCATTTCTTTGATTCTATTATTTTCAATAGGTTGTGTAGCACCATCATCAGAGGTAAAATGACCACAAGTAATTTGATGTAATCTCATAATTTGAGTCAATGCATTTTTTGTAGACACCATTTTACCATTAAGAATAGCTAAAGCTTTTTCTTTCATCTGTAGGTAAAGTTTTTTTTGATCTGGTGTTAGTGTTATTTGACGTTTAATAAATATTTTGTCAGGTAAATCTAAACAATCTTCTTTTAACACACGATAAGAAAACGGTTGTAACTTATCCGATAACTCACCTAAGTTTTTAAAACCAGATACTAATTGTATTTTACGACCTGCTATATTAGCAGTTTTCATAATAGCGTATCTCATTCTAAAAGAATAATAAGACTCGTGATTTAAATGAAACGGATCTAAAAAATAACATTGACTAAACAAATCTAATGGGTTTTTCGTAACGGGAGAACCTGTCATGATTCTTCTATATTTAGCATCTTTAGCTAAAGATAATATATTTCTAGTACGTCCGGCCTGTGGATTTTTAATAGTAGTAGACTCATCTATTGCTACCATTGTTTCATGACAAGACATAAATTTTTCAGCAAACTTTCTACCTTTTTCTGTACTTAATGCTTCAACATTCATAATAAGAATGTGTAATGATTCTTCTACTTCAAACAAAGTTTCTAATTTTTCTTGTTGTTTTTTAGTTATATTTGATTGCCACAGTATAGTCACATTTTCTATGTGAGTAGGTAGGTGTGTGGGTAATTCATTATTATACCATGTACCAATAACACCTTTAGGTGCAATAATTAAAGCACCATTAACTTTACCTTTATCATAAAGCATAGCTAAATTGTCTATTAATACTTTTGTTTTACCTGTACCCATTTCCATAAAATAAGCATAGCTTTCTTTGTTCCATGACTTTTCTAATGCAGTCATTTGATGTGCATACGGTTTTGTTTTAAATTTATAGTTCATAATTTTTCTTCTTTCTACTTGACAAGATAACAACTCAGACCTATATTGTCAAGCATGAAAGAACATAAAGTTTATGTAATACAAGAAATTGCTGGTAGTGCTGATGGTAGACCTAAAATAAATATTATTGGTGCGTCTGATTATTCTACATCAGGTAAATTTAATTTTTTATTACCTGAATTATCACAAATAATTTTTTCTCCTGGACCATTAATTTATAAACTTAGAAAAGGTTTAAAAGATTTTACTACAGAAGATTATTTATTATTAACTGGTGATCCTGCAATTATTGGTGTAGCATGCTCTATAGTTTCTGACATGACTAATGGTAAATACAATTTACTAAAATGGGATAAACAAGAAAGAAAATATTATCCTATTACAATTAACTTATATGAAAGAGGAAAGATAGATGAGTAAAATAAACTTTGAAGAAGATCAACAAGAAGTAATACAAAACACAGGCAACTTACAAACATTAGCTGATCAAGTACAAATGTTAGAGGGTGTCAGTAACAGAATAGATATAAGCGAAAAGAATCTTAAAGATTTAAAAAAAGAATATGAACGTTTATCTGGAGAAACAATTCCAACCATGATGGCAGAGATGGGTTTATCCCATTTAAAACTTATGGATGGTTCTTCAGTAGATGTTAAACCGAATTATAGTGCGAGCATAACTATTGCTAATAGAGATGCAGCATTTCAATGGCTTCGAGACAATAACCTAGGTGATATAATCAAAAATGAGATATCCGTATCATTTGGGCGTAACGAAGATAACAAGGCCGCTGATTATGCGAACCTTGCATCAGAGCGTGGGTATCAACCAACACAAAAGTTGAAGGTTGAGCCCATGACTCTAAAAGCGCTAGTTCGGGAGCGATTAGAAAACGGCAAAGAAATGCCTACTGAACTTTTCAACGTATTCGTTGGAAATAAAACAACAATAAAAAGGAAACAATAACCATGAACGATATAGTTAAAAAACAAGAAGCAGGCGCGTTAGCATCAAATATGTTTGAAGCTGATGCAGACAAAGGCTCTCAGAATATGACGCAAGACGATCTTGCATTACCTTTTCTGAAAGTATTAGGACAATTATCTCCTGAAGTTAATAAAAGAGATGGGAAATATGTTGAAGGTGCAGAACCTGGCATGATTCTTAACTCAGTCACAAACGAAGTGTTTGATGGCACTAAAGGAGTACAAGTATTGCCGGTATTCTACGAAAGAAAATATGTAGAATGGGCAGACAGAGGCGACAGTAAAGGCGCTCCAGTCGCAATACACAATGCTGAAAGTGACATTGTAAGTACTACAACTAGGGACAAGTCTTTTAAAGACAGGCTTCCAAATGGTAACTACTTAGAAAACACTGCAAATCATTTTGTAATTGTTTTAGGCAAGTCACCACAATCAGCTTTGATATCTATGAAAGCTACTCAATTAAAAATTAGTAGAAAATGGAATTCAATGATGATGGGGATTAAACTTCAAGGTAAGAACGGATTATTTACTCCGCCAACTTATAGCCACATTTACAACTTAAAGACTGTTCAGATGTCAAATGACAAAGGAACATGGTTTGGTTGGGATGTATCTAAGGTAGGACCTATCGAAGATAAATCTGTTTACGAAAGTGCAAAAAGTTTTGCTGAAAAAGTTGGCAAAGGTGCTGTACAAGTAAAACCAGAAAATCAAGAAGCAACTAAAAAAACAATCAATTTATAGTTCCTAGGGATAGGCGTGGAAGCGAGAGTGGAAACGCCTATTAAAAATTATGGTTGATGATAAAAACAATAATGATGGTCCGTCTACTTACGAAGACTGGTATGATCTTAATTATATTTTAGTTCCATGTGATGGAAGCAGGGCTATATCTAAAGGATGGCAGTCTCCAGATTTTGTATTGACAAAAGAAGAATGGAAAAGCAAATATTTAGACAGAAGTTTAGGACTAAGATTAGATAGTTTAGTTGATTTTGATATAGACAATCCTAAAGCAAAAGAATTTACAAAATTATGGTTAGGAAAATGTGATGCTATTTTTGGAAGAGATCATAATCCATCTAGTCATTACTTATGGAAAAATAAATTATCAAAACAAAAATTTGAATTACCAAGTGACCTTAAAAGATATGTTGAATTTGCTGCACATGGCAACTGTTTATGTGAAATAAGAAGTGGAGAAGCTCAATACAGTATAGTTCCAGGTTCATTACATAGTAAACATGCTGAATATGTAAGGTGGGAAAAGTACGAAGGCTTTAACGAGTATGTAGGAGATTTAAATAAAATTTTAAGAAAGATAGCACTAGCTACTGCTCTCTCTCTTTTGTATGCAATTAAGGGACAAAGAGATGAGTACTGCACAGCAATAGCAGGAGTTTTAATTAAACAAACTGATTGGGACGATGCAGAAATAAATGATTTTATTTATCAGATTGCAGAAATTTCTAATGACGATGAAGCAGAAAGTAGAAAAAATAAAGGCACTAGCACTAGAAACTCTAAAAGACAATTTGGAATGCCTAAGATTGCAGAAATTTTAGAATGTAAAAAACAATCTGTGGCCCATATATTTGGTTGGATTGGTGCAGAAGATAAGGCTCTTGCTGAAGTAAAAGAAATTGCTGATGAATCTGTCGGAGACATTATACAGTATGGTCAAAACAGATATAAGATAGACGTCAAGGGTATATTACAAGGTACATCATTTACAAAAACAATAATTGTAGATGGACCAACGCTTATGAACCAAGCAAAATTTTATGATGCTGTCATTTCTCAAGCACAAGTATGGATTCCTAAAATGACACCTAAACAATTTGAAGAAATAATGCAGTTAAAATTTGCATCTAGAAGTCAATCTAAAGAATATGATAAAGAAGCTGATAGCAATTTAATATTTAAAAAGTATTTTAATAATTACATCAACAAAGTTAAAGTTTTTACAGATAAAAAAGAATTAGCTAATTATAAATTACCTTATTTTAATCCGCGTAAAGAAATTTTAGAATTTAATTTAAATAATTTTGAAGACTATTTACAAGCTCAAAAAGTAAATATGGAACGTGTGGATCTTGTTATGAAAATGCAAGATATACTTAAAGCTAAAAAACACCATGGAAAGTATCTTGGAAAATCATGTGTGTCTTGGAAAATTCACAATCCAGATCTTTTAAAGGAAGATATAGTTATCGAAGGTGAATACTACGAAGAAGGGGAAGGAGGATTGATAAGTGACTTTGAAGAAGATAGAGCCTAGATTTATTGCAGGTCCTCCAGGGACAGGTAAGACTCACGTTTATATAACAGGACTGTATGAAAAATTATTAGTCAAATACAGTTATAAAAAAATACTTATACTTTCTCATACCAATGTAGCAGCTGAACAAATCTTGGAAGCAGTTATAAAATTGCCACAAATGGAAGGTGTTACTAAAAAAGAATTGCGAGAGACTATAGGAACTATTCACCATTATTGTAAAAATAGACCCTCTTTACGAGGTAAATTAACAAAAACTAAATTAGACGATCATAAAAATTTAATTCAAGCAGATAGGCGTTTTGGACTTGATGGCAATCCTGATGTTGAAAAACATAATTTATATAGATTTAGATCCGATGCTAAAGGCAGAGGATTTTCTTATGATGAGTATTGGAGAAGTTGTGATGATCAAGATTCATACAAACCATACAATCTGCAAGTTATGAAAGAATTATTTGAAATTTATGAAAAATATAAAAAACTTTATGACAAAGAAGATTTTACAGACATGATCGAAAGATTAATAGATCCTAATGTTAAGGCTCCGGATGTAGATGCAGTAATTATAGATGAGTGTCAAGATAGTAATGTTCCTCAAACAGAAGCTATTGAGAAGATGGCCACGAATGTAAAAGATGGACATTTTTATTTGATTGGTGATGCAGATCAAACACTATTTGAATACGCAGGCTCAAACCCAGACTACTTTCATAAGTTAGCTGCTAATCCTTATCACGAATTAGAAAACGGATTAAGATGTAGTGAAGCAATTAATACAAAATGTAAAACAGTTATAATGCCAGTGTGGGATAAATGGGGTTCGCATAGAATATGGACTCCTGCTAAATACAGAGAAGAGCACGGCATGGGTCATGTTGGAGAAACAATTAAAGGAGAAGAGTATCGTTTACCTTATTTAGAAAAAGGATCTACACATTTAGACATATTATTAAATAAAATTAAAAACACTAATCAAACATTTTTGTTTACTTACAGAGGCACCCCAGGCGATACTCGTGTTACTAAATTCTTATCTGGACAAGGTTTAGAATATGGTATGGTGAGTTCAGAGTTTAAACCTCATGCTTCTAAAAAAGAAATAAACTCACATTATGTGTGGCCAGATTTTGTTGAAGGTAAATCAATGCACCTTACTCAAATTAAATCGTTTTGGGATTATATGGGCAGCAAAGTTATAGTTAACAAAAAAGGTGATTTTGATTTTAAAGGTTGGACGGAAAAAAATTACACTATAGATGAATTAATTAATGAAAAGTTATTAAAACCAGATTGTAAACAATACACAGACTTTGATTTAATTCGTGTTCCTAGTGGTGTTACAGGAGGAGCAGAAAAATTACATTATATAAAAAGAGTAATAGCAAATGGATTTGATAATGAAAAACCTAACCAGATTTTTTATGGAAACATACATCAGGTAAAAGGTTTAACATTTGATAATGTTATTGTGGATCATACTATGAGTATGAAAAGAGCTCCAGAAAATTTTCACACACAATTAAGATTAGAATATACAGCATACAGCAGAGGAGTTTTCGATTACTGGGAACTTGCATCAACAACTAAACGAACATTAGGAGTAAGATCATCATGAGCAAAGCGTATGACAAACAAATAGGTGGATCACATTATCAAAAATATAAAATACAGCCAAGTAAATTTGTAGTAGAGAACGAGTTGCTTTACCCTGAAGGCTGTGCTATAAAATATATTGTAAGACATCGCGACAAAGGAAAGAAGCAAGACTTAGAAAAAGCAATTCATTTTATAGAAATGATAATAGAAAGGGATTATAAATAATGTGTACAGTTCCACAATTAACTGATTTAGACTTAACAGGTATAGATACAGTAGCAATCGATTTAGAAACATATGATCCAAATTTAAAAACAAAAGGCCTTGGTGCAGTTAGAAAAGATGGGTTTGTAACTGGCATAGCTATAGCTACAAAGAATCAAACTTTTTACTTTCCTATTGCTCACCACATGACAGACAACTTA
>Ga0208899_1003392_pt1 | contig 10286 bp, 7 predicted proteins | sample VirMetDEL_Nov_24_FD_184518 | JGI IMG/M metagenome (GOLD analysis project Ga0208899, IMG submission 184518) | Aqueous microbial communities from the Delaware River and Bay under freshwater to marine salinity gradient to study organic matter... | ecosystem: Environmental > Aquatic > Marine >...
AATAAGATACTTTTAGATACTAATTACGAGGACGCAGAAAAAAAGTAGATAGCGACCCTGATGTTAGGTCGCTTTTGATAGTAGCAGATAGATTACACATCACAATCCAACAAGTTCTTGATATGCCTGTTAGCCATTATAATCTTTGGTTAGCTTACTTGAAAAAAGAACAAGAACAGTATAAAACGAAACAATCATTAGCAGAAGCAAGAAAGTTTAAATAATGGCACAAAAACTTAATATAGACATTGTAGCACGAGATAAATCCAAACAGGCTTTAAATGGTGTTCAAAAATCTTTAGGTAGATTAAAAAACTCTGTATTTAATTTAAGAAATGCTTTTTTAGGTTTAGGTGCTGGTCTAGTTGTTAGAAATTTAGTCAATACAGGAAAGCAATTAGAGAATTTAAGAACTAGATTAAAATTTTTACTTAAAGATACAAACGAGGGTGCAAAGGCATTTGATAATATGACCAAGTTTGCATCTAAAGTTCCTTTTTCACTAGAGGAGATACAAGCTGGTGCTGGTATTCTTGCAACAGTTACAGATAATGCTGATGACTTACAAAAAATGTTAGAGATAACAGGGAATGTTGCATCTGTTACAGGATTAGATTTTAGAACTGCTGGAGAACAAATACAAAGATCATTTAGTGCTGGTATAGGTTCAGCAGATATATTTAGAGAAAAAGGTGTTAGAAATATGCTTGGCTTTAAAGCTGGTGCAACTGTATCTATTGAAGAAACAGTACAAGCATTTGAAAGAGTGTTCGGTAAAGATGGTAGATTTGGAAAAGCTACAGATGAATTAGCAAATACTTTTGAGGGAACTTTATCAATGATAGGAGATAAAGTATTTAACTTTAAAAAAGTATTATTAGAAGCTGGATTCTTTGAAGAACTTAAAAATCAATTTGGAGATTTGGATAAATTTTTGGAAAGAAATGCAGAAGATTTAGATAAAATTGCAACATCAGTTGGAAGAAATTTAGCACAAGGAATGGTCAAAGTAGTTCAAGTAGGTAAAGATTTAATTCCTACAATTAATAAAATAGGTTCAGGTTTAAAAAGTATTTTTGATGGATTTATGTCCATGCCAGAATATGCTAGAACAACAGGTATAATTGGAGCATTTTTATTAGGTAAAAAAGGTGCTGTAGGTTTAGCTTCAATAAGTTTTATAATAGATAAAGTTAAAGATTTAGTTCAAACAGAAAAAATTAAAGGTGGTTTAATTGATTTTGAAAGTATTGAACAAGCACAATTAAGATTAGCAGAGATTAACAAAGAATTAGACGAGGGTTTAAGAAAAGAATATGAATTTATAGATGTAAGAGGCAAAGGACAAATAATTTTAGAAGATTATAAAAAATTAACAACAGATCAAATAGCTAATTTAACTAAACAAAAAGAAGAAGCTGAAAAATATATTAAACTTGAAAGATTAAAAAATAGTACAGCATTTGAACATACTCAAATTTTACATAAAGGTTTAGCAACTCATCAAGAAATTATAAAAGCACAAGCTAAAAGATTAGAAAATACAGCTAGAGAAAATGGATTAATTAGAAATCAAAATCAACAAATAGAAACTTTAAAAGATAAAATACAAAATCTAAATAATGAATCATTAGAAACTATGAGAATGAAATTTAAAGATATTAAAACAACAATAGCAGAGGGTCTAAATGCTGGTATATCAGGATTCTCAAATTCTTTATCAAGAGCAATTATACTTGGAGAAGATTTAGGTAAGTCATTTAAAAAAATGGTTGCAGATGCACTTGTCCAAACATTAGGTATTTTAATTGAAATTATTATTAGAATGGGAATACAAAAACTACTTGGTATTGATTTAGAGAACCAAGAAAAAAAACATTTAGATATTATGAAAAAGAAAACAGCAGAATTACAAAAACAATTAGGAATTTCTCTTATATTGGCAACATTAGGTTTCTTTACAGGTGGTTCATTTTTAAGTACAAGTGGTGGATCAATGAAAAGAGCATCAGGTGGTTCTGTACAAAAAGGACAACCATATATGGTAGGAGAACAAGGTGCAGAATTATTTATACCAAACCAAACAGGACAAATTACACAATCAGCTAGAGGCACAGATACAGGAACAACAAATGTTAATTTTACAATTAATGCAGTAGATGTAAAAGGAGTTGAGGAATTACTATTAGATAACAGATCAACTATTGTAAATGTAATCAATGGAGCATTAAACGATCAAGGCAAAGAAGCATTGGTCTAATATGAAAAAGTATAAAATAACGCATAAAATAAATGCAGATTTTATTGCTGAAGTAATTGTTAATGAAGATCAAATTGATAGTTCAATTAATGATCTGAAAGAATACAAGAAACCTAATAGTAAATTTGAATATACTATGTTAAAAGGTACAGAAAACGTAACCCAAACAACTTATGAAGAAGTTAATGAAGATAACAATAAATAAAAGGTATTAATTATGAGTGGCACATATCCTACATCTCCCGTTTTTTCTTCATTAGGCTTTAACAGTACACAAGCCACTAAAATTACAACAACAGATAGTGGTAAGGTTTTTGCTACACAAATAGATGGTCAAAGGTTTAAATTTTCAGCATCATATCCGCCAATGAGAAGAACTGTTTTTTCTCCAGTTATTGCTTTTATAATGCAACAAAGATCACGAAAAGAAACATTCCAAATTACTTTGCCTGACCTTAGCAATGCAAAAGGAGATGTATCTGGTATTATAAGCACAAGAGCAAGTGCAAGTGCTGGGGCTACTACTGTTGATATACAGAACATAACAGGAACAATTAAAGCTGGAGATTTTATAAAGTTTAATGGTCATACAAAAGTTTATATGGTTGTATCTGATGCAACAGCAGATGGAAGTAATGAAGCAACACTAACTATCGAGCCACCTTTAAGATCAAGTGTAGCTTCTGATGAAACTATATTATACGATAATGTTCCATTTACTGTTAGACTTGCAAATGATGTTCAAGAATTTTCAACAAGTCAAAATGATATTTATAGATTTGAAGTAGATTTTATAGAGGCTTTATAATGCCCAGAGGTTTATCTACAATACTCCAAACAGAAATTGCAAAGCAATCAATTAAACCTATTGCATTAGTTCAAATTAAATTTCCAACTACACAAAGATTTACAAATCATTATAAAGATATTGAAGTATCTGAAATATGGGATGATGCTTTAGGCTTATGGGATGATAGGGCTGGTAATTGGGATAGTGGAATAACTTATCTTGCAAGTTCTCATTTATTAAGAATATCTGCAAAGTCAGAAAGTTCTACACTAAATGTAAATTCTTTTAATATAGAATTATCAGCAGTAGAAAGTACATTTACATCAATACTACTTAATAATAATGTTTCTAATGATGAAGTAGCAGTAGATATAGGCTTTATAAATGATAGCGAACAATTAATAGATGTATTTAATTATGCAAAAGGATTTATAGATAATTTTAGCATAGATACTGATAAAGGAATTATAAATATAAATTGTACTTCTCATTTTGGAGATTTTAGTAGAGTTACAGGTCGTAAAACAAACGAGGGTAGTCATGGTAGATTTTTTGAAAACGATACTGATAGTTTTGAGTTTAGTTCACAAACTATAAGAGATTTAAAGTGGGGTAGAGAATAATGGGATTTTTTAGTAGTATTTTTAAAGCTATAACAAGTATCATTACTGATGTTATTAGTTGGATAATTCCTATTCCTGATGTTCCTGACATTGGCCAAAATGAATTTGAAAAAGGTATCTTAGTTAATAAACAATCTAATAACGCATCTGTTCCTGTAGTTTATGGAACAAGATTATTAGGTGGAACAAGAACATTTATAGAAGTTGAGGGAGACACAAATCAATATTTATATATTTGTTTAGTATTATGTGAGGGAGAAATTAGTAATATTTTAAAAGTTAAAGTTGATGATAGTGATGTAACCTTTGATGCAGACTTTCAACATGGTGTAACTGTAACATCTGATGACGAGAGATTTGGAGCAAATATAAAAGTACAACCATTCTTTGGTAAAGACGATCAAGTACAATCCACTTTATTAAATGAAGATACAAATTGGAACAGTAGTACAAACAGAAAATTAAAAGGCATTTGTTATCTTGCTGTACGTTTAGAGTGGGATCAGGACAAGTTTTCTAGCATACCAAAAATCCAAGCAGAAGTAGAGGGTAAAAAAGTTCCTGTAATTAATTCTAATTTAACTATAACTGAAAATACATTTTCAAATAATCCTGTATTTTGTTTATTAGATTATTTAACAAATGATAAATATGGTAAAGGCATTAATTATGGAGATATTGATAGACAAAGTTTTTATGATGCTTCTGTTGTAGCAGATCAAGAAGTAACTCCTTTTAGTGGTGCAAGTAACATTCCTCAATTTAGCTTAAATGTTGTTTTAGATACAGATAATAAAATATTAGATAATGTTAAATTTATTCTAAGAGGTATGAGAGGATTTCTACCTTATTCAGAGGGTTTATATAGATTAATAATAGAAACTACAGGCACATCAGTTTTATCATTAAGCAAAGATAATATTGTTGGTGGTGTTAAATTATTAAGTGAGAAAAAGAACTCTAAATACAACAGAATTAATATTGATTATATATCGCCAGAAAAAAACTATGAGAAAGATACATTAGTATTTCCTGAAACAGATGCAGATCATCAAACATTAAAAACAGCAGATGGTGGTTTTTTACAAGAATTAAATTTAGACTTAAATATGATTACAAACCCTTATCAAGCATTACAGTTTGGTAAAGTAGTTTTAAACAGAAGTAGAAACCAATTAACTGTTGAATGTACTGCAACCTATGAAGCTATAAATTTATCAGTAGGAGACATTGTAGATTTAACAGATGATATATTAGGCATGAGTGCTAAACCTTTTAGAGTAATTGGTTTATCTATTAACTTTGATTATACTGTTCAATTATCTTTAGTAGAGCATCAAGATTCTTGGTATGTGTTTGATGAAAAGCAAGAAGTCGCTGTTGTGCCTGATACTAATTTGCCTAATCCATTTAGTGTAAGACCACCAGCAAGTATAAGTATTAGTGACGAATTAATTGCCTATAATGATGGAACAGTTATCGTTGCATTAAATATAGCTATAACACCCTCTACTGATAATTTTGTTTATGAGTATCAAGTAGAATATAAAAAATCTAGTGAATCAGATTATAAAGTTCATGCAAAAGGTTCTATATTAAATCAAAGAGTTTTAAACGTAATTGACCAACAAACTTATGACGTGAGGGTTAAAGCTATTAACAGTTTAGGAGTATCTTCTACCTATGTAACAGAAACAAATTATTTAGTTGTAGGTCAGGTTGCACCACCTTCAGATGTTGAAGAATTTTCTGTAAATATAATTGGTAAAGAGGCACACTTAGGTTGGGAACAAATACCTGATCTTGACCTTGCATATTATCAAATTAGATACTCAACACTATTAACAGGTGCTAGTTGGCAGAACTCAGTATCATTAGTAGAAAAAGTATCAAGACCAGCCACATCAATTTCAGTTCCAGCACTTAAAGGAACTTACCTTATCAAAGCATTTGATAAATTAGGTAATGCTAGTGTTAATGCTTCATCAATTAATACTAATATTGCACAAATTGGAAACTTTAATGCAGTCGTAACACAAACAGAAGACCCAACATTTAGTGGAACAAAAACTAATTGTAGTGTTGTAGATGGCACTTTAAAATTAGATAGTGTTGCCTCAGATGGTATTTATGAATTTAGCTCTGTTATTGATTTAGGTGGAATATTTACAAGTAGAGTTACAGCAGTATTAGAACAATTTTCTGCTGACCCTGATGATTTATTTGATGCTGGTAGAGGATACACAAATTTTGAAGATGTACCCACAAACATTTTATTTGATGGTGCAATTCCTCAAGGTGCAAAAGCCATATTACAAATAGCAATTTCAGACGACAATGTAACATACACACCATTTAAAAACTTTGTAATAGGAGATTACACAGCACAATATTATAAATTTAGATTAATATTATCTTCAAGAGATGCTAGTTCAATTCCTGTTGTATCAGGTTGTGAAGTTGTGGTTGATATGGAAGACAGAGTGATAAGTGGAGACGATATATCAAGTGGAACAAGCACAAAATCTATTACATTTGCTAGTCCTTTTAAATCAACTACTTATGCGATTGGAATATCGGCTCAAAACATGACATCTGGAGACTTTTACGAAATAACAAACAAAACATCATCTGGCTTTGATATTGCTTTTAAAAATAGTAGTAGTACAATTATAGATAAGACATTTGACTTTATTGCGAAGGGATACTAAAAGAACTTATGGCTCAACATGATTACGTAATAGCAAACCAAACATTTCCATCATACAGGAATGACCACAATAATAGCTTATCTGCTGTTGTTTCTAAAAATAGTGGTACATCTGAACCATCAACAACTTATGCTTATCAATGGTGGTATGATTCAACAAATGATATTTTAAAAATAAGAAATGCTGATAATGATGCTTGGATTAACTTTGCCTCATTCGATCAAAGTAATGATAATTTTTCTCTAACAGTACAAGATTTAACAGTTAATGGAACAGGGGTTATTCCATCAGGAACTAATATGTTATTTCAACAAACATCTGCACCAACAGGATTTACTAAATTAACAACACATAATAACAAAGCATTAAGAGTAGTAAGTGGAACAGCATCTACAGGTGGAACTAACTCTTTCACAAATGCTTTTAATTCTTCAAAAACTGTAAGTGGTACAACAGGAACATCATCAGTTACTATTTCAGGAACTACTGCTTCACATACTTTAACAGTTGATGAAATACCATCACACACTCACACACACCCAGGTTGGCGAATGACAGAGGGTATTAGACACCAAGATGGAACAGATTCAATCCCACAACGAGGGGATGTAGGTACTCAAACTGGAACTTATACTTTCTCAAGCACAGGGGGAAGTCAAGGTCACACTCACAATATTAGTGTTACATCAGGAAGCCACTCACATTCATTTAGTGATAGTTTTAATTTAGATGTTCAATATGTAGATTTAATTATAGCACAAAAAGATTAATGAAATTAGAGATTAAAGATAATTGTCCTTTAAACAATTTTAAACCTTGTAAAAAATTTGATTGTAATTGGTTTATACAAGTAAGAGGAACAAATCCTCAAACTGGAAAAGAACAAGACGAATATGGTTGTGCTATTTCTTATCTTCCGTTATTAATGATAGAAAATTCACAACAAACAAGACAAACAGGCTCGGCCATTGAAAGTTTTAGAAATGAAATGGTACAAGCAAATTTGAACTCTATGAAAGTATTATTAGGTAATAAAGTAATGCAAAAAGTAGAAAAAAAGGATAATATATAAATATGGCACAAGATGGAACAACTGCTGGTGGGTCTAGTTATACTATAGATAATGTTACGTTTCCTGTTGGAAGAACGAAACTGCAATCTATATTTGACGCTATTCGTAGTACCAATATAGGAAATACTGCACCTGATCTTGTTGCTGGACAATTTTGGATTGACAATAATACACCCTCTACAACTGTTTGGACATTATACTTATATGACGGAACAGATAATATTTCTTTTGCAACAATAGATACAATTAATAACACAGTTAATTTTTTAGATAGTACCTTTGATTTAATAAATGATACTACTCCACAACTTGGCGGAAACTTAGACCTAAACTCAAACGATATTACAGGAACAGGGGATATTAATGTAACTGGTAGCTTAACTGTAGATGGTGGCACAATCAAACTAGATGGTAATTATCCTGTTGGTACAAATAACGTAGCTTTGGGAGACACTGCTTTAGATTCAAATGTAAGTGGTGGTTATAATACAGCTATAGGTTCAAAAGCATTAACAGCAAATACAACTTATTGGAATACTGCTGTAGGTTTTGAGGCTTTATGTGATACTACATCTGGTGCAACAAACACAGCTGTTGGTGCAAGAGCCATGTGTGATAATACAACAGGTGGAAATAATGTTTCTGTAGGCTATAGTTCAATGTCTAAAAATACAACAGGTGGAGACAATACTGCTATTGGTCAAGGTTCTTTAATATCTAATACGACAGCTTCAAACAACACCGCTGTTGGTAAATCGTCTTTATCAGCTAATACGACAGGTGCTGGTAATACTGCTTATGGTACACAGTCTTTACTTTCCAACACCACAGCTTCAAACAGCACAGCAGTTGGGTGTAGAGCTTTATGTTCTAATACTACTGGTGAAAGAAATCAAGCATTTGGTAATGTTGCACTAGAAACTAATACCACAGGAAATTGTAACGTCGCTATTGGAGATAGAGCATTACAATCAAATACTACAGCTAGTAATAATACAGGAATAGGAGTTTTAGCTTTAAATGCCAATACGACAGGTGCTAATAACACAGCAGTAGGATTATGTTCTTTAAGAAATAATACGACTGGTAGCTCTAACACAGCAATAGGTAGGTGTTCTTTAATAAATAACACCACAGGTAATCAAAACGTAGCGTTAGGTTTTGAATCTTTAAGAGATAATACTACAGGTGGTAATAACACTGCTGTAGGTTTTAGAAGTTTACAACTCAATACAGCATCAGAAAATACTGCTTCTGGTTTTCAAGCCTTAACAAGAAATACCTCAGGCTCTGCTAATACAGCTACAGGTAATCAAGTTATGGAATTTAATACTACAGGTTCCCAAAACTCTGCTTTTGGTTTTAGAGCTTTATGTTCTAATACAACAGCCTCAAACAACACTGCGGTTGGTTTTCAATCACTTTTATCTAATACGACAGGTGCAACAAATACTGCTATAGGTTGGTGCAGTTTAAGAACAAATACAACAGGAACAGTTAATACTGCACTTGGTAGTTATGCTTTATTATGTAATACTACAGGTAGCTGTAATGTAGCTGTTGGTATGTCATCTCTTATTCGTAATACAACAGGTTGTTTTAATGTTGCTACTGGACTTGAAGCACTTGATGCTAATACAACAGGTTGTTGCAACACAGCACTTGGTTCAAAGGCTTTAAAATCTAACACAACAGCTTGCAACAACGTAGCAGTTGGTTTCTGTTCACTTTATTCTAATACAACAGGTACACTTAATGCTGCATTAGGTTATAATTCCTTAAAGGCTAACACTACAGCCTCATATAATACAGCAGTAGGTCATGAAGCACTTTGTGCTAATACGACAGGTGCTTGTAATACAGCATTAGGTTATGCTGCTTTAACAATTAATACAACAGGATGCAGAGTCACAGCAGTAGGTGTTTGTTCTTTATATAATAATACAACAGGTTGTTTTATTACAGCAGTAGGTGATTTAGCTTTAAGGGGTAACACAACAGGAAGTTGTAATGTTGCTATTGGTACTAGTTCTTTATTAAGTAACACCACAGCATCTAACAACACAGCAGTAGGTTTTCAATCACTTTTATTAAATACGACAGGTTCTGGAAATACAGCTCTTGGAAAAGACGCTTTGGATTCAAACACAACAGGAAGCTGTAATGTAGCCATTGGACAAGATGCATTACAAAACAACACGACAGGTGATAATAACACAGCAGTAGGTTTCTGTTCTCTACATAGTAACACTACAGGCACTCAAAATATAGGAGTGGGTCGTTGTGCTTTACTTACTAACACAGAAGGTTTTCAAAATACAGGGTTAGGTTCACTTTCTCTATTTTATAACACTACAGGAGATTGTAATGTAGCTGTTGGACATTCATCATTACAGAACAACACCACAGCAAATAATAACACAGCAGTTGGAAATGCTTCTTTAAGATTTAACACAACAGGTACATATAATGTAGCAATGGGTGTAAATGCTTTAACTGCTAACACTACAGCCTCATATAATACAGGAGTAGGTCATGAAGCACTTTGTTCTAATACAACAGGTATAGCAAACGTAGCTTTAGGAACTTCTGCTTTATTAGATAATACTTCAGGAGGATTCAATATAGCAGTTGGTGTTGGTGCTTTATTTGATAACACTACAGCAACAGAAAATACAGCAGTGGGTTATAATTCACTTTGTGCTAATACGACAGGTATAAATAATACAGCAGTAGGTAGTTGTTCATTATGTAGTAATACAACAGCATCAAACAACACAGCATTAGGTTATCAATCTCTAACTGCTAATACAACAGCCTCAAACAACAC
>Ga0208899_1003394_pt1 | contig 10282 bp, 16 predicted proteins | sample VirMetDEL_Nov_24_FD_184518 | JGI IMG/M metagenome (GOLD analysis project Ga0208899, IMG submission 184518) | Aqueous microbial communities from the Delaware River and Bay under freshwater to marine salinity gradient to study organic matter... | ecosystem: Environmental > Aquatic > Marine >...
AATGTATTCTTAGTTGGTGAAGATGAGGAGAAAGTTGCTGCTCCTGTAGGAGAGCATGAGTTAGAAGATGGTCGTATCCTCGTTATTGTTGAGGAAGGTGTGATCTCTGAGATTCGTGAAGCAGGTGAGGAAGTAGTAGAGGAAGAAGCTACAGAGGAAGTTATGGAAGAGCAGGAGATGGCTTATGTAACTAAGGAAGAGTTCGGTGCTGCTATTAATGAGATTAAAGAAATGATTGCTGCTATGATGCCTCAAGAGGAAGAAATGGCTGCTGAAGAAGTTAAAGAAGAGGAGAAAGTAGAGATGAGTGCTGATGAAGCACCTGCTGCTAAGAAAGTAGCTGCTGCTCCTGTTGATAAGAAACCAGATATGGTGAAGTTCAGCAATAAGGCTGGTGCTACTACCTTATCTCGTGTAATGAGTAAATTATCCTAATTTAAATAAAGAAGAAAAATGGCTACAACCACTTCAATTACTACCACATATGCTGGTGAATTTGCAGGGAAATATGTTTCTGCTGCATTATTGAGTGCCGACACTATTGAAGGTGGCGGTATTACTATTAAACCAAATGTCAAGTACAAAGAAGTACTAAAGACAATGAACTTGGATGCTATCACTAAAGATGCAACTTGTGATTTCTCTGATACTTCTACATTGACTTTGGCTGAGAAGGTTCTTACTCCAAAAGAACTACAGGTAAACCTAGAATTGTGTAAATCTGACTTTGTATCGGATTGGGAAGCGATCTCTATGGGTTACTCTGCTTTTGATGAGTTACCTGCAAACTTCGCTGATTACCTAATCGGTTATGTTGCTGCTAAAGTAGCTGCAAAGAATGAGACTAACATCTGGTCAGGTGCTGATGCTAACGAAGGTGAGTACGATGGCTTCACTGCTCTATTGGCTGCTGATGCTTCAGTTGTTGATGTAGTAGGTACTACTATCACTGCTGCTAATGTTATTGATGAGTTGGGTAAAGTAGTTGATGCTATCCCTGCTGCATTATACGGCAAAGAAGATCTTTACATCTATGTATCTCAGCATATCGCTCGTGCTTATGTTCGTGCTTTAGGTGGGTTTGGTGCTAACGGCTTAGGAGGCAATGGTGTTGCTTCTAATGGTACTACTTGGTACAACGGAGGCGATCTAGCCTTTGATGGTGTTAAGTTGTTTGTTGCTTCTGGTATGCCTACTAACGATATGGTAGCTGCACAGAAATCAAACTTGTTCTTCGGTACAGGTTTGTTGAGCGACCACCAAGAAGTGAAATTACTAGACATGGCTGATCTTGATGGATCACAAAATGTTCGTGTAGTAATGCGCTTCACTGCAGGTGTTCAGATTGGTATCGGTGCTGACATCGTATACTATACTTAATAGTTGATTGATTAACCTAAAAGGGGCAGGTAGGCTAGTGCTTGTCTGCCCTTTTTTTTTATACTTATAGAATATGGCGTGTGCTTTAACAAAAGGAAGAAACGAACCCTGTAAGGATGTAGTAGGTGGTATCACTGCCGTTTACTTTGCTGACTTCGGGACATTAGGTGCGATCACCTATGATGGAACAGACACAGATGTGATTGACTCATTTGGAGGAACTCCAGATTGGTTTAAGTTTGAAGTAAAAGGAAACTCTAGCTTTGAGCAAACAATCACTTCATCTCGTGAGAATGGAACTACATTCTTTGATCAGGTATTGAATCTTACATTCAAGAAGATGACTAAGCAAACTCACAATGAGTTGAAATTATTGGCTTATGCTCGTCCTCATGTGATTATAGAAGATAACAACGGCAATAAGTTCCTAATGGGATTAGATTATGGTGCTGATGTTAATGGTGGTACAATCGTTACAGGTGCTGCGATGGGTGATATGTCTGGATATACTTTGACATTCAACGCTCAGGAGAAGATCCCTGCTAACTTCGTAGATGCTACGATTACTGCTGATGCTTCAACTATTACTGATATCTAAGATCAGATCCTGATAGAATCAAAAAAGCCCTTCCATTACGGAGGGGCTTCTTTTTTGGTAGCAAGGCTACCTAAGAGAGATGAACTAGGCAAATGTAACCATTATAATTGTTTTGGGTTTTATAATTAGATGATTATTGTAGAAGAAAATACAACTCCACAGATTACGATGTATCTAAGGGACTTCACAACGGAGTCTTTTGAGATAGAAATCATATCTGAGGATCAAAGAGTAGAGAAGGTAGATACTGCTATATCTGGAACATATGATGATTTCAGAAAGGTGCTAACCTTCTCTTATGATGTATCTGCCTTAGTAGCGGAGAGTTTTTATGTTGTCAAGATTTGGGAGGTAGGTAAAATCAAACTACTTTCACAAGACAAGATGTATATTATTCCTTCAGGATCTTCAGTAGCAACATATCAGCCAAAATTGGCTACTACGGAGGAGACTATGGATAACGAGTTTAAGATTTATGGAGAATAGTCAGTTCAAGTTTGTTCAATTATCTAGTTATACTAGCCCTGTAATTAGTGAGAACCCTAGAAAGGGTTGGGTAGAGTATGGAGATGATAATGATTACTTTCAGTATTTGATAGACAGATTCAATGGATCTCCTACTAACAATGCTATAACTTCTGGAATCATTGACATGATTTTCGGTCATGGTCTTGATGCTACAGATTCAGGAAAGAATCCAGAGGGATATCTTCAGTTAAAGAAGTTGATTAAGGATCAGGAATTGAAGAAAGTAATCAATGATTACTATATGCTAGGTAATGGTGCTTTTCAATTGATCTACAATCAGAATAAGACTAAGATCGTTGAGGTATATCATATGCCTGTAGAGACTCTTAGAGCAGAGAAGTGTAATGAAGAGGGAGAAGTTGAGGCATATTACTATGCTTATAATTGGGAAGAGGTACGATCTAAGAAAGGTGTTGATCGCATTCCTGCTTTTGGTTATGGCTCACAAGGAGATAAAGTTGAGATCTTATACTTCAGACCTTATCGCAGTGGCTCTTACTATTATTCCCCTGTTGATTATCAAGGTGCATTACCTTATGCTGAGTTAGAGGGTGAGGTAGCAAACTACCATATCAATAACATTAAGAACGGACTTGCTCCTTCTATGATTGTGAACTTTAATAACGGAGTTCCACCAGAGGAGGAAAGAGCTAACATTGAATCTCAGATTAAGCAGAAGTGGGGAGGCTCATCCAATGCAGGGAAGTTTATCCTTTCCTTTAATGATTCAGCAGATACTGCTGCTTCTATTGAGCCTGTTCAGTTATCAGATGCTCATAATCAATATGAGTTCTTATCTAAGGAATCACAACAGAAGGTATTGGTAGGTCATAGAATCACTAGCCCTATGTTGTTTGGTGTTAAGGATCAGACAGGATTAGGGAATAATGCTGATGAGATTAAAACGGCATTCACTTTGTTTGATAATAGTGTGATCAGACCTAAGCAGAATCAGGTGATTAATGCTATAGATGAGATCCTAGCCTTCAATAATGTTTCATTGAATCTTTACTTCAAGACATTAACTCCTTTAGAGTTTACAGATGTTGAGGATGTTACTGATCAGGAAGTGATTGAGGAAGAAACAGGAATCAAACTATCTGCAGATCCAGAGTTCACGAAAGAGGATGAAAAGGAATGGTTAGAATACCTAGCAGATAAAGGTGAGGATATCAATGAAGAGGAGTGGGAATTAACTGCGGTGCAGGATGTGGATGATCCAGATAATGAGGATCAGATCGTAGAAGCGATCACTTCTGTGAGTATGGCTGCAGTGAGTTCATATGGTGATGCTGAGGAGAGATCTTCACAAGATGCAGGGATGTTTAAGATTCGCTATAGATATTCAGGATCATTGAGTAGTAATAGCAGAACCTTCTGTGTTGAGATGGTTGGATTGTCTGATGGTGGTAAGGTCTATAGAAAAGAGGATATCAATCAAATGAGTTTCTCTGGAGTGAATGGTCAATTCTCGCCTAAGGGTAGAAGCACATATTCTATCTTCAAGTATAAGGGAGGAGCGTATTGTCATCATAAATGGCAGCGACTCATTTACATGAGAAAGAGATCAGGAGGTAAGTTCTTACCTAAGAGTCAGACAGAGGCTTTAGAGAATGATAAGAGAGTAGCACCTTCACAGGCTTCGGCAGCAGGTGTTCCACAGAGTAAGATTAATCCTAAGGATTATGATACTGCAAATACTCGCCCTATTGATATGCCTAACAGAGGAAAATTAAACTAATATGGCACAGGTACTATTTGTCAGCCCTGCTGATGTTATAAAGAGAACAGGGATCAATGGTAATGTTGATCGTGATCAGATGATTCAATTCATCAAGATTGCTCAGGACATTCATGTTCAGGGCATAATGGGAACGAGATTATTTGAGAAGTTTAAAACTGATATAGCAGCAGGTAACATACCTACTAACTATCAGACTCTCTTAGATGATTATATTCAGGATATGGTCATACACTATGCAGCGATAGAGATACTGCCTTACATCCACTTTAAAGTAGCAAATGGAGGCATCTATACTAAAGGATCAGAGAATGGAACGAGTGTTACTAAGGAGGATCTAGATTATTTAGTACAGAAGGAGCGAGATATAGCAGAGCATTATGCTAGGAGATTTGTAGATCATATGAGTTTCAATAATGCTACCTATCCAGAGTACAATCAGAATAACAATGATGATATGTACCCTACTAAGAATCAGAATTTCGCAGGATGGGTTCTGTAAGAACTACCTATAAGCCTAAACAGGCTAACATCCAGAAGTTGAAGAAGTATCTCATGAAAAAGAATAAGAAATGAGCAACAACATTAATTGGGGAAAGATATATGAGTCTACTGCTTGGGGTAGTGGGGTAACTGATAATAATATCTCTTGGGGTAAGTCATATGCTGATTTAGCAGGAGGAGGATTAGATGCTGACTATCAAGCGGTATTAGACTACGCTATAACGCAAGGTTATACTGCACCAAGTGCTGCTCAACAGACCTTGCAGAATCAGTTAGTAGTTGATTTAAAAGCAGGTGGTATTTGGAGTAAGTTAGACACTTTTGCGGTATTTGCAACCGATGGAGATAGTGATTTTGCGTTAATTGATTGGAAGAGGTTAAGTGATTTTACTGCGGTAAACTCACCTACTTTTACAACGAATGAAGGATATAATAGCAATGGAACTTCAAGTTATTTAGACACAAATTATAACGCAACAACAGATGGTGTAAATTTTCAAAATACAGATGCTTGTGAAGGTGGATGGGTTATTAATCCAATAAGTGGAGTATTATGTGGTACATCTGGTGGTCCTGGTGATGGTCTAAACATGATAAACACTATTGGTCAGCGTTTAAATATGTTTGCGACAAATATAAATACTGCCGCAAATTTATCTGGGAATAGTGGACTACGGGCAATAAATAGGACAAGTGCAACGGATGTTGTTTTATTTAACGAGGCAACCACCATCAATAGAACAACAACAACTGCAAGTAAAATTGATGGTTCAAGACGAGTTTTAAATGGTCAAAATAATTTTTTAAATGCAGGTTCAAAGTGTGCAATTTACTTTAATGGGGGAAGTCTTATAAGTCAACAAACCAATTTAAATAATTCACTTTCTACATATATAACATCACTATGATAGTCCTACACCCAAATACAGAACAATACAACGCCCTAAACGGCTATCGTTATAAATCAAGTGAGTTACTATTTGTAAAAGACGGAAGCGATAGATGGATAGTGGGTACGCAAGTTTTAAACGACCCAAACTTTGCAGCAATACACGACCAACTAAATGCATTGGAGCGTATAGAGTATGTTCCTGTTCCAGAGCCAGAACTATGACAAGGAAATATGAATTTGTAGATGAGGCAGCAGCAGATGCTGCAATAGACCTCTTAAGAGATGAGGAAGGAAACCTAACTGAAGCAGTAGTGAAGTTGGGATACCTTACCACAACTCCTGCAACATATGATGAAGAAGGAAACGAACTCACCCCTGCGATAGTAAGTGAGAAGTATGCCGTAGATGTACATTGGAAGAATGTCCCTAACCAAGTATGGCAGCAGTATTTAGTCTGGCCTACGCCTATGGGTATTCACTCCTTTGGTAGTTCAAGTTCAAGAGATGAATACGCTACTGCCTATTGTATCCTATACCCTAACTCAACATATTGTAACCCACCAATAGATGAAGAAATTTAAGACACCTTCAAGAACATCTCCTAAGGGAGGCAAGAGAGGTTGTTTATGTAAAGGCAGAAACACCTACTCTATAGATTGTTGTGATGGATCTTTATGGGCACAGGGGATAGGTATTAGTGTAGATACTGAGCCGCCTTCTGGATATACTATTGAATGGAATCAAAGTGTTTTAGACTTCCAGAATTTTGAGAGTGCTTCTTTTCATGTAGGTAATGGACAGGCTCAGGCTTATGTCTATTATTCTATTACTGATGTGAATGATCAGATCCTGCTAGGATCAGTGAATATGGGAGGGAATACGGAGTTAGATGTTCCTGTTGATGTATCAGGACTTGCTGATGGAACATTAACACTAGCTGCTTATCTAGCAGATCCTAATCAAGGTGAGACAATTACCAGAACGATCCAGAAGATAGTAGAGACAAGTGAGTATGTATATACATTACAGGCTCGTATGGATGTATTTGAGGCGGAGGCTTGTACTTACGCAGCGTTGAATGAATTGGTAGCGATAGAAATATGAATGCATTAGAAGCGGCAAGTTTGGTAATGATACCGAGTGGCTATGAGGATGGTACACTTGGGAGTTTAAAGCCTACGGATGGAACAGGAGACTTTACCTTTAGTAGAGGTAGTAATATAAGTGCTACTCGTGTTAATGCGGATGGTAATATAGAGAAGGGGTATGAGAATCTCTTGTTGCAGAGTAATACTTTTGATACTACTTGGACAACTTCCGCTGCAAGTGTGACTGGTGGTCAAGAGGGATATGATGGAACAAACGATGCTTGGATTTTAGATAAATCTTCATTTGCAGGTCAGGTCAAACAATCTATATCTGTTAGCGGTGTAAACACATTGAGTGTTTATTTAAAAGCGGGAACATTAAATTTTGCAAGGATTATTACTACAACAGGAGTTGTTAGTGTCACTATTGATTTATCTAATGGTGTTTTTGCAAGTGTTTCAGGAGGAATTATAAGCAAAACTATAGAGTCTTCTGGAAATGGATTTTACAAAGTATCTATATCTTTTACCGAGCCAATAGGGCTAATTGGTTTTATCCCTCAAGAATCATTAGCCGTTTTAGGTGTAAGCGGCTCTATCTACATCCAAGATGCAATGCTCAATCAAGGAATGGTAGCCTACCCTTATGTAGAGACTACTACTGCTCCTGTTGCAGGAGGGATACTTGAGGATATGCCAAGATTAGATTATTCTAATGGTTCGTGTCCTTCTTTATTGCTTGAACCGAGTAGGACTAATCTTGTTCCTTATAGTGAGTATTTTGGAGGATGGGATATATCACCAACATATACCAATGCGACAACACAAAACAAAGAAGGCCGTAATATAAACTCTTTATATGGCGGCAGCGCTAAATCTTTAACTTTACCATCGGCGGGGACATATTCTTATTCTGTATATGCAAAAAAAGATACTTGGAATTTTCTTGTTTTAAGAGAAACTAATTTCGCTACAAGTTCACGAACTTGGTTTGATTTAGCGAATGGTGTTGTTACAAATGCTGGTTCTTCACACGGAACACCGACAATAACAAATGAAGGAAACGGATGGTATCGTTGTACTATATACTTGACCGCAAGTACAGACTTATATGGTATTATATCATTTGCTCAAGCGCAGACAAGCGGTAGTGTTACGCAAGGAACAAATGACCAAGAAGCCATTTTTGTTGATATGGCACAATTAGAAGAAGGCTCCTATCCCACAAGTTACATACCTACATATGGGGTATCGCAAACGAGGTTGGCTGATAACCCAGCGCAATTGGATGTTACTGGTTTAACATCTACTTATAATACTTTGTATGCTGAATTTGAAGTAAGTAATATAGAATCTTCAATGCAAGGGAAAATCGCATTAAGTGACAATTCTCAAAATAACCGAATGACTATTTTTCAAAATGGGGATGATTTAATGTTACTATTTAGTGCAGGAGGCAGTAGTCAAACAAGTATAACCTCATCAAACATTTTGGCAGTAGGAACGAATTACAAAGTAGTAGCAAAGCATCAAAACGGAAGCCACGCTCTATTCATCAACGGAACAAAGATTGGCGAAGAATCTTCAGCGACTCCAACGGGGTTAATCAAATTAAGGTTTGGTAATGAATTAGATGCCTCTTTAGCCCAAAAATTCTTGGGAGACATAAACCAAGCATTAGTCTTCCCAACTGCCCTATCCGATGAAGCCTGTATAGAACTAACAACGATATGATGCTATGTGCATTATTTCAATATAAGAATATGAAGTTAAGTAAGAATCTAACATTAGATGAAGCGACTAAGAGTGCTACTGCTATCAAGAATGGTATCAGTAACAAGCCTAGTGGCGAACATCTATCTAACCTGATCCAGATAGCTACTAAGATATTCCAACCTGTAAGAGATCACTTCCAGAAGCCTATCATAGTGAGTTCAGGATATAGATCTAAAGCATTGAATGATCTGATCGGTGGAGCATCAGGATCTCAGCATTCAAAAGGAGAGGCTCTAGATTTAGATGGATCAGTAGATAACTTCCTGATCTTTGAATTCATTAAGAACAATCTGGAGTTTGATCAACTGATATGGGAGTTTGGAGATGATGAGAACCCTGATTGGGTTCATGTCAGTTACAAGACAGAGAACAACAGAGGAGAGGTTCTACAGGCAGTTAGGCAGAATGGAAGAGTAATATATAAGATATGGGGTTAAAGAGAGCAAAGAATATATTCCTTTATTCAGATTCAGAGCCTAATGAGATCCTGATCTCGCTTTGTCATTTGATCTGCTTACCTCTTAGCATATGTGCTGAGTATGAAGATCCTAACTATTGGCTCATTATAGGTGCTTTGTTTATTGGGGGATATCAGCTATGGGCAGTGGTTTATTCTGGATCATTGAAAAATAGACTAAGAGCCGTTAAGTTGGCTTCTTTAATTGCATTGGCTACTATCATTAATCTATCTATGGTAGGTCTGATGGAGGGAAGTAGAACAGGATGGATTATTATATTCCTGTTTGCTTGTTGGAATGTGATCAGAGTAGAAAAGGAAAAGATAGCAAGAAATGGATAGTCAGGTAATAATCACGATAGGCACAATACTTGCTTCTGCAGGGATCTGGAAATTCTTGGAATTTAGATTGAAGGTAAAAACAGACTACAAAAAGGAATCTGTGCAGAATAGTGATGGTGTTCAGTATCGTGATGATCTGAAGAATAGAGTAGCGAGATTAGAGCAGTTGTTAGAGGAGAGCAACACGAAGGTATTGGAACTTACTGCTGAGGTTCATGCGCTGAGAACTGAGGTAGGATTTTTAAAAAAAGAAAACGATAGATTACGAGGATGATAGACAGAGTTACAAAGAATTGGAAAACTACGGCAGTAGGTGCAGTGTTATTTGCAGCAGGTATTATATTAGTGGCTATGGAGAAAGCGAGTCTCACAGAGGCAGGGACTTTCTTTGGCGTAGCCTTTATGTTATTCTTTTCTAAAGACAAATTATGAACGATACAGATTTTGGATTCTCAGATGCATTTGAGGATTTCGTAGATGAACTAACTAATGACAAGGCAAACGACAAAGCCTGTTCAATAGATAATCCAGATTGCGAAGCATGTGGGAGTTAATAAAAAGAGGAGCAGTTCTGATAGGGCTGCTTTTTTTACTTCAGGGATGTGGTGCGAAGTGGCACCTGAATCGTGCGATTGCAAAAGATCCGACAATTCTAGATTCGGTTGTCCTAAAAGTGGACACTCTGATCATAACTCAAAAAGAAGAGGTTAGAGACACTTTAATTCTTCAGAAGATAGATACTATCACTTTAGAGAGAAACGGCATTAGAATTGATCTGAGGCGTGTCTATGACACTATAGAGGTAGATGTTCAATGTCCTAGTGATACTATCAGGATCCAGAAGGAGATCAGAGTCCCTCAAGTCATCTATGAGGAAAAGTCATTTAAGAAGAAACATCTGATTATCTTGATTATGTCAATAATCCTTTATACCTTCGGTCTTATTAAGTTACTTAAGTAATTATATTATATATAT
>Ga0208899_1003401_pt1 | contig 10275 bp, 4 predicted proteins | sample VirMetDEL_Nov_24_FD_184518 | JGI IMG/M metagenome (GOLD analysis project Ga0208899, IMG submission 184518) | Aqueous microbial communities from the Delaware River and Bay under freshwater to marine salinity gradient to study organic matter... | ecosystem: Environmental > Aquatic > Marine >...
TTACAATCTATTCGATAAGCTTTGTCTAATTGTTTCTCAGTATATAGTAGCATATGGGTCTTGCCAAGTTCCTTCGGCTAATTGTTTTTCTTGTTGTCTTCGGTTTACTAAGCCTTCATCAACTCGTTTTATATTATCTGCTCCAGTAATCTTTGTAAATCCTTGTTCAGGGTCAAACGCTTCTGTATAAAACCCCTCTATATTACCTTGAGATAAATTTTTATAAGCATTAGAATTTGTAAAAGCATCTTTACCTACATTAAACATTAAACTTACTGCAGAATTTTTTACACTTTGTGGTAGTTTATTATTAATTTCTTCTGGTATAATACTATCTAAATATTTTTTTTCTTCATTTAATTTTTTCCTAACCATATCAACGGTTTGTCCTACAGTCGCTGTTTTTAAATTACTTTCTGTAATACCTCCAATTGTTGATTTGTCTTTTTTACCGTGTTGCTCTTGAAATCTTTTACTACCTTCGTGAGCTTCAATAACCTTATCTAGATTTCCTTCTTTATAATCCTTATATAAATTAATATCTTCTGTAGCTAATACAAAATTTAATAGTTCGTCTTCAGATACACCTCCCCTATCAAAACCTAACCTACTCATCTGCTCTTGGTAAGGTTCACCAGTAAATGGGTCAACTCTATTAGCAGGGTTTTCTTTTGTGAATGGTACTTCTGGTCCTTCTACTAGACCGCCTGTTGCAAGAGTTTTCTTTTGTTTACTTTCTTCTTCGCCAGTTTTAATTTGTTTTAGATAGTCAATTCTATTTACCATATCTCTACCAAATGGTATAAAAGTTTCAATAGCTTGAACACCTGCTTTATCTAGTTGTCCTGTAAATGTTTTCTGACCTACTCCTGCCATATCTCCTACAAAACCTAATACTGGATATAATGATTCTACTGGTTGCCTTGCTCCCGGACCAGCAATAACATTTTGAGATTTATCTAGATACCAAGCTAAGTTACCTGCAAGAGCATATGTTTCGGCTAAAGTTTTTCTATCAAATGGTTCTCTATCAAAAAATTCTTCTTTATATTTTTCTGATGGACTTAAAAATCTTTGTAAATATAAAATTCCACCATAAATATTTAATGCTGCCATCATTCTTACTGCTAATGCAACATCTCCATTTTCAATGCGTGATACTAATGAGTTAGTTTGAGTTGTTTTTGCTTGTGCCCACGATAAAAATGTACCTAATAATCTAACTGCTGGGTCTTTTGATTGTGAAAATAAACGTCTATTACCTATGGTTGGTATTAATGCATCTCTATCTGCAACTTTAAAACCTGCTGTATCTAAAATATTTTTACCTTGTGTATTTTTATACGCATCTTTAACATTATCAAAAGTTTTTAAGTATAATAAATCATTTTTAGTTAAACCCATTGCACCGATTTCTCGTTGTAAAGATTTTTTAATGACACCATCTTTTGTTATTTTTTTTGAAATATCAAAAGCTCTGTATACTCCTGTATCAAATGCAAATTCTCTTGTCCAGTTAGTAACTCTACCAAGCTGTACAATTTCAAAAAACTTTTGATTTAATTTTGCTATAGCTCGTTGCGAATTATTTGTCAAGTCTAAATCAATAGTATATCCTTGCAACTCTCTTTCAAGTTGATTATTATATTTTATAGCAAGAGCATCTGATGGCTTCCATCCATCTTGAGCCAATTTCTTTTTTACACCCCCAGCAGCAGCTTTAAATGAAGCAGCAAATCCACTGTTCTGTATCGGCTGTAAAAGTTCACCTAAAGATGGTAATGCAACTTTGGTAAGTCTAGTAGCATTTGTTAATAAGGTTAATCCTCCTATAAAGGTTCTTCCAAATTCACTGTTATTAATAGGTGACTCTGCACCATATTTTCCAAAAAATGAATTAACAGTATTTTTTATATCTGCTATTTCTTTTTGTTCTAATTTTATTTTAGCATTAGGTCTTGGTCTATAAGGATTATATTTACGTTCAACCTCGTTAAATAACTCAATAATACCTTGACCTCTACTACCAAAAGTTCTTGAAAATTCTACAACTGGAACAGTATTATCAATCAACCTATTCATAGTTTGTCTAGGGTCTTCAACTAAAAAGTCTTTTATTTGCTGTCTAGCTTTTTGACTATAAATAACTCTGTCTTTTTCAAAATGACTAGCTGCTGCAACTACAAAGTTTTTAGGATTTTCAACAGCATATTTAGCATCTTTTGGTGAAATACTATCACTTAGCTCAAAGACACTTTTAGAACGCAATCTTCCTTGACCACGTATATAACTTTCAGTTTGTTTGTTTAAAAAATTTTCTTCCTGTGCTGCACTTTTAAAAATTCTGCCTTCTTCTTGATTTTGAATTTTAAAAGCACTTTTAACTGCATCTTCAAAACCTACTCTATCTTGACCAACTTTTGTAAAATCTATCAGTTGGGTTAATCCATAGTTTTCTAATTCTTTATAATCAATTCCAACATCTTCAACATACTTACCTAAATCTTTTTGAAATTTTAAAATACGAATAGATAAAGTTTTAGCAGCCTCATTAGTTAAATCTTCAGGTAAATAAAAACCGTCTCCTTGAGACAGTCTTCCAGCTGCAAGAATTGTATCTACATCTTCATCTTGAAAAACATATTTTGATATGTATTCTTTCATTTTACCAGCGAATAAAAACTTTCTTTCTTCAACAGACAATTCTGCTACTTCACCAGTTTTTAAAGCTGCACCTTGACTTTTGGTTAAACGCTTTATAAATTTTTCAGTTTCTCCACCCCATGTTGCCATTTTTGAAGCATTGGTTCCAGCGAATACAGCCTTAGACCACGATAACAAAGAACGTCTTGCTAAGTCATCACCAGTTTCTAAAATCTTTTTCTTAATTTTGTTTCCACCAGCAATTGTAAAATCGCTACTTTGAATACGTTTTTGAAATGCTCCTAGTGCTACGCCCATTCCTATGTAAGTGTAAAATAAACCATCTTGGTCATCGTCTGCTACAAAAGCACCAATAGCTCCTCCAGCTAATCCACCAAAAAAGGGTCTTGTCATTTCATAAATAAACTTATCTATTAAAGTATCAGATATTTTACCTTCATTGACAGCTTTAATAAGTGCATTAGCATTTGTATCACCATAAGTTTTATAAGCTTTAGCATCTATTGCCTTAATTTCATTTCGTAAAACATTACGCTGCTTATGTAGATTTCCAATTTTATTCTCTAATTCAACTTGTTCTTTTTGGCGTTTTAAAAAATTAGCACGAAAATTTAATTCTCTATCAGTTGGAAGTTTAGTCTTTGATTGTTTTATTAAATCTTTTAAAGTTAAATTCTTTTGTTTTTTGTATAAAGGGTCTCTTAATTCCTTCAATTCTTCTATTTTATCAGAAATACTTTTTACTTGATTTCTAAGAATACCAACACTCTGCCCCTCTTCTACCAAAATACCTAGTGTTCTATTCAACTCGGGAACTTCTCTATTCATAAAGTCAGTCAAACTTTTAACTTCTACTGGAGAGGGTATTCCTTCTGGTTCACCTTGAATATTTATTTGCTTTGAAATAGGATTACCGTTTTCATCAACACTTTCAAAAGTTTCTTTTATTGGTTTAAATCTTGAACTTAAATATTGCGATACTCCTGTCGCACCTGCACCCAATCCCGCAGCCAAGCCCACTGATAAAGGATTAACTTCACCATATAAAACTTTTTCTCGTAAAGCAACATCTCCTGCTGCAAGTGTCGCACCCGTAGCAACAACTGGCAATGTTCCAAGTTTAGATATTTTTGTCCAAGGAATAGCCCAAGATACAGGGTCAAAAAATGCAGCAGCAAGTCTACCCGATGTAGCAGCAGCACCTTCTTTTCTATTAGCAAACTCTGGATAATCTCTTAATATTTCTTGTTGCCTTAATTCTTCATTTTGTTTAAGCGACTCATCAAATGATTCATCCAATAATCTTGAACGAAGACCAGCCTCAAAATATCTGTTTATATTTCCTAAAATTAAAGGCTCCTGTCTAAAACCATAAGCAAACTTTTTAAAAAACGATGGTTCTTTTTCTTCTATTGCTTCAGGCTCTACAGGCTGTAAGATTTGCTGTGCTTCCGGTCTATCAAAAATTGAACCGGTCATTTGAGATACAACTTGTTCTTCCTCTTGTTGCTCATCAACAAAAGGCTTTTCAATTTGTAAAATTTTTTTTGCTTCAAGGCTACTGAAAATAGACATGTTGCTCCCTGTTAAATATTGGCTATTTGTGCTCGAATATCTTTTAATTGATTTTCTATACTTTCTTTTTGTTCTAACGTATCATAAGATTGTTTATCCAATCTACCTTGTAACATTCTTTCAGTTCTTTGTAATTGAGATTTTTTATCTCCTTCAAACATAGATGCAATTGCTTCATTTAATGGATATTGCCCAGCATTTTCTAATAAATCATTTATATTTTGTTCTGCATCAAAAACTCTATTCTCTAAATTTTGTTTTTCTTTAACAGTTAAAATATTTTTTTCTTCATCTTTTGAAAGTTTTAATAATGCTGTTTCTCTTCTAGCTTTTTCAAAATTATATTGTTTTAATTGAGCCTGTGAAAGATTATTTAATTCATCATTAGAAGGATAATTAAATGCTTCTGTAACTTCTTGATTATCTTCGGTTAATTCTGGTAAATTAAATTCTTGTGCATAACTACCTGCCATAGCTCTAGTAGATTCTCCACGCATTTTAGTATATATAGAATCTTCTAATTCTTTATCTCTACCATAAGACTCTTGATAAAGATTATAAAGTGTATTTAATTCTTCTGTTGAAATATCTTTAGCAAGTTTTAATGGTGGATTAATATAAAATTCTAATTCAGCCTTATCTTTAATTTGGTCATCTCCTGTAGAAATATTACGTAGATTTGTTACTTGTCCTTGCAAGACTTTATCAGCTGGACTTATACGTAATTTTTCTTCAGCATTTTTTAATTGATTAGAGATATAAGATTCAAACATTGCTTGATTATTTTTTACTATCAATTCTTTTTCAGTATTAATATCTGAATTTAAAATATCTAAATCACTTGCTTCAATTGCTTGTGTACGCATATCTTCAAGTACATCAGAAGATAATCTCCTGTAAGAAATAGTAGGGTCTCCAAATAAATTGCCTTGATTTTCTATCTTTAAATGTCCTTGTTCAGCTAATAAATTAATAACATCAGCTTGATAATCTTGTAGACTTCTAGCAATTCCGTTTTGAGGTTTTTGATTTTCAAAAGCATAAGTAGCAATCGAATTAATATCAGTTGATAAAACGCTTAATGCATCTCTACCTGTTTCTACAAGTTTACCATTACGTGTTTCTAAAACTTTAATTTTCTTTAACACACCAGTATCAAATAATTTAACATCTGCTTCTTTACCAGCAACATCTTTTAAAGTAATTTGAAATTCATCATAGTTACCATCATTTACTGTTTTAACAAAAGAATTTACATTGGTTTGAAATTTAGAAAGTGGAAAATCTCCTTTAACTCTTCCTAACGAAACTGTATCAACTGTATATGTATTACTAATTGGGTCTTTTTTATATAAATTAGATAATTGAGTTTTAAAAGTATTAAAATTAGTTTTAGCACTTTCCATTGTAGAAGTTATTTTATCATCATCTTTACCAAACAACATATTAAAGCCTTTATGTACAAGACTAATATTCTCAGGTCTAGCTAAATCTTTTTTCTTAGATTCGTAATAATCATTATAAGGTTTTAAAAATTCCTCTTTAGATTCCACATCTCTAAGTTTAACATCTTCTAAACCTTGTAATTGTTTTTTATGTCTATCAATATATCCTTTCTCTTGAGCATTTACAAATTTTTGATACTCTCCATATCCTTCTGTATTTGCTTGTGGTATCGAGCCATATCTTGCAATAAAATCATCGTTTGATTTTTTTCTAAAATAAGTACTATGCTTTTGTCCTAAATCATCTTTATAAAGACTATTTTCATAAAGTTCATTTTCAGCTAACAGTTTTTGTTGTTTTTCATATTGCGTAGATAATTTATCAATTTCAAAAGACTTTTCTCTTTCTAACTCTTCTAAATTTTTTAAAACTTTAGATTGCATAGAGGCTTCTTTAGCATTAAAAAATAATGTAGCTAGTAAAACATTTCTAGCACGAGTATCTTTTTTTCTACCACTAGATAAATAAGCCCCTGCTAATTCCCCCCATGTTGAACCGGGTGAACTTGATTTATCTAACAAACCTTTAAAAATATCGTTTGCCATAATTACGCCTCTTTACTTAATAAACTTTTATTTGATTCTTGTTTTACCCTTTCGAGTAAACTTGGAGCTAATTCTGTTTCTTCAATTATTTCTCTTATATCTTTAGGAACTGACATAGGACTAACTCTATTCACAGCTTCTCTACGTAAATCTTCTAAGTTATTTATACTAGATTGCAATCTAGCAACTTGTGTATTTCCATCCAATTCTTTAACAGCATCATCGCCTGACTCTAATACATATTCTACTTCAGCTTTTTCTGCTAATGCCATCACCATATACATAGTTGGCTCCATTAATAACATCATTAAATCAGGATTCCATTTCCCTTCTAAAAATCCAGCATATAACGTTATTGATGCTATATCTATAACACCGGTACCACCTTTTAAAGCTAATAAAATATTTGCGGTAGCTTCTGGAACAGTTAAGCTATCAAAAACTCCTAACATAGCTTCACGTGGACTTGTAAATTCAGGAGGTTGTTCCCACCCGTAAGGTTGGTCTGGAGAATTAGTTAATGATTGACCGGGAACAGGTCTTCCTCTTTCTAAACTACCTTGTATAAAATTGATTGCTTTTTCTGATACTGCCATAACTTTACCTTATCCGTATTGTGTTTGAGACATTAACCACTGAGGAGATAATGTTCCATAAAATAAACTTTGGTTTAATTGATTGAAATCCATACCTTGCATTTGTGGCATTTGACTTTGTACTTCTGCAACATAAGAAGCCTGTGGTGCTTCCATGGCACCTACTTGTGGCATTCTTCCATAACCACCTGTATCTTCTTCACCACCTCCTAAGACAGAAGAAGTTAAAACTGCCGTTCCTGCTCCGGTTAAAACATCAGGTATAAAATCTCCTTCTTTAATAGCAGAAGGAACTCCTTTAATATATTCTCCGATTGCTTCACCTGTTTCATATGGTAAATCTTTTAAAGTTGAAGGAAGTTTTGAAACACCTGAGCTAATACTTTCTCCAAGTGTTGGTCCTTCAGCTATTCTTGTTGGTAAATCTTTTACTGCAACTTCTTTTAATCCAACACCGCCTTCTGCTATATCTATGCCTTCAGTTAATTTACTATATTCATCTACAGCACCTGTTACATCTGCTTTGCCGAAAGGATTCATTTTTCCTATATTTGTTTTTAAACCTTGAAACCATTTAGTATTACCAAACAATGCATTAGCACCACCCCAAAACATCATGGCTAATCCAATACCGCCAAGTATTTTTCCAAACTTTCCACCTAAAAGTTTCTTTACACCTTTTTTAATTTTTCTTCCAACTTTTCTCAAAAATCCCATTATATTTCCTCTTAACCGTAAAGTCCTGATTTGAATGAATTACTTAAACTGCTGACAAGTCCTGTAAGATAATCATCGTATAACTCACCTGACTTACCTTCGTTAGCAATAGCAGTTGCAACTATCTGAGCTTTTCTATTTTCTTCATTTTCATAAGCTCTGAAATCGAAGTCAGCTTGGTCACGGAGTTCTTGCCATAACCATGCCATTGATTGTGAACTTAAGTTAAATGCATTCATAGTATTCTGCATATTGATTTGATTCTGTGCAGCTGTGTTAATAGTATTAGATTGTCGTCTCCACTGTACGTTAGAAGCTTCTACAGCTGCTGCATTTTGTGCATTCCATTGATTCCTTGCAAAATCTTGTTGACTGTTAAACTGGTCTGTTTGTGTCAACAATTGAGCATTGAATTTATTTAAGTCTGCATCTCTTTGTGCATCTCTAGCAGCAGCAGCATTAGCCTGTGTAGCATTAAACTGATTAATTGCATTAGCTTGTGAAGCATTAAACTGACTCATTTGAGCTGCAAGACTTGTCATAAACTGATTTGTTTGTTGTTCGTTAGCAGCATTAAACTGACGTGATGCATTGGTTGCAGCTTCTGCTGATAATATTCTTTGTTGTTCTTGTTGAGCTTTTAACATGTTTGCTTGTTGAGCATTGTTAAGATTTGTCATATCCATTTGTAAAAAAGCTTGAGCATTTTGTGCTGCAAGTTTTGTACGTTGGTCAAGCGTTGCTAAATCTAACTGAGCCATAGCTGTAGCATTTTGCATAATGGCTTGTTGGTCAGCGTTAAAGTTTGACAACGTTACAGTCTGCATAAACTTACTGTTAGCTAACTCAACTTGTTGCTCATTAGTAAACTTAGCCATATCCATGTTAGCAACCATGTTAGCATTTTGCATAGCTCTTTGTTGGTCAACATTAAGTTGAGCTAAACCCATCTGTTGAGCTAACTCACCATTCTTAATATTGATATTCATTTGAGCATTAAGATTGGCTAATTCAGTTTGCTGTGCAGCATTAAGATTTTCTGATGAAGCTTGATTAAGAGCTGTCAAGTTTGCAAGTCTCATCTGCTGTTCATTAGATAAGTTTGCTAAATCCATTTGCTGTTTAAATCCAGCATTCTTAGATAAGAAATCAGCAGCTACTTGCATCTCGGCTAAACGTTCTTGATTAACCGCAGCTTGGTTAGCTCCTTGTACTTGAGCCTCGATTTGAAGTTCTGCAAGATTTACTTGTTGCTCGTTACCGAGATTCTGAGCATTCATTGCCTGTTGGTTCTGAGCATTAAGAACTGCTGCTTGTTGTTGATTTTGCAAGTTAGCCATTCTTGTTTGTTGCTGTTGCTCTGCTGTAGTTATAACAGCTTGTTGCTCAAACTGGCTCTGCATAACACCCATCTGTTGGGCAAACTGTGCAGTCTGTGATGCAGCTTCTTGACGATTTGCCAAGTTCTGCATTCTTAATTGTTGTTGTTGAGTAGCCTGTTGTAAATTAGCTTGTTGTTGATTACTAAGATTCTGTGTAGCTCTTTGTTGTAAGGCACTTGCATTGCTTTGTGCAATTGGTAAAGCTGTTTGAATGATAGCATTGAACAATGCATCTCTACCTACTGTTGAAGCGGTTAAACCTCTTTGTGCCATGTTTTGATTAACAGCATCTACCGCAGGTCTAGCCCATAGCGGTATTTCTCCATCTTCCATACCACCAAGTAAACTTTCTATTTGTGATGATACTAAAGCTTCGGTAGGTAATGCAGCGATTGCAGCTTGTACTTCTACTGGCTCGGTATCTACTTGTGCTTCTACGGTTGCTGGGTCTTGTACAATAGCAGAAGATATTTCTGGTGGTAATGCTGCGGTTTGTGCAACCATTTCAGCAGCAGCACCTTTAGCAGCCGTGCCTTTAACTGCTCTTTGTTTAGCAGCATCGTAACCTACCATACCTACTATTTGAGATGCTTGTGCATCCGGTGCAGCTTGTCCTGTTAAAGCAGCACGAGTCTGTGCTTCGGCTTGTGGAGTTTCTGAAATCTGTGCAGCTACTCCATCTACTTCAGGAACAAAAGCTCCTGCTGAGATAACTGCATCAACTGTTTCAGCCTTTGCAGCGTTGGCAACTTTCTGTGATATTTCAGCAGCTTTTGCAGGTCCTGAAAGTTTTCTAATTTCATCTACTTTTGCAATTGATTGGGGAGATAGCGTTCCTAGTGCAGCTTGTACGTCTGCTGTTTGCTCGTTAACAAAAGCATCGTATTGAGCAGCTTCAAATTCTTTTGGTAGCTGTCCACGTTCTACCATTTGTGCAGTGGTTATTTTTTCTGCTTGAGTTGGTGCAGCTTCGAAAGCTTGTGCAGCTGTAGGTGCTGCCATTTCTGTAACTTGTTGTGGTATCTCTCCTTCTACTTGAATAGCAGGTTGTATAACACCAGCTTCAGGAATTTGTCCTTGAGCAGCTTGTTCTATTTGAGAACCAATAGCTTCAATTCTTTGTTGTCTAGCTGTTTGGTCAACAGCAGGAGAAGGTGTCGGAGATGGTGTTGGTGTAATACCGGGTATATCAATATCTGGATATTTAGTTGGTAAGTTAGGATTATATCCGGGAGTGCCGGGAATATTAAAATCATAGCTTTGGTCAAACTCTACTTGACCTCTATTGTT
>Ga0208899_1003402_pt1 | contig 10273 bp, 7 predicted proteins | sample VirMetDEL_Nov_24_FD_184518 | JGI IMG/M metagenome (GOLD analysis project Ga0208899, IMG submission 184518) | Aqueous microbial communities from the Delaware River and Bay under freshwater to marine salinity gradient to study organic matter... | ecosystem: Environmental > Aquatic > Marine >...
CGAGAACAACGAATGCAAGTTCGGGGCTATCGACATCGATGTGTATGACTTGAACCATAAAGAATTACAGGAGCGCATACGCAAGTTGAAGCTCCCGTTGTTTCATTGCCGCTCGAAGTCGGGTGGTGCTCACCTGTATTTGTTCCTCAAAGAGTTTGAGCAAGCAGCCGTGGTCCGTGAATACCTGACCGAGATGTCGATCATGCTTGGTCACAGTGGGGTGGAGATCTTTCCAAAGCAGGACAAGATCATTGCCGAGCGTGGGGACGTGGGCAACTTTATTAACATGCCATACTTTAATGCAGAGTTACCGCAGCGGTTTTGTTACAACGAGAAGGTCGAGGCGATGGAACTCGACGAGTTCTTGGATGCGGTGGACAAGGGCCGTGTTGCGCTGTCTGAGTTAGAAGCGGTACGGGCCACGACCAAAGCGCGTAAGCATTTCACTGACGGGCCTCCGTGTATACGGGAGATCTTTTCGGACGGGCCGCAGTCGGAGCCGCGAAACAAACTGCTGTTTTTTATCGGAGTGTATTGCAAGAAGAAGTTTCCTGATGATTGGCACGGGGCGATAGAGGAATACAACCGGACTTTGTTTTCTCCACCGCTGCCTTCGAAGGAAGTATCGACGATCATTCAACAGCATGAGAAGAAAGATTACAGCTATACATGCAGTGACGAGCCGTTCAAGTCATACTGTGATCCGGCGCTCTGCGTGTTGGCGAAGCACGGTATCAGTGACGATGCACCGGATGCGCCACAGGTTGGTGGCCTGACGATCATGCTGTCGGAACCAAGGCTGTACTTTATGGACGTAAACGGGACACGGATCCAACTGTCCACGGAGCAACTACAGAACCAAACCCTGTGGCAACGGGCATGCATGGAGCAGTGTATGTTTATGCCGCCGACAACCAAGGCTAACCGCTGGCAGCAGATGGTCAACGGGCTGATGAGCCAAGCGACATACATCGACGTACCAGAGGAACTGACCATGGCAGGGCAGTTCAAGGATCTGTTGCGGACGTATTGCACGAGCCACATTCGGGCGATGGCACCGGAGGAACTGGACATGGGTAAACCGTGGACCGATGGCGGCATTACGAAGTTCAAGTTGGAGGGGCTGTTGGAGTTTCTGCACAACCGCCGCTTCAATGTTACCAGCCGTGGGTGGGTGACACAGATGATCCGTGATCTTGGAGGAGATAGCGGAGTGCAGAATATAAGGAAGCGTGGACCCAAGGGGGAACGACGGAGCACGTTGCGCTGTTGGTGGGTTCCTGCGTTTGAGGAAGAGGAAATAGAACTACCTGCGAAGGAGATTAGTAATGACATCCCATTCTAACAGATTGCTGCGTGTGGGAGAGGTGGCGGATATCTTGGGGGTATCGCGTTCATACGTTTACAAGTTGGCGCAAAACTCGACCAGTTTTCCCAAGCCTATTATTCTTGGTGACGAAAGCAACAGACGGTCATCGAGCCGATGGGTTTTGACCGAGATCGAAGACTGGGTAAACACTAGACCAAGAGGCAAAGACTATGATCCCGAAGGCTAAACTTATTCTGGGTCCACCAGGTTGCGGCAAGACCTACCGTTTGATTGAGGAGATCAAGGAGGCACTGGCACAAGGGGCGCACCCGTCACGGGTGGGGGTGATTTCGTTTACCCGTAAGGCTATCGAGGAGATGGTGACACGGGCGTGTGCCGAGTTCCAACTGGAGCCGAAAGACTTTCCGTTTATGCGGACAAGTCACTCGTTTGGATTCCGTGGGTTGGGGTTACAGCCTACCGACATTCTGAACAAAGAAGACTACGACAACATCGGGGCGATGGTGGGTTTGACCTTCGAGGGCAAGCTGACCAATAGCCTTGAGGACGGTATGTCCCTGCCTTCGATTGGAGGTTCGGGGGCCGTGTACCTACAGATGGTGGGCCGAGCACGGTTGCGGATGGTGGACTTGGACACGGAGTTCAACGAGACGGCTGACCGTAGTTTGTTCTATCCCAAGTTGGTGCAACTGCATGAACAGATCGAAGAGTACAAACGGGCTGTCAACAAGTACGACTATGTTGATATGATCGACAAGTATATACAGGTGGGGGAGCCCCCTGCCCTTGACTATTTGTTTATCGATGAGGCCCAAGACTTTACGCCGTTGCAGTGGGAGATGGCAGCAAAAATCGCTGACGCATCTGACCAAGTCTTTATTGCTGGCGACGACGATCAGGCCATCCACCGTTGGACGGGCGTGGATGTTAATGTGTTTAACACATGCACCAACCAAGTGGAGGTGCTTGAGCAATCGTACAGGATCCCTGCATCTGTGCATAGGTTAGCCGTGGATATTGCCAAGCGGATTGATGATCGGCACATCAAAGTGTTTAAGCCCCGAGAAGAGGAAGGCACGGTTGAGTGGGTCACGTACCTCGATGAGATACCGCTGCACGAGGGATCATGGACTATCATGGCTCGGACCAACGGGTACGTTCACGACCTGGCAAAGCGGATCAAAGAGATGGGCTTCAAGTATTCTTTGAAGGGCAGACCCAGTGTGTCGGAGAAACTCGTGGCAAACCTGTACACATGGGACGACCTGTGTGCGGGTAAATCTGTGGGGCTGCAAAGGATCAAGGACCTGTACTCGTCGGTCCCGAAGCAGGGACAGAATGCAGTGGTCAAGCGCGGTTCGACACAGATGCTGGACCTGTTGGCTCCTGATGCGGAGCTCAACATGGATCGATTGCAAAAGGAATTTGGATTGTTGGCTGGGCCAGAGCAGAGTGCGTATGAGGTCATGCGTGTAGGCGGAGCCGAACAAGACTACATCGATGCGATGGAAAGACGGGGTGACGATTTACTGTCAGAGCCCAGAATAAAACTGTCTACCTTCCATGCGATGAAGGGAGGCGAGGATGACAACTGCGTTGTTTACCTTGCGTCAACCAAGGCGTGTGTGGAGAGCGATTACCCTGACGATGAGCACCGTGCGTTTTACGTTGCGGTCACACGGGCAAGGCACAATCTCTACATTCTACAGAGCAACAATAACTACAGGTATACGATATGAAACGAGATGAGATCCTCAAACAGGCAGAGAACCTTATCAACGGGGACCGTAACAAAGACTACGGTGACGCCAAACAAAACTTCCAAGACATAGCAGACCTATGGTCCGTGTTCCTTGGTACGAAGATCACGAGAGAACAGGTGGCAGTATGCATGATCCTGATGAAATGTTCGCGGTTGATGAAGTCTAATCACATGGACGGATGGGTGGACATCTGTGGGTATGCAGCCTTGGGAGGAGAAAAATGATGTATACTTGGAAAGTTACCGACGATGGGATGAATGTGTACGAGGATGGTGTTAGAGTAGCGAAGTTCGAACCGAGTCAGTTCGTTCACATACTTGCAGAGTTATCGGCCCATGTGCGTTGGCAGCAAGTAGAAAGAAACAAAGATAAATTCATTGAGAGCAGACGACAGCATGCAGAAAAATCTATTCGGGAGTGACCTACATCATCAGATCAAACAAGAGTTAGATTTGATAGATGTAGATTGGAATATCCCGCCGGACTATCCGGATCTAACCAGCTACAAAGATGTGGCTGTGGACCTTGAGACATACGATCCCAACATCAAAACACTGGGACCAGGATGGGCGCGTAAAGACGGTCATATCATAGGCATAGCCGTGGCAGCGGGGGAGTACAAAGGATACTTCCCAATGCGGCACGAGAACGGACACAACCTTGATCCGAAGTTCACGCTCAAATGGATCAAGAAGCAACTGTCCGTGCCGGACATGAACGTGATCATGCACAACGCAACCTACGATGCGGGGTGGCTACGGGCCGAGGGCGTAGAGATCAAGGGCCGGATTATCGACACCATGATTACTGGCGCATTGGTAGACGAGAACCGTTGGTCCTTTGGCCTTGATGCCATGGCTCGGGACTTTGTGGCGTTGCGTAAGGACGAGAAGCTATTGCAAGCCGCAGCCAAAGAGTGGGGCGTGGATCCCAAGTCTGGCATGTATCTATTGCCGCCCAAGTATGTGGGGACCTATGCAGAACAGGACGCCGTGGCAACGCTTAAACTGTGGGACGCACTGAAGGTGCAGCTAGAAGAGCAGGAGCTCTGGCATATCTGGAACATCGAGACGGGTTTGATTCCGTGTATGTTGGACATGCGGAGCAATGGGGTGCGTGTCGATCTGGACAAGGCTGACCGAAACAAGAAGCTGATTCGTAAGCAGACGTCCAAGCTGCGTAAGTATATCGAAGGCGAGGCTGGCATGGAGGTGGACATCTGGGCATCGGCGTCGATCCAGAAGATGTTTGACAAGCTGGGTATGGAATACCAGACCACGGAGAAGGGTGCGCCATCCTTTACGAAATCGTTTCTGAACGACCACCCATCCAAAGTCTGTCAGGCACTGGTCAAGCTGCGCGAGTTCGACAAGGCCGACTCTACGTTTATCGACAGTATCCTGCGCCACGAGCACAACGGACGCATCCATACGGAGCTCCACTCTACCCGTCGGGACGAAGGTGGCACGGTGACAGGGCGGTTTTCGTCTTCGAACCCAAACCTCCAGCAAATTCCTGCGCGAGATCCTGACATCAAGAAGATGATCCGTGGTTTGTTTGTGCCGAATGAAGGATGCCAGTGGGGATCGTTTGACTATTCGAGCCAAGAGCCGAGGTTATTGGTGCACTTTGCGGCGTCCATGCCTGATTACATGAGGCACCATGTGGTTGATGACATCGTTGAGGAGTTCAACACGGGGGACGTGGACCTGCACCAGATGGTAGCGGACCTTGCTGGCATTACACGGAAGCAAGCTAAGACTGTAAACCTTGGGATTATGTACGGCATGGGGGTAGCAAAACTAGCTGATCAACTTGGGATTCCAGCGGATGATGCGAAGTCTTTGATCCGTCAGCATCGGGACAAGGTTCCGTTTGTTAAGCAGCTTGCGGACGTGGCTACCAAACAGGCGTCAGAGAACGGTCAGATACGCACTCTGCTGGGCCGTAAGTGCAGGTTTCCGCTTTGGGAGCCTGTCACTTTCGGGGTAGGCAAACCCCTACCTCACGACGAAGCACAGAAGGAGTACGGCAAACAGATCAAACGGGCGTTTACATACAAGGCGCTGAACAGATTGATCCAAGGATCCGCAGCCGACCAAACAAAAAAAGCAATGCTTGATTGCTACAACGAGGGACTTACTCCTATGCTCACGGTTCATGATGAGTTATGCTTTAACATAGAGAGCCAAGAGCAGGCGGACAGGATTAAGGAGATCATGGAAACAGGAGTGCCACTCAAGGTCCCCTCTAAAATAGACGTAGACATCAAACCAGATTGGGGAGAAATAGAATGATCGATCCGAACATGAAAAGCCTTGGCCTTAGAGAAATGCACCCTGCGCAGGTAGAAGCACTGATGGAGTTCGTAGGAATGTCCATCAACCTAGCTGCGTTGACCCGCGACAAAGAGATCGTAGAGGAAACAGAGACCGCAGCCGATGAGCTTATTAGATTGTTCGGCGGCAACGGTGTGCGCGTGGTTGTCGAAACAGACTACTGATTTGCGCGGCGGTTTAGGATCTCTTGGTTAGCAGCCTGAGATGCGGGGTCACCGCCCAATAGACTTGGGGCCACGGTCCGAGCACGTTCAACCAATCCTCTTGTAACATCCCGTCCTGTGTCGATCACCGCGTCTGCGGCACGACCGACAAAGGTTTCGCTGGGCTGTGGTTCGGGGACCACGGTCACACTTGTTTCCTCTACAAGTATCGGAGTGAACTCTGGCTGGGTTTGTATAATCTCTGTGCCTCGGAACGTGTTGCCGACTTTGTTAATTGCTCCACGAGGCAAACGTTTTAGGATTCTATTCTCTTTTTTAATGTTTGTTTCGTTGTTTACTTCGCGAATTAAGTTACGGCTAACTTTGATCGGAGAGTAGCGGTTATTCATAATCTGAGTTAATTCTTTACGAGACACGCCAGTGTTTTTAAAAGCCCTGTATACTTCACCAACAGTCATTCCTGCGGCTCGGGCTTTCTCGATTTTATCTCGTAGTTCCGCTTGATGACGACGACGAGCTTCGTTCGCTTTAACATATGCGTTGACGATATCTTCTTCTGTCGCATCGTTGTCGTCAGCAACCTTTGTAAAGATCTGCACTGCACTTGAACGGTTGGCAGAATATTCTCCGCCAGCATAGCCAAGGCTCCGATCCACTTTGAGCTTCATGGGACGCACACCGATCAACATGGTTCCCGCTTCTTCGGCTATTGTGTACGGGTCACCCTCTTTAGACGGCATGTCTGTAACGGCGCGTGTGGCGCGACCAGGAACAAACTGCCCACCTTTGACTGTGGTAAACTGGTCTATAATACCTGGCATAAATGCGCCTGCTACATGGACCAAGGACTTTGAGAGTTTATCCCCCCACATTTCACCTGTCTCATAGATTTCTGCGCCAGTCTGGGTTCTACCATCCCGCATAGTGACGTCAAACACACGCTCTGCTGCCAGTGCTTCTGACGCAAACGGTTCGGCAAACTTCTTAAACCCTTCCCAAGATGCAGCAAAGATCTGTTCTGCTTCGTTGGCTCCAACCTCACCCTTTTCTCCGTACACTTGTAGTGCCGCACGGGCAGGGGCCAGCATAAACTCATAGGGCAACATGTAGGACAAATCAGCGTATTCAGCCTCGCCGTCCTTGAGCTTGCTTAAATACATAAGCGTGTTGCCTTTGGTCCAGTACGGACTGTTCTCTGCCAGCAACTGCTCTTCTTCTGGTGTTACTTCAAGGACACTATGGGCAGCGTCACGCATTGCAATCGGCGCTACACCAGCCATAGAGATGTAGCCTGTTAAACGCTGCGCCCCGATTCCACGGATCTGACGTGCAAGAGCACGAGCCTGCTGCTCACCAAGAGCTTGAACCAGTTCTGGAGTAGCCTTGAACCCCATCTCTTTGACAGCGCGGTTTACAATGTTGCCGGAAGTACGAATAATCTCCGCAGGGAACGCCATGAAGTTTCCAACAACAGGGATCCGACGCAGTGATTTAATAGCTTCTGGGACCATGGAATATGTAGGCATGGTCTGCTTTACGAGATCAATGGCAAGCATGTCACCGAAATCAGTATCAGCAATAGAACGTGTTCTCTGCACAAGACCCGCGTCCATCAGAGCTTGCTGCACCTGTGGTGACACGTTGTCGATATCAATGCCGCCCTTGCGAAGAGCCGCACCATACCTAGCCTTCTCGCCCAACGCACCCACGACCTTCCAATAGTCGTCGCCAAGCTGATACGTCTTTTCCATAAACCGAACAGGGGCACCCACTTTGGACTGACGGAAAGCGTTACCTGCTTTGTTTAGACGGGCCGAAACGCCAAGCTCGGTTTGTTCTTCCAGCAATCTACGAAGTTCGTTTAACTGAATGTTCTGACCAATTGCACCCTCGTCTGCCATAGATCTAAGCAACTTAAACTGCTCTGGACTATCGATGGCGTTGGACACAAGAACGTCGGCACTCTCAAACAACCCCATGTTTCTGCCAAGCAAACCGTTGGCTCCTACAACAAACGTGTTGGATAGAAAGTTCCGAACTTGTGACAGTGGGTTGAGCACTGTCTTCGACATTTGCGACAGACCCTTGAGTTGCAAAGATACAGCAAGAGCCTGCTGGACGGCAGAGCTTGACCGAAGTGGTGTAGTCAGAGAGTTATACACTTCCACTGGAACGTAGCTGCCAGACAACGATCCGAACTTACCGCCAAACGCACGATCAGGGTTAAGTTCCCCAGCCTTTACATACCCATAACCCTCAAGCTGAGAGATCATCTGATCCGTCAGGTTGTTTCCATCAATCACGGGCCGTTGTCCGCGTTGCAGTAACGGCAGACCGCTTTGAAAATCAATTTTACCAAGAGAGTTTTCAACCTCACGGTACAGCTTCTGGGCAGCAACTGTGTTAGACATATCGTTGATAGTTCGTAGATACGCCTCACGCGGGTCACGGATCACGCCCATCATCTCTTGCAGCATAGGCGCTTCATCAAGGATCGAGGACCGATCCTTCAGCATTCCGTCTGCGAGGTTAAACAGGTTGCCTCGTGTTTGCGTTTTTACTTCTCGGTTGCCCTTGGTCAAATACTTTACAAACTCTGGGGCGTCAGGAGCCAAATCACCCATTGCCAAATGCGAACGGTCAAACTGTTCTGCAATAAAATCTGAAGCTGCGGCTCTAGGATCGTCCACCACAAGCTGCGCCATGGGGTCGTCCGGACGGATGCGACCGTTGTCGATACCGTTTTGTATCCTCATGTTTCTGTTTTGAAATGCCTTTTCCACTTCGGCTACCGCAGTTTTGTATTGCGGTAATGACTCCGGTTTTACTCCTCTGAACTTTTCAGGGCGAAGATTAAGCTCATACAAGCGACGGATATATGTGGCTTGGTTTTGATCGAACAGCCCCTGTATTCGGTCGATTTCTTCTCTTGGTAGGTTAGACTCTTCAATAGACTGACGGAAGGTGCCACTTAGATTTGTGATCTGCTCCCGCATTCTGTCCGCGGCTTTGGTAACCTTGTCCCCATACGCCGAACGGAAATCCGCAGGAGCCATTTCCCCAGTTAGGTAATCCATCGTATCGCTATAGGTACGCTGTATTCTTTCACGCCCCGTGCGAAACAAACCTCTAACGCCTTGGAATTTAAACAAGTCTCGAATAGCTTTGTCATAATCACGAAGCACCGTCTCGGCTATTTTTTCTTGCCCCTCAGTCATACCCTCTGCTGTACGCAGTGCCGTCATAACTTCGCCTTGAACCAAGCCATCCGGTGTTAAATACTTCTTGACCCGTGGGCCGACAACCGGAGCTTCAAGGATCTTGTTGCCCATGTAATCAAACGCATTAGACAGCCCCCGAGCCATGGCTGGCACACCTGGAACCTGACCAATACCTTTGATAGTCGCACCCACCACGGGAAGTGCAACCTCTGCACCAAGGTTAAACCCAGCGCCCTCAAGACCAAGACGCAGCTTGTTGCGAAGACGAACACCAGTAAGCTCTTTTCCTGTCAAACCCTCTTCGTCTTCTGTCCGCATAAACTCGGGCATTGCATCCCAACTGTCAGCAAGCGTAGTCATCGAGCTAGGGGACACCAATACGTCGGCAACTCCTGTGCCTACCGTGGTCAAAGCAGCGCGACCAGCGCGTGTGCCCGTCAACGCTTTGGGTGCTTTTTCCCCAAACTTAACAGCGGACTTACCAAACAACGTCTTTGCTTTGGGCAGAGGCGTACCCGCTTGTATAGCTTTCCTCGCTTTGTCCGCTTTGGATACCCAGCTAAACACACCAAGGCCAGGTGTAGCATAGTTCGTTATGACCTCTGCGACTTTACCCGCAGTACGCTCTGGTCGTAACCCTGTTGCATCCTTGAAGTTTTCAAAGGCTTGTGTGGTGGCTTCTTGGCTACCCTCGTCTACGATGTCCACAGCTTCGAGACCCGCCGCACCAAGTTCCGAGAGCCCCTGCGCGATGTTAACTATGCCAGCGCCAGCGCCCCGACCGATAGAACCAACAACCGTTTGATCTGATTCTTCTGCGAGAATGGGTACGAAGGCAGCGGGTTCTTCCGGTTCTGCGAGAATAGGTACAAACTCTTCCGCCATTTACTGCACCTTATATTGTTTTCCGTCGGGCCCTGTATATACAGTTAGACCCGCCTCTTTTGCTTCGTTGTTTAGTTCTTGATGACTTTTTCCTGAATCGCCACCGCCTCCGAGTTGATCGTCTAACCCGCCCTCCGTTAAAAATGTATCTACATATGTTTGTACTTTAGCGGGATCGGGAGTTCCGTCTTCGCTCAACACCCCAGGAAATAAATCTGGGTTTTTAGTGATGTTGCCAATGAGAATTTGACGTAAACGGTTGTCCGTGTATGTATCTTTCCCTTCGCCGCGCACCCTAGCAAGTTGTAGGTCTCTAACAAACTCAGCGGCGTCGTCTTCCAACTTGAATGCCCGTTCAATCGCCATTGTTTTGACAGCGTCTTCACGTTCCTGCCTAGTGGCTCGATCTTCTTTCATCATCTTCGTACCAGCCAGCATACCGTTGGCGATGTTTTGTAATGCGCTAGGGCTTTCTCCTGCGGCAATAGCAAACCCAATCATTGCCATGTTGTGCCACATTTCTTTTTCGGCGTCTTTGTCATCCATGCCTAGCATTTCGCTAAACAATCTC
>Ga0208899_1003403_pt1 | contig 10273 bp, 4 predicted proteins | sample VirMetDEL_Nov_24_FD_184518 | JGI IMG/M metagenome (GOLD analysis project Ga0208899, IMG submission 184518) | Aqueous microbial communities from the Delaware River and Bay under freshwater to marine salinity gradient to study organic matter... | ecosystem: Environmental > Aquatic > Marine >...
TTATTCTAGTTACGACGATATGACAATATTAAGAGAGTATTATAAACAAACTAAAAAACATCTTACAGATGATGAAATAACTTTCTTAATTGAAGATTCATTTTCTTATGATGAAGAAGAAGACGATGATAGGGAAATAAGAAAAAAGAAAATAGCGTTGAAAGAGCAAGTTGCTAACGCTAAAAGCCACTTGGACGGGCAAAAGTCCAAATACTATGAAGAAGTTAAAGCTGGGTCAAAGCTCACAAGTGAGCAGCAGAAAGCAATTAACTTTTTTAATAGATACAACAAAGAAAGCGAAGAGAATAAAAAAATAGCGGAAAAACAAACTAATACTTTTAAATTAAAAACACAACAAGTTTTTAACGATAAATTCAAAGGTTTTGAATACAACGTCGGTGATAAAAAATATCGGTTTAACGTGAAGAACGCTAGTGAGGTAAAAGAAACCCAAAGCGACATTAATAATTTTGTCAAGAAGTTCTTGAATGAAAACAATGAAATGTCAGACGCTAAGGGTTATCATAAGTCTCTATATACAGCAATGAATCCCGACGCTATTGCTAAGCATTTTTACGAACAGGGTAAAGCTGATGCTATGAAAGAAAGTGTTGCTAAGGCTAAAAACGTAAGTATGGACCCAAGGCAATCATTTTCTAACGATAACACTAGCGGGCCTAAATTTAGAGTGCTTAACGATGATACTTCTCCTACTTTTAAGTTTAAAATTAAAAATAAATAAATAACTAATTTAAAAATAAATAATTATGAGTATTACTGCAGGTGGTAGTTTGAACAGCGTTCCTTCTTCACAGAAACAAACGCTAAGCACAAACTACGTTGATTTTACAAGCACATCCACTGAAGGTTGGGCACAGCAGTATCTACCTGAATTAATGGAAAAAGAAGCTGAGGTCTTTGGACCTCGTACAATTTCTGGTTTCCTTAATCAAGTGGGTGCTGAAGAAGCAATGACTTCTGACAGAGTTATATGGTCTGAGCAATCAAGATTACATATCTCTTTAATAGGTACTATTGATTTAGATGGTAACGTAGGTTCATCAGGTGCAAAAGGTTCTTTTACCGTTGTGTCTGATATTGATGGTAACGTACTTGGTGATGGTTTTACTATTGCTAATCATGGTGTAAGAAACCACGATATTGTTTTACTAGCTTCTGCTGGTAAAGTATCAAGATGTTTAGTTGTAGCTGTTGACAACGAAGCTATTGGTTTAAGAGCATACGACGAAGATGTTTTAACTGGTCACTCTGAAACTGCTAGTGGAGCTACATTATTAGTTATCGGTTCTGAATTTAAGAAAGGTGATAACTACGATGGATCTTCTACTAGAACAGCTAACGAGCCTACATTTAAAACTTTTACTAACAAGCCGATTATTATGAAAGATTACTACGAAGTTTCAGGATCTGATACTTCTAGAATCGGTTGGGTTGAAGTATCTGCTGAAAACGGACAATCAGGTTACTTATGGTACCTAAAGGCTGAAGCTGATACAAGATCTAGATTTAATGATTACTTAGAAATGGCAATGCTTGAGTCTATTCCAGGTTCTAACTCAACTAACGTTGACGGTGAATTAGGATTATCTCCAGAAAGCGATGCTGGTACTGAAGGTTTATTCTATGCTATCGAGCAAAGAGGTAACGTAACTACTGGTGTAACTGGTGTTAACGCTGCTACTGATTTAGCTGAGTTCGATGCAATACTTGCTGAGTTTGACAAGCAAGGTGCTATTGAAGAAAACATGATGTTTGTCAACAGATCAACTAGCTTAGCTATTGACGATATGTTAGCTTCAATGAACTCTTATGGAGCTGGTGGTACTTCTTACGGAGTATTCAATAACTCTGAAGACATGGCGCTAAATTTAGGTTTCTCTGGTTTCAGAAGAGGTTCTTATGACTTCTACAAGTCTGACTTCAGATACTTAAATGACAAAGCTACAAGAGGTGGTATTAATGATGCTGCTGGTTCTGAAGCATTAAGAGGGGTTATTATACCTGCTGGATCTTCTTCAGTTTATGATCAAACTGTTGGATCAGCTGTAAGACGTCCTTTCTTACATGTTAGATATAGAGCTTCACAAACTGATGACAGAAGAATGAAAACTTGGGTTACTGGTTCTGTTGGTGCTGCTACATCTTCTTTAGACGTTATGCAACTACATTTCTTAACTGAAAGATGTTTAGTTACTCAAGGTGCTAACAACTTTATGTTAATGAAGTAAACTATTTATTAAGGATCGAGGCTTCGGCCTCGACCCTTTCTTTTTATTAATTTTATTATATATTATATTATGGCAAAAAAACAAGAAAAGGTAGAGGTACCTGTTGTTGAAACACCAGTTGTTGAAACACCAACACCTAAAAAAGTTGAATCTAAAAAACCTGAGTGGGAAATAAAAGATAGAGTTTATTATTTAACAAGAAAAAGAAGGCCTTTATCTTATATGGTTAGATCTGCAGGTATTTATTATTTTGACGAAGAAAAAGGTTATGAAAGAGAGTTAAAGTATTGTGAAAATCAAAAAACTTGTTTTGTTGATGAAATGCAAGGGGATCAAAGATTAGCTCACATTATTTTTAGAAACGGTGCTTTACACGTTCCAAGAAATAAACAAACTTTACAAAAGCTTTTATCTTTATATCATCCGCAAAGAAATACTTTATTTGAAGAATATAATCCTGTTGCAGAAGCTCAAGATCAATTAGAAATTTTAGAATTAGAGTTAGAGGCTCTTAACATAGCTAAATCTTTAGATATTGATATGATAGAAGCTATTATGAGGGTAGAAAATGGCTCTAAGGTGTCTAACATGAGTTCTAAAGAGCTTAAAAGAGACATTTTGATCTATGCTAAAAATAACCCTATTTTATTCTTAGAGTTAGCTTCTGATGATAATGTTCAACTTAGAAACGTTGGTATTAAAGCCACAGAGTTAGGTATATTAAAACTGTCAAGTGATAATCGTAATTTTTTATGGGGATCTAACGACAGAAAGTTAATGACAGTGCCTTTTGATGAGCATCCATACACTGCTTTAGCACATTGGTTTAAAACTGATGAAGGTATGGAAATATACCAGCAAATTGAAAAAAGATTAAACTAATCAAACTGTAGAAGCGGTCGCTCTACGGGGCGATCGCAAACTACAATAAAAAAATATGGTAAATATAGATAACGTATATCAAAAAGTATTAGCAATAGCTAATAAAGAGCAAAGAGGCTATATAACTCCGCAAGAGTTTAATTTATTTGCTGACCAAGCTCAAATGGATATATTTGAGCAATATTTTTATGATATAAATCAATTTAACAGAGTACCTGGTAACGACACAGAATATGCTGATATGCTAACGTTATTAGAAGAAAAAATAGCTATATTTAAAAATATAAAACTACTAGATTATATAGAGCCTTATTATAAAAAACCTTTGCAATTATATAGAGTTGGCACGCTAGAAACAGGTTTTGGGCAAATAGAGCAAATAACTCACAAAGAATATTTAAATATAAAACTATCACCACTTGCAAAACCAACATTAAAAAGAGCTGTATATATAGACACTCCTCAAGGCTTTAGAGTTTATCCTACTTTTACAAATAACGTACAGTGTCATTATATAAGAAAACCTAGAAAAGTTAATTGGGGTTATGTTGTTGTTGATGAGCACGCTTTATATGACGCAACAACTTCTATAGACTTTCAATTACATCCTTCAGAAGAAAATAATTTAATTATAAAAATACTAGCTTTAGCTGGAGTTTCTATAAAAGATCCTAGCGTTTATCAAATAGCTACAGCAGAAGACAACAAAAATATTCAACAAGAAAAAGCATAACACATGGGATTATTAGACGGTATTATACAAAAACAAAATCCAGTAACAGGTGCTGGAGAACTTATTGATTTAGGCTTGAATGCAAGAGTATATTATGAAGGGCCAGATGGTGTGCAACAAAGCGGTAACGCTAATTATGGTAACTATCAGTTTTTTTCATTAGAAGATATTATAAACTCTTTTTTAGTAGCTTACGTTGGTGAAAATAAATTAATAAGTAAAGTTAGTAGAACAGACGTAGCCTTTCATGCGCAACGCTCTTTAGCTGAATTAAGCTTTGATACTTTAAAGTCTGTAAAGTCATATGAGTTAGAAGTACCTGCAACACTAACCTTGCCAGTTCCACAGGACTACGTGCATTACACTGGCTTGTCTTACGTTGATGACTCTGGTATAAAAAGAAATATATATCCAACAGGTAAAACTTCAAATCCTGTTGCTTATCAACAAAACACTGATGGTAGTATAAAATTTGAAGATAATGTTTGGAAAGACTTAGTTACAGGTTTATATCAAGAATACGGTATTACAAGAACTTTCGATTCATTTGGAAATCCTATAGCTTCTGGTACACATTACACAGCTGACAGTACTTTTAAATCAAAAATACCTTTACCTAAGTTTGTAAAAGAAATAAGAGTTGATGTTACAGGTGATTCACGTACTTTACCTGGTTCTGGTGCTACAAGTACAAACTATGTGTCTTATGGGCCTGGATCTGGTGTTCAAATTAATTTTCACGGAACTTACGATATTGAAGTTGGTATGTCTGTGTTTGGTCCTGGTATACCAATAAACTCTACAGTAGCTACTGTTGGTGATTCAACAAGCGCTAATTTTGTTGGTACTGGTATAACAATAACAAACCCTGAATATGAAGCTGACCAACTGTTAGATTTACCAACTGGTACTGCAGGGTTACCATTAAACACCCAACAAGCAAATACACAAATTATAATTGTTGATTTAAATAAAGAATCTAAAGCTTGGAAAAACTATAAAGCACACACATCACTTACTACTACAGACGATTATGAAGATGACACTGAGTGGGTAAACGAAGGTAGAAGATACGGTATTGATCCTCAACACGCTCAAAACAACGGCTCGTACTATATAGATGAAAACACAGGCTTAATACATTTTAGCTCTTTTTTATCTGGCAAAACTATTATATTAGATTATTTAAGCGATAGTCTTGGTACTGATGCAGAAATGAAAGTGCATAAATTTGCAGAGCAAGCGATGTACATGTGTATAGCATACGCGATACTTTCAACAAGAGCTAATGTACCAGAGTACATAGTAAGAAGATTTAAAAAAGATAAGTTTGCAGCTGTAAGACAAGCTAAACTGAGATTATCAAATTTAAAATTAACTGAATTAACTCAAATACTTAGAGGTAAATCTAAGCACATAAAACACTAATATATGCCGGAGATTAAACATGTTTTCAATCAAGGTAAAATGAACAAAGACCTTGATGAAAGACTGATAGAAAATGGTCAATATAGAGACGCTATGAATATACAAGTGTCAACTTCAGAAGGTTCTGATGTTGGTGCTATTCAAAATATATTAGGTAATTTAAATTTGTTTGAAAACAGCGAATTAGCTCCTAACGCAAAATGTATTGGTGTTGTTGCTGATGAAAAGGAAAATTGTTTTTACTGGTTTGTATATCACTCAACAAAAAGTTTAATATTACAATATAAAGATAATAGTGTTAATTTTGTTTTTGTAGATACTTCAGGAGAATTAGAGTTTAGTGATAATATAATAACTGGTATAAATATTATTGATGATTATCTTTTTTGGACTGATGGTTTTAATGAGCCTAAAAAAATAAATATTACTAAAAGCATATTAGGTACAGATCAAGGTGGTTGGTATCATACTAAGCTAGTTGTTCCTGAAAGAGGTATAACACCTAGTAGAGCGATAAACGTTAAGAAAAAACATATTACTGTTATAAAACCAGCTCCAAAAGGTAAACTTATTGTAGAGCCTGTTTACGAACAAATAGTTTCTGCTAAAACAACTTTTGATTTTGCTGATACTGGTGGTTTATTAAGTATTGGTGCTCAAGACGTAATTGAGTTTCGTGCTTTTTCTCCTAATAGTAGTTCTTATAAAGTAAACGATATTGTAAAATTATTAGACGAAAACTCAACTAATAGTATAATAGATGACTATCAAGTTAGAATAAAAATTTTAGAAGACGTTTCTTTTACAAATAGTTATCCTGCTAATTCATATTTGTTTGAAGTAGTTTCTATTTCTGCTGCAACTCCAACAAGCTCAACTACGTACAATTGTGAAACAGAAAGTGTAGAGCTGATATTCCCTCGTAAATTTGTTAAATTTGGCTATAGGTACAAGTATGATAGCAATGAATATTCTGCTATATCATCTTTTACTGATGCTGTATTTAAACCTGGGCGTTTTGAGTATAGCCCTAAAAAAGCTTTTAACACAGCGATGGAAAACAACTTAGTTTCTTTAAAATTAAGAAATTTTGTAACAGCTGATATACCAGAAGACGTAGTTCAAATAGATATACTTTACACAGAGTCAGATTCACCTATAATATATTTAGTTGATAAAATTAAATTTTTTGACGCACCTAGTGTTACTTTAGGTTTGTTGCCATCTGATAGATATGAGGTTAATAATTGGAACGCTAACTTGTATGAAATAACAGCTGACTTAATATACGCTGCAATACCTGAAAATCAATTATTAAGAACTTATGACAATGTACCTAAAAATGCTTTAGCTCAAGAAATAACAGGCAATAGATTAGTGTATGCTAATTATGAGCAAAACTACAATATAATTAACAAACCTATTTTAATTGGTGATTATATTTCAAGATATAAAAATAATGAATATTACGATATAAGTTATGATGGCAATGTTCAAAACTTACCTATAGGTACAAAAAAAAGAGTAGTTTTAGGAGAAGGTCAAAAATCTTTAAAATCATTAAGAGATTATCAAATAGGTGTTTCTTATGTAGATGCTTATGGTAGGCAAAGTCCTATATTTACTTCTAATGAGTCTCAATTTAAAATACCAAAAAAGCACGCTGCTTACAAACTTAAAATAAAAGGGCAAATGAAAACATCTGCTCCACAATGGGCAGAGTATTTTAAAATATTTGTAAAAGAAACTTCTACAGAATATTATAATTTAGCGTTAAGTAGAGTTTATTTAGCTTCTGATGGTGATATATGGCTGGCTTTTCCTTCTGCTGAAAGAAATAAAATTGATGAAGATACGTTTTTAATATTAAAAAAAGCAGCAGACTCTAATGAACTTATAAAAGAACAAGCTAGGTATAAGGTTTTAGCTATAGAAAATGAAGCGCCTGATTACATTAAAACAGAAATAAATCCAATTGCAGAGTTAGACGTTGGTACTGCTACATCAACAAACAATGCTTTAAATGTTTTTGGTAGTAGTGGACCAACTGTTAGTAGCAGGTATTTTGATATTGATGTGCAACAGTATCTCAACACCAACGCTACAGATTTAGACAAAGTTACAGATGATTTATACGTAGCATTTAAAGACTCTAATAATAATTACACTGAAAGATACCAAATAAAAAACGTCAACAACAATGGTACTCAATACAATATAACGTTAGATCAGTTGTTTAGCGCTTCTGACGCAAGTTTAATTTATACAAATTACCCTATAACAACTTCCGGAACACCTCCTGTTATAGATATAAACGGTGAGGTTAAAATGATTATATATTCTGGTGTAGTAAAAAATAAGCCAGAGTATAAAGGTGTATTTTTTGTAAAAATTAACGCAGACGTTATTGCTCAAAAAAATATATTGCCAAAATCTTCTGCAGTAACTAATTATGAAATAAAAAACACAGCACATGTTCATTATTTTTCAGATACGGCAGCGCCTGGAGTTACACTCGGTACTACACAATCGTCTAATACTAACAACGGTAACAACAGTGTAGGTAGAACAAATAGCAAAGAAGAATGGAAAGGGCTTTTAGATTTTGGAGGAAGTTCAAATAGTATTTTTGTAAATACACCTTCTGATGTAACAGGTGGTTTTTTTATTGACAAAGCTTCTTATGCTGGTGTTCATCCGACTGGTACCGCAACAAACGATGATGTTAATAATCCTAATCACGTAAGGTTTACTAGAAATATAGATAGCGTAAATAGCCCTGAGTTTGGCAAAGGTGTTTATCAAAAACCAAATGGTGATTGGGTTATAGAATTATCTTTTTCTTCTATTGGCGTGAGCGCTAGAAATAATCAAGAGGGTATATATAATGGAGAGTTAAAATTAAGAAATACAAATAATGCTGAAATATGGCAACCTGGAAATAACCAAGACTCTTTGTCTATATATCAAGATCATTATGGTGGTAGAGATGATGAGTTAAAACAAATTATAAGTAGATTAACTGTAAATTCTAAATTTAGAATAAAAGGAAACGATAATTCAACTCAAATATTTACCATAAAAAACATTGAGCTTGAAAAAAGATATAACTATACAAACTATGAAGATTTATACCAGTCTTATATAGATTATCTTTTTTACGGTGATTATGATACTTACATGAAGCCTGTTTGGAGAAATTTTACAGCAAGACATAATAGAAGAATAACATATATACTCACACTTGATGGCGATCAAGATTTAGGTAGTGTAAAAATAAATGGTACAGATTTAATAACTAGTGGTGGTGGTGGTGCTATTGGAAGTTCTTCTTCTGTAGGATTTCAATTTATAGATGAGCGTATAGATGAAAATATAAATAATATAATAAGTGAAAACCCTGCTATATTTGAAACAGAACCAAAAGAAACTGCTGGTTTAGACGTGTACTACGAAGCTAGTGATTGTATACCTGTTAATTTCAACAACAACAAAGGTTCTTTATTTGCTCCTATTGGTAGCGTTGTTACTTGTCCAGCTAGACCTGACACTATAAATCCTAACGTTGTAACTGTTGTTAGAGGTTGGCAAAACAATATCGTAACTTTTAACACACCTATTGATCTTGCTGAGTACCAAGGCCCTCCTGGTTTAAACAAGCCAGCTGTTAGAGTTTTATTTACAAGACCAGATGATAGTTACACAAGTGCGTATATAGACGTTGGTCTTTCACAAGCACATCAATCAACTACCGGTGCAACAGCTGCGTATGTTGTTTCTCAAACAGGTTTATCAAAAAATCCTTTTGCTTTATCTTGGTTTAATTGTTACTCTTTCAATAATGGTGTAGAGTCTAATAGAATAAGAGATGATTTTAACGCTGTGATTTTAGACAAAGGCGTTAAAGCTAGCACTACTTTAGACGAGCCTTATAGAAGAGAACAAAGAAAATCAGGTTTGATATATTCTGGTATATATAATAGTAACTCAGGTGTTAACAATTTAAATCAGTTTATACAAGCAGAAAAAATAACTAAAGATTTAAACCCTACATACGGTAGTATACAGAAGCTTTTTACAAGACAAACTGACTTAATAGCTTTTTGTGAAGATAGAGTTGTAAGAATACAAGCTAATAAAGACGCTGTGTTTAATGCTGATGGTAACCCACAGTTAATTGCTACAGATAGAGTGTTAGGACAAACTTTGCCTTTTGTTGGTGATTATGGTATATCTACAAATCCTGAAAGTTTTGCTGCTGATAATTATAGAGTTTACTTTACAGATCAACAAAGAGGCGCTGTATTAAGACTGTCAATGGACGGTATAACAAATATTTCTGATTATGGTATGTCAGACTATTTTAAAGACGTGTTTAATTCTAACAATAGCATTGTTCTTGGTAGTTTTGACGATAAAAAAAGCGAATATAATTTAACAATACCAAACAAAGCAATTACAGTTTCTTACAAAGAATCTGTAAGAGGTTGGTCAAGTTTTAAATCTTTTTATCCAGAACAATCAATAAGTGTTGGAAATAACTATTACACTATAAACAAGGGTTTACCATATCAACACCATGTAGAAAATGATTATAGTGGTAATCCTGTAGATAGAAATACTTTTTACGGAAGTTACACGCCTTCTTCAGTTACGTTTATATTTAACGACGCTCCAGACGTGGTTAAGTCTTTTAAAACTTTAAATTACGAAGGTAGTCAATCATATGTAAAAAGAGAAATTACAGATGCAAGAACAGGTTACTATAATTTAGAAAATAAAGACGGTTGGACGGCTTCTTCAATACAAACTAATAAACAAGAAGGTAGTGTGTTAGAATTTATTGAAAAAGAAGGTAAGTGGTTTAATTATATAAAAGGTGAAAACGCAGAATTAAAAACAGATGAATTTAGTTTTCAAGGTATAGGTAGAGCTATAAACACTGATATTGATAACACTTTATATCCAGTTGTAAACGGAT
>Ga0208899_1003405_pt1 | contig 10270 bp, 10 predicted proteins | sample VirMetDEL_Nov_24_FD_184518 | JGI IMG/M metagenome (GOLD analysis project Ga0208899, IMG submission 184518) | Aqueous microbial communities from the Delaware River and Bay under freshwater to marine salinity gradient to study organic matter... | ecosystem: Environmental > Aquatic > Marine >...
AGAAGGGTTAGCCATATCTAACCCTGCTATACTACCTGTGTCAACTGCCGTTACAGTAGTTCCTACATCTGTTGCATTTTGGTAATTCCATTCGTGTAAAGCAGATGGTAGATTGAATATACCACCTATCGAAGCTATTCTACTACAATTTATACTATTATTCTTATAAATATTCATTAGTTACCTAATTTATACGCTATTAAACTTCCACTTGTTATTGTTACATCACTAAATATTTCTCTGTAAGGTGTCAAAATACTTCCAGCTGGTATTGTTTTGCCACTTAAATTCATCTTAGACATTACATCTGTTTCAGTACCACCCTTAACTTCTGCTTCTGTTAATACAGTAAAAACTGCATCAGAAGCTACATATATTTGATATATGTCATCATTTGTTACTGAATTATCAATAAAAACACAACCGTTTTCACCAATCATTTTACTATTATCATCCATTTTTAATATAATATTATGCCACCGTTTTGTGATTGTTTACCACAGTATAACGGATAAGCGTTAGTATTTGTTTTTCTATATTCTTTTATATAATTATCTATTTCGTCTATAAATGTTTCTGCTTTAGACAAATAATCATCTCTTATTTGTCCATAACCTAAATCACTCGCTGCATCAGCAGTGTCAGATAAATTTAAAAACACACCACCTTTAGAAACTTGGTTTCTTAATTGTGGTAAAGCAACATAAACTATATAATGTGCTAAAGCTGGTTTTATATAATCATCTAATAAAGTAGTATTATCAGCAGTCAAAGAAGAAGCAGCTATTTGTGTTGTTAATTCATCGTAAAAATCAACACCCAAAAAAGATTTAACATACTTTCTTTGAGTCATTAAAATATATTGGTCAAAGTAAGCCGTATCAATGTTTGCATCAACAATAGCTAAACTTTTAACTTCACTCGTTGTTATCATCTCCGTTGTTCGGCTCATTTTTGTTTTCTTCTATTGGTTCATACCCAAGCAACTCACGCTGCTCATTAATTGACAATACTTCTTTAGGCTCAATCTTATCTTCAATACCTACTGGAGCAACATTTAAAACATCTAATTTAATATCGTTAAAACCAGCTATCTTTAATAAGTCGTTAAACATTCTTAATAAAGGCTTTTGGAATTGTGGTATAACAACACCTTTTAAAGCTATGTTGTATTCGTTTCTTATTTGTTGATTGCTCCCTAAACTTCCAGCTTGTGATATACCAGCTAAAGAAGCAAACCATCTATGCCCAGCAATTATAGTTTGAGTGGCTAAATTTTGTAGTTCTAACAATTCTCCTTCTCTTGCTGTTGTAAACTCTGTTATATTAGTTGCTTGGTCTAAACTATCAACTAATTGAATTAACATTTTATGGTTGTTACCTTCGTCTGTAAAACTGTCTTTTATCTTTTCAACATATTCTTGCTCTGTCATTCCCTCTGGTGCTTGACCTACAATATCCATTGCAACACTTGGAAAGAAACCGTTTTTAAGTTTATCAAGATTAAATTGAACTATTTTATATTCTACATCAGCCCACTTTAATATTTGTAAATGTTCTGGTAAACCATAATAATCATATTCTGGTACATCATTTTTTAAATGATAAATAAAATGTTCTTGTTTAGTGTCTAATTTACCATCCCAAAGAGGTATTTCTTTAACTGGATAGTCTTTAGAGTTGTAAGTTGGTTGGTTTTCAATATCTCTCCAATAAGCAGAAACATAAGCAGTTTCTTCACTTATTCTAACTTTTGAAGCATCCATAAAAAACTGACTTGTAAACTCTTTGCCTTTTATAACTTCTACATAAGCATTACCACTATAAATAAAGTCATAAGCAGCTTTGCCAAATAACCAATGTTGTGATTGTCTTTTATTATTTACTTCACTTAAATAAGATTGTAAATTAACGTCTAATTCATAGAAACTCTTAGCATCTCCATTAATAGAGTATGTAAAGTCTTGACCTTGTGTGTAAACAGCTTTAGATTGAACTATTGCACCGTGTGTTGGACTTCTTTTAGCTCTTGCTGCTAAATCATTTATGTAAATATTGTCGCTATCCTTAAAGAATGGAAACCACTTAGTTTGCTTAGTGCTTTTCGCTTCCTTTTCTTGCGTTTGATTTACGTCTGTGCTTACTGCCATCGCCTTTATTTGAGGCGTTTTTTTCTGTTGCTGTACTTTCCGATGTCTCGGTTTCCTCGCTTGTGGTTTCTTGTTCATATTGTTCTACAAATTCGCAATTAGCTTTGAATAACTTTTTTAATTTTGTTTGGCTTAAATCAGTTGATAAGATGATAATTCCATCACCACACCACTTTTTACCAAGACCACTTTCTTTAATTCTATACATAAATTTTAGTATTATAAAGAGGGGATTTTAAACCCCTCTTATTATTAACTACCGAAACTAACAGTTCCACTTGAATTAGTATCAATATCACCAACATACTCGCGAGCTATCTCGCCAGATTTACCAGTCATTGTTACCATATAAGCGTTTTGTCCTTGTAATTCAGCTTCTAATATTGTTGTGATGTTAGCTCTTAAAGCTGCATCACTTCCTAATATTTCATCATAACCAACTATAAAAGATTGATTATAAGTACCAGTAGAAATATAAGTTTCAACTAAACAGATTAATTTACACGAAGTAAATAATTCTTGTAAAGTTTTTGCTTTTGCTTTGTCTATTCTTGGTGTCATTGCCTCAACAGTATGCTCTTGTAAAGAACTTCCGTTTTCTCTTGACCCTTCTGCATTGTAACTTCCACTTTCATCGTCTATTTGGATTTCGTACCAAACATCAGAAGTAGCATCTAAAGTAACAGAAGTATAATCGTGAGAAGCACCAGCAGTAAAAGAAGTTACGTTTTCTCTGTTTATAACAAATAAACGCTTAATTCCTCCACGTCTGTTTTCATCGTCACAGGTTATAAGAATATCATTAGATAATTCTGCCATTTTATTTAATTTTTTTAAGTTAAGAGGGAGTAATTAAACCCCCTCTATAATTATATTAGTAACCTATACAAACGTATTCGTAGTGCATAGTTTGAACACCTAACTTGAATTTAGTTGTTACTTTCATTTTCTCGTCATCGTCATCAGCGTATCTTACTTTAAATGAAGTAGACCCTTCAACAACATCAGAACCAAATACTAAGTTATCTTTAGCAGTATAAACAATTAAGTTTGAACCGATAGATAAACCACTTCCAGTATAGTGTGGGTTAGTTGAGTCAGCTAAGTTTGTATCCCATTCTGGTACAGCAACTAATTCAACACCTCTAAACATATATTTAGCAACACCATCTTGGATATATCTTTGTCCTTCGATATTACCTTGATTTTCCAAAGTAGTAGCGTAGTTATCAATAAATGTATTAGTAACGTAGAACTTCTTATCCATATTTGGTACAGCTCTTAATGTAGCAGTTTGTGCTGCCCATATTTGTCTTAAAACACCTAAAGCACCATCAGAGGCTAAAGCATCTAAATTCTCAAAAGAAGTAGCATCTAAATCGATAAAACGAGATGTTCCGATAGTTGCAGAGTTATCTACAAAATTAGTAATCCATCCGTCAAATTGATTCCAGTCAGAGTCAGCATCATTTGCATCAGCAAACCAAGCGATTCTATGAATATCAGAAGAAGCAGCTTTTAAATACTGTGTTCTGATAATGTTATCAATAACAGTTCCACTTAAATCATCTCTGTTAACTCCAGATTTCATTAATTCAGCAAAGATTGTATCATCCCAAGCGTCAACACATTCTTCTAAGTTTGCTTTAATTTTCTCAACAGATAAAGTTTTATCTACTATTGTAGTAGTACCTCCAGCAGCAGTAAACCCACAAGTTGAGTATTTTCTTAATATTTTAGTTAAAGTTTGTGGTAAGTAAACATTTACTTTATCACCTCTAACTGGTATAAAACGGTACATCTCGCTTAAAGCAGGTACGTTTTCTTGTGGTTGATAGAACAATTCATTGATTAGTTCTTCACCAGCGTATGAGTGCGACATATTCGCATCAATTACATCAGCCATAATTTATTTGATTTTTAAAATTCCTTTATACTTATTATTTAACCTTGCAACAGTTTTGTTGATAAATGGTGAAGCCGTTTCAACTTCTTTTTTATTCTCACCTTCTGGTGATTTGTTTTCTGCTTTAGCTTCTGTTGCTACTGCATTTAACTTTTCTAATTCAGCTTTTAAGTTTTTAATTTCTTCTTCTTTAGAATTAACGATAGCATCGTTTTCTTCTTTAGCTTTAGAAATCTCACCTTTAACTGAATTAAGCATTTCAGAAACTTCTTCTTTTGAAATAGTTTCTTCTTTTGGTTGCTCTTCAACTTTCGGAGCAACTTCTTCTTTTTTATTAAAAGAGTTCATTAACTCGTCAAACTTTCCAGAGAACCAAGACTTGTTTTCTTCTGTCATTTTGATTTGATTTTTATTATTATTTAATTGATTTACTTTTTCTTTTAGTGCTTCTTTCATTTCTTCATTAGCACAATTCATTAAAACAGTTTCACTTCTATTAATGATTTCACTTGGCTCAACAACTGCATCTACAAAACCATTAGCTTTTGCTTCTTTAGCAGTCCACCAATCGCCTTTATTCATTAAAGACTTAATAGTGTTTTTGTTTAAACCAGTTCTTTTTTTATAAACATCAATAATATTAGAATTTACTTTATCCATATCATCTGCTGCTTTTCTTAAATCATCAGCCTCACCAGTAACACCACCCCAAACATTATGAATCAAAAACAAAGCATTATCTACAATTCTAATCTCGTCTGCTGCCATAGCTATGAATGTTGCAGAAGAAGCACTATCACCATAGATGTTGGCTACTATTCTACCTTTGTGAGATTTTAAAGAGTTGTAAATTGCAAAAGCATCGGAAACAGCTCCACCATATGAAGCTATATTAAGTTGAACGTCTTGTTCTCCGATTTCGTTAAGTTGATTTGTAAAGTCTTGATGTGTAATACCCCAAAAGCCGATTTCATCGTCAATATTGATTTGAAAACCGTTTTCTACTTTATTAAATATTGTCATATACAAATAATTATATAGCAAAATTAAAGACTTGCAATATAAAATGTTGTACAAACTTTGTACTTAAAGATTAAATTTCGTATTTTCTACGATTAGCAACAATTCTTCTAATGCTATCGTGATGGATTGTGTATTTATCTCCTAATTCTAAATAGATTTCTGTTTGACTTACATCTGTTTTATACAGTTCGTCAAATTCTTTTATTATAGACATATTTCTTAACCAACAATTATCAAAGCCAAGTTCAATAATTTTATGAACTACATCAATAGTCTTTTCATCTGGTGTTAAACCGTAACTAACTAAAAGTTCTTTTATTATTTCCATTCGTTTATTACATATTTAAAAAAACTTTCTAAAGCCCTTCTGCAATCTCCACAAGTTCTATAACTATTCCAACTTAAAGCATTGTTATTGTGAAACTCATTAAACAACTCAATTAAGAAAGTTATTTTGTTTTTGTTTGGCTTTAGTTTACCAATCTCATTAAAAGCATCTATAACGCTTTCACGGTCTTTATATGCTATTGCTTTATGTTTTGGTGCTACCATAAGCCTTTAGGACATTTGGAGTCTTTTAAAGACGTTTTTAATAGTAAGCTACACTTACAAATTTTACACTGGCTAATTCTTCTGAAGATAACGAAACCGAATAATTTAAAGTTTCCTCGCTTGTGTGGACATATATCACACACACTTCTTCTATATTTCTTTTTGATTTCACTTACAAACATAATTTTGGTTTACTATAAAATTACAAAATATTATTTAGAATGATGCTTCACTTGCAATGTTTAATACTTCGGTTGCTGTATCTGTTGTGCTTGTAGCTACATTAACAACAGTTTTGTCATTTATACCATCAACTATTGCAGAACTAAATTCTTCTAAGTCTAACGAACCACTTGCAAAGCCTTGTTGAGAAGCAGTTACTCCAACATTACTTGGCAATGCTCCACCACCTTGAAACTTCGTTAAACGTCCACCCCTTTCAAAAGCAACACCACCACCAGCTTCATTAATCGCACTTAATAACGGTGCAAACATTTCAGTACTTCTTTTGTTTATTATTGCTTCCCCACCTTCTGCTTCAAAACCTAATTGACCACCTACTGAAAATGGTATTCCACCGTTTGCGTGAGATGGGCCATTAAGAACACCACCATCTTCAAACTTAATACCGTTAATTTTAGCAACAGTTGATATTCCGTTTGCTATTGTCGATGCAGCTATCAATGGCCCTACTATTGGGCCAGCTCCTATTGGTGGTGGTGCTAAAGCAGCAGCAGCTCCAGCATAAGTATTAATTAAAGCTCCAGCAGTTGCTAACGCTTTTTGTTCGTTGCTACCTTCTTTAGCTAATGTGCTAAATGAGTCAAAAACACCAGCAGCAGCATTTAAGGTGGCTAATCTTGATTCACGTTTTATTGTTTCTAATTCTGCTAATTTTTTTGCGTTTTCTTGTTCTTGGGCGTATTCCTTATCTAATCTTTCTTTCTCCTTTTGGAAAAACGCCTCATCTTCTGCATTTTGCTTTTCTCGTTTAATCTCTTTTTCTTCTTCTTCTTTAGCAATTCGTTCAGCCTCAAATTCAAGTCTTACCTCATTAAGTCTTTGTATTCTCTGCTCTTCTAATCTAGCTAAAACTTCTGTTTCAGATCCGTATTTTTCAATAGCATTTTGAATCTTATCATCAAACTTAGCGTTCTCTGCTGCTAATTCTTTCCCAAGACCTTCTTCCATCATTTGAATCTCTAAGTCTCTCAACATCTTGATTTCATCAGCTTTCATTTTAGCTCTTTCATCCGCTGCTTTTTTTCTTGCGTTTTTTTCTTTCTCTGTAACTTCTATTGCTTCTGTATTATCATCTAATGCTGGAGATTCAGCTTTTTTGGCGCTTGATAACTCCCTTGATATTATCAATTCTCTAGCAGCTAAATCTAACGCTTTTTCTTTTAATAAGCCAGACTTTGCTAATTGTCTTAACTCCTCTGTTGTCAATGTGTTTAAGTCTTCTTTGTTTTTTACAACGCTAGAAATAATTTGACTGCTTTCTTCAAAAATATCATTTGATGATTCTTGTAAAGAATTTGTATCCCAAACTGAATTATTATAGCTTTTAACAGCATTAGACGCAGAACTCAACCACGAAACATTTTCCTCTATTATCTTTATCTGTTCTTCTTGAGTCTTATTATTTAGTAAGTCCACTAATCCCTTTTCATTTAAAGCCTTAGTACCCTCAAATATTGCATCATTCAGAAGTTTTTGTGTCGATGCTTGAAACTCTGAAGTTAGTGATTGTTGGTTAGTAACTTCTTCAACAGCCTTTGCTATTGTAACTCTTTTCCCAAAATTACCATTAAGACTCTTAACAGCCTCGTCTACATTTTCTAAATTAACAGCCTCAACTCCTAAGTTTTTTAATAACTCTGGATAGTTATTATTAAGGTCTTTAATTATATCTAACCTAGTTGATGTATTAGTATTTACGTCATTTAATTTCAAAGTTACACCAATTAATTCATCTTGTTGTGTCTTTAAACTATCACTCAGCTGATTGGTTGGAGTTAAAGCACTTAATATTGATGTTCCAGTATTAACAAACCCACGAGCAAGTTTGCCTAACATACCATTACCATCTTCTAAAGATAAAACAAACCCTTCCCAAGCACTCCCTGCTTTAGTAATATCTCCACTAAGATTATCAAGCATTGTGTCAGCCATTTTTTTTGCAGCACCATCAGAATTTTCTAAACTTTCAGTCAATTTATCTACACTCCCACCAGTTTCAGCTAAAATTACACCAGCAGTAGAACCTCTTGTTCCAAAAAGTTGCATAGATGTAGCATTTTTGTCGGTAGAGTCATTAATCTTTTGCATTGCTTCATCAAAAGTCAATCCTTTCTTTGATAATTGTAAAAATATATTTCTTAAAGAAGTACCAGAAGTTGAAGCATCTATACCTCTATCAGATAAAGTTCCTAATAAAGCAGTTGTTCTCTCAATACTAACCCCAGCAGTATTAGCTGTTGCACCAACAATAGGAAGGGCAGTTGATAGTTTACTAAAATCTAAAGCAGATTTAGCAGCACTTTCAGCTAACACATCATTAACCCTTCCAGCTTCCTCACTATCTAAACCAAATTGTTTTAATAAAGCACCAGTCAAAGCAGCTTGCTCCCCTAATTCACTACCTAATGCAGCAGCTCCATTTAAAGTGGCTTTTGTCATATTTAAAATGTCATCAGTAGGAAAACCAAGTTTAGCAAATTCAGTTTGTAAATCAACCACTTGTGATGCAGTAAATGCTGTTGTTGAACCAAGTTTTTTTGCTTGTGTCTTTAATGAAGCCATTTGTGTTTCAGTAGCTCCCAAGACTGCTTCTAATTTACTGTTAGCTTTTTCAAAGTCAACAAATATATTAACAGCACTTCCAACCAACTTTGTAACCCCAACTATTGCAGCAGTAATACCAATCATAGAAGTAGCCCATTGACCCATTCCTTTTCTAACACCAGCTACAAAACCACTATTCTTTTTTAAAGCGTTGTTGTTTTTAAGTAAAGCGTTTTGATGGTCTGTTAAAGCGTTTCTATTTGCTTTTAATTGTACGTTTAAATCTGCTCTTTGCTTGCTCGCTTGCTTAGATGTTATTAAACCATCTCTTTCAGATTTATTTAAAGCCTTTCTTGCATTGCTTACTTGGTCAAAGTTAGCTTGTAATTGTCTTAGTTGTGCATCGCCCTCAATTTGAACGGCTATTGCAATAGTTTTTGTACTCATATTTTAAGTCGATGTCGATATTATTTTAAATTCACTATTTTCGTCTTGCTGTATTGTGTAAGTCTTGTTTATTGTTGTTTCAGTTATTCCAGTAGGGTCGCCATCTATCGGAACGGTTCCCCCTGCTCCGTCAGAACCTCCTATAATATTCATTTTGTTTGCAGAAGCTACTTTTTTAATATTCCAAGTTTTACCAATTCCAACTAAACTTAGTGTCAAAGTAACGTCCCCACCACTTGTGTCTACTAAATAAGTATCTACATTCCCATCAGCAGTAGTGTCAGATGTAATTGTTAATACGTTTGAATAATCTCCATTAGCTGGCAATAAACTCCCATTAAAATAAACACTACCATTTTCTGCAACTCTTATTAAACTGTTTCTTTCGTTTTCATTTGAGCCAGTACCTAAGATAAATATATCACTACTATTGTCAACATTGTAAGTACCCAATATTGTTTGACCACCACCACTTGACCTTAAATTGTTACCTAAAACTGTATTACTATCATCAGCTACTATATTGTTAAAACCATAGTTTGTGGATGGATAAGTAACTGAATTGCCACTAATACTATCTGTTGCGTTACCGTTATTAAGATTAAAACCACCGTTTATTGGGTCATCTCCGATTTCAGTTGATATTGGACCTAATGGAAAACGTGCTAAAGGCTCATAGTTTTTAGCTTGTACTAATACAAATGGTGTGCTTTTCTTACTTTCAGATGGTTTAAAACCACTCACTTTATCTATACGCCAATATCCTTCTAATTCTGGGTATCTATTATCTATGTAGATTATTTTTCTAAAGTCTAAATTGTTATAGTCAACTAAGTCAAAAGTCAAATTTACTTTAGCTCTTTTACCTTCTATTATTTCTCTTGAAGTTAAAGAATAGTGATTAGACCAAATACCATTTTCTGTTTCAGTATCTTTAAAACTTAACACTCCATCAACACCAGCTAAAGTAACACCGTCTTTGATTATAGAAAACGGTAAAGCATAAGGTATTGTAGTTCTTTGTGCTACTTCTGTTGAATATTGAAAACTTGGCGTATTACTATCTAAAGTTGATTGCGTACTGTAATTAAAATATAATATGCGTGGTTTAAATACAGTTGTTGCAGTCGGTGTTGTTTCACTATTCCAAAGTCTTGCAGTATAAAAAGGATAACCACCACCACCATTAATATCTTCTATTGTGTAAGTTGCAGCTATTTCTTTTGTTTCTAACTTAGATGTACCAGTTTTAAATTTAGTTGGATATGAATGTTCATAGCTTAACCAATCATCTCCAGCATCCTCATTACGTTTATTTAAGTATTTATCGTTACTATCTTTTTTATAACTGAATTTATGACCTTGTTTATAATATAATGAGTTGTAAGTAATTTCTATTTGATTT
>Ga0208899_1003408_pt1 | contig 10267 bp, 12 predicted proteins | sample VirMetDEL_Nov_24_FD_184518 | JGI IMG/M metagenome (GOLD analysis project Ga0208899, IMG submission 184518) | Aqueous microbial communities from the Delaware River and Bay under freshwater to marine salinity gradient to study organic matter... | ecosystem: Environmental > Aquatic > Marine >...
ATCATTAACGCCGGTACTTAAACCACTGCTGGGTTTGAGTCCTTCTGTGACATCTCTGGCGGCTCTTAGTCCTGGATGCTTTGCAATCAGTTTTTCATTTTTCTTCCATTGACTGCTGTTCTTTTCGGGTATGTTTCCTGATTTAATCGGCATCTGTTTCTGCCTCACTCCAAGGTAGCACTTCCGTAGCCTCTGAGTTAACTGGGCTGTCTTGTTGTCCCAGTAAATTCTTTCCTAACCATATCAACATAACTCTGTCGTGTTTGTTGAGTGCCAAGTCTAATTGTGCCTTTCTCAAACGTTGTTTCGTAATTAATCTGTTCTTTGTGATAATATCACGAAAGTTGTCCACAAACGTTTGTAATGGTACATCGAAAAAGTCTGCCATTTCCTTGTTTGTGCAGTGAAACTTGGCTAATTCTGCTACTTGTTCTTCTGGTATTACTGTTTTGTTTCGCCCGATAACTCTGCCTACCACTGTTTTTTCACCGTATTTGATGTTTTTAACCTTATAAGGTTTGTTGCTTTCTTCTACCACACGTTCGAATGCATCTACCATATGCTGTTCGAACTTTTTTGAACCTTCACTTTGGTTATCTTCAGTAAGGGGTACTGAATCTTCGAATGTTTCTATATTGGGATTGATACTGCTGTTTGATTGTTCCATATTCACCTCTTTATTCGCGGATGCTGTTCGTCATAACTATTTATCTTCTAGCAGGTGTTATATGCTCAGGAAAGTCTTCTTTGCGTTTGATAAACACCCATTTGCCATCTTTTTTCATATAATATTTGGGATAAAAGCAAACTCTATATATTTCATCATTGTATATGGCTCTACGACCTTTTATGTCTGCATTCATATTGGCTACTTGTACTGCAAGTGCTTTCTGTTTTTCTGTGATGTTATCCAAGTCCAATTTCATTATCCAATCATAAACAGATCCACTTCTATTCATACCATACCCTTTTAGATTAATCATTGTTTGTTTATCGTACTTGGTATATCTTGGCATATCAAGTAATATTTATAGAGACACTTCGCGTCTTTATTCACTACGTGGTTTCTTCGAAACTCACTCGTTCATAAGTTTCTTTCTAATTATATTAGTTAAGAACTTGATGTAAGGAATTGAAGCCAATAAGGAACTATCTAACAGTCCCTTATTAAAAACTTGATGTTAACGATCTCGCCTTTTTAGGAAGGAGGTATTTTTACACTATAGAACAATGGACTCTGACCTTTTCCAACCTCTCATCGATTAAATGTATAACCTCGTTCCAATGTTATACTGTTTATGTTCAGTGCTGTTTATTTCACAACTGTTAAGACTTAGCAAATGTTTCTCTCTGGTATGGAGGACATTTATAGCATCCTTTACGGGTAGTGCTAAGAATTGCATAACAACATAATGCTTTGCATACCTTCTCACATCAGAAAGGCTTCTGCAACGGTATTGTATATCTGGCCCGTCAACCTTATGTGTTGTTTGTTAAATGCCTAATCTACGACTTAGTTCCATTTGTATCATTTGACTTTGTGGGCCATTTACTCTATAAGTATCAAGTCCCCATTTTAAATAATCAAATGGTAAGTCTTTTAGTTTCTTGCCTTGATGTTTGCCAGGAAAGTGCCATATCTCATTTTCTATAAATCTTGAAAATTGTTTTGTTTTTGTTTTTGCCATAATCAGTTTTTACTTATCTGTTTTTCTACTTCTGCCTAAAGAAAAACGTTCATAATTATCAAACATTGCTTGATTGTAACGTTGTATGTATGCTAATACTAATGCTCTATGTTTAACAGTATCGAATCTGAATGTTGGGTCCAAATATACACGTTGTTCTATTCTAAGTTCATCAATATCTTCATTTGTTCCGTGTTCAAACACCCTAAACAAATTATCCATCTCTTGTATTTGTGGTTTGACCACATATTCCCAATCATTTTGGTTCATCTTGTAATAACCTCTGTAAATCTTTACTGACTTCTATTTTCTTTTTGACAAATTTCACAGTATATGGTACTGTTCTCAATGTTGTACCAAACCAACCTTTTTGATTGCCTTGAGTGTAAAAGCCACTTGCTATTTGCATAATAAGTTCTATGTGTTTGATTTGATTTTTGCTGAAGTCTGCACGTTTGCCTCTGTACTGCTTGTTGCACAATCCACTTGCAAAACTCATACAACTGTTTCTGCCACCTTTACCTCTGCTGAATGTGTTGTCCACAGTAAACAGTTCTCTAAATTCTGGTGTTCTTGCTGTTAGTTCGCACACATCGTTAACGAACACCTGTATGGTGTCATAAATGTATGATTGTTGATTAGGATTTATCTCTAAAAAAGGATTTTTAGGATCTGTACCTGTGTCTGAATATTGGTATTCTATCTGCATCATTTTATTTCCCCTTTAAATGTTTTACAATAGTATTTATACTTTTTTACGAAATTCCGGGTCAAAACAGGTAAAAAAAGTGCTACACGGGGAAAGGTAGTAGTTAAGCCACCAAGTGTAGCACTTTAAAGTTTTACTATGAGGTCGGAATTTTTTTATGACTTGTTACAGTTCCCTCATAATATTTTACTGGCTTTTAAAGGTTTTTAATTTTAAAGATCAGTAAAGAAATGTAGTCAGGGTGCTCTGTTAGAGGAAATAAACTAAAGAATAGTTTACTACCTATGTACATTAAGAATTTCTATTATGAATACAGTTATGCTACGATGTCACTCTTTGCATTGATTGTATTAGAATTTTCTAACAGTTACAATAACTACACTTTTATTTATCTTTTTTTACGACTTTTTAGAACGTTTCCTTGTTGCTCTGTTGTTTTGTTTGTGAGTACCTTTTTCTAAATGTAAAGGATGAAAGCATCGTCGATTATGACATCTGTGCATAATAACATCTGTCTTTTCTAATGGTTTATCATAGTATACTGCATACATCAGTCTGTGCAATAGTGTTACATTTGATTTGAAATATTGTGGATATGTTTTGCAATCTACTTGTTTATATGAATCTTTGTTGTGTTCCCAACAGGGTGAGTTTTTTAGGTGATTTGTGGTGCTTGTTTGTCCGTGTGTTGCAAGTTGATAGAAAAGGCTATATAGTGCCTGTTGTCGTTTATTCTTTTGCATACGTGATGTCTGTGTGCTTTACAGACTACATTGCTCTACTGATAAGAGCACCTACGAAAGTGAGAAGAGTAGTAACGACCAGTCCCAGTGTCCAGTATATCCTGTTGTCTAGGCGATCTAACCTTTCTGTAAAGAAACGTCTATTGTCTTTGACATCTTCTTTAAGTTCATCTATGTCTTCCATAATGTGTGCTAGATGATTGTTTTTGATCTGCTCAATCTCGGATTGTAATTCTTTTGTTGTGACTCTGTTACTACTCATCTCGATTATCTTGGCTTGTTTCTTCATATCCTATTTGCTTTCTTAGGTCTGTTAGTTCATCTTTGTCCTGACAGATAACTGCCGGGACAGGAGTATTGTTATCTTTGCATTCTGGGTGACTCCAAAATGCTTCTATGTGTGGGTATTTGTCCTCTATCTTGCAGGCTATTGCATACAACGTGTCCACATCAGTGTTGGCGGGGTATTCAAATAACAATGCTTTGCTGTCTGTGGCACACCAACTGGCTACAAATGTTAATTCTGTACCTGGAGTTGCTCTAACGTGTGTTATGCGACTATCCATCCAGTACCTATGACTCCAAGGACAAACTGACTTAATACTATAAAAGTATTTGTCCCAGTCTACTTCCTTGTGCCTCTGTTCTTTTTTTTCTTCATATTTCCTCTGTTTTTACCTGGCATAATTTTTCCTCCTTTTATTATATTTTTTATGCTTATGGATGTTGTTCCTACTGCCATACTACAATCCTAGTTTTTTTAGTTCTCTGTTTACCCACTCTAAACCTTTTTGGCCCCCCCATAATCCGGTGGCCATTATTTGTTTACTTGTGGTTATGTCTTTGCCTTGTGCTACTGCGTCTCGGTATGCTTGTTCTGTTCTGCTCAAATAACTACGCATTCTAAGTAATGTGTCTGTGGTTAAATTTGTTCCGTTAACTAATTGTCGTGCCCTGGCTAACCCTACTGGTGTACCTGCACGTCTACTTGGTGCTACACGTTCTCTGGCTTCTAACGCCTGCTTTGCGGCATCTGCCATATACTTAGGTGCTACTGGCATCCAATTCTCCTAACAATGTTACTTTTAATTCTGGATCTTGTCGACACAATTCCATTTCTTCTTCCTTCATAATGATTATGTCTGCTTTGCGATGTTTTGCTTGTACTAATCGACTTGCTATTTTTATACCTGCAACTATATCAAATTGTTCTACTTCTTTTTTGTTGTGCAAGTTAACCAAATGGTTTATTGTTGTTGTGCTTATACCAGCATACTTGCTCATATGTCTATCTATATTTTCTACTATGTTCATATTATGGTCCTTTGTTTAATGCGTGTGATATATGTGCTGAAAAAATGGTATTTGCAGTACTTTTATTATCATATCCACTGTAATTATTTTGTGCTCTAAATTTAGTATCTATTCTGTAAATTTGATTACCTGTTCCTGCACAAAATATATAACCATCTGTTGTCGAACCGCCACCAGCAAAGTTGCCAACTCCAAATTTATCAGCATCTATAACATCAGTACTTGAATCTGTGCTGTCTATGATTAATAAATTTGCACTAATAGCCGGTACACCATAAACTCTGCCGTCAGACCCTGTTACTGCACCTATAAATTGAGTACCACTTGTTTGATTATATCCTGTTATTGATATTTCTTGTGTGGTATTTGCAATAGTATCAATTCTTAAAAAAGTATTTTGGCTTTGAGGTACACCTATAATTACACCATTTTTACCATTTGCTAATCCTGTGTACATATTTGCACTACCGGATAAAGTTGATCCTACATTGGTCCAAGTATTAGACGATTCATTATATTTTCTTACTTGATTACTAAATGAAGGACTTACATAATAATTTCCATCAAAACCTACACAACCACCACTATGTGCACCATTATTTGCTGGTGTTTCACTCAATTTAATTATTGTATTACTTCCTGGTTCATATTTTAAATAAGGATTACCACTTAGCCTAGGTTGAAATACTATATTACCACTAGGTAATGTTACTGCTCCATAATAACTGTATGTGCTAGTAGGCATACCAGTTAAACTTAAATTTGATGCTACATCATTTATAGGATCATATTCTATTACTGGTTGACCATCTAGATAAGGCGCCAAATATATGTTGCCATTAGATGCTAAACTACCGCCAGATTGTTTGGCAGTTTCATAAAAGTCTATTATTACACTGCCTAGATTTGAATGACTTGTTTTTCGTGTAAAAACATTAGAACTAGGATCTACTTCAACAAAGAAATCTTTCCAGTATGGTATCATATATATATTACCATTTGGGTGTGCTATACATCCTCTGTGGTTGTTATTCCAGCCTACTGGTGTTTTGTGAATAGTAGGTGTTGCTGTATTTGTCCAACTACCTACTTCAGTGGTATACTCGGCTTCAGTTGGTACTGTGGGCCAAGTCGGAAACGTAAAACTGCCTAAAGAACCTGAAGTATCTTCAAAGAATCCAAGTTTTGAACTAAAAGCCATTATAAATCCTAACTATAATCTAATGTTAATGTTGCAAGATAATCTGTACCATCATAAATTACACTTATAACATCAATGTCTCCAGCACCTGTACTTAGTGTTTTATTACCACCTTGATATTTAAAACTACTTGTTAATGCGTGACTACCTGTGCCATCTTGTGTAATTTTTATAGTATAACTACTACCTGCTGTTGCATTTGGTATACTGTTTAGAGTTATACCACCTGTTGCTGTAACAGTGAATATACTTGCGTTACTGGCGTTAAAGGCTGGTAAAGTTGCAAGGTCACCACTTTGTGATCCTAATGCTACTACTGTTTCACTGAATGCTGTTAATTGAGTATGTCCACTAATTGTTAAGTTTGCATCAAATGTTTCATCTACAGTTGTTTTTGCTAAGTCTTTAAATGCATACCAACCATTTTCTTGTGTGCTAGGCACATAACTTGGTTCATTATCATAATTGATTACACTACTATCAATTGGATCGTGCCAACCCAGTATATAACCTTGACCATCGTGTGTTTTTATACCTACTGTGGCGTTTGCAACATCACCTGCAGGTGTTCCTGTGGTTTGTCCAACACTCATATTGATGTAAACGTTGGCACTTGCCGCGGCACCTGTTCCCACAAAGTGTGTATAACCTTCATTGTATCTGGTGTTGATGTTTAGTGCTGTTCTACTAAAGTTTAGTCCTCTACCCACATATAAATTTTCATCACATATTATACTTTTACCACCATAATCAAAGAAACTGCTTGTTAAGTGACCTGTGTTGTCACCTGGTCCAACTTTCAAAATACCAAACTTAAATGCACCTGTGCTGAACTCTAAGTTTGCACTGTTATCAGATTCTACAATTAAACCATTTGTAACTGTTAAAGTATCTTGAACATCTATGTTGTTTACCTCAAGCATATCACCTGTGTAATCTGCTATGGCGGCATTTGCTCTTGCTGTAGTATAATACAGGTTAGCACCTTCAGTTAAATCACTGGTAGTTTTTGTTGCTAATCTAGTATCAAATCTACTATCTGTGTAATATAAATTAGTATTTTCAGGAACTATGCTGGTATCTAATGTTGCTGTTACGGCTTCATTACTGCCATTACCTATAAAGATGTTGCCTGAATTTAATGAACTAACTTCATTAGATCGGAAGGCGCCCTGAACAAGTATGTGATTTGGACTTACAACTTTACCAATCTTTTGTATAAATTTGTCTTCACCTGTTGGCTTAGTTGTTGTGAGTGTTCCTGCTGAGGTGTTTATATATAAATTTTCACCCAATGTATAACCGTGTGAACTATCATTCATTACGCCACTTGTAACTACTTGTCCTGCAAATCCAGTACTGATGTTTTCCTTCACAATACCTATTGCTGGCATTTTTGTGGCATCATTATTTTCTGTTAGGTTAACGTGAGGATTATCACCGGTGTTTGCACCTGTTAGATATACTGCTTGACCTTTGTTCAGTGTACCACCTGTATCATTGTAAACATCCAATAATACTGCACCGTCTAAGTCACCAACGAAGTCTCCTGTTGTTGTGATGTCTCCTGTTGTTGTGATATTTCCACTTGATATAGTCGGACCACTTGTAATTAAATTACCACTTACAGTTAAATTTGCATCAAATGTAGTATCTACTTTGGTGTCTGCTAAGTCACTGAATGGTATCCAGTTTGTTGCACCGGTATCGTAGTGTGGTTCGTTTTCAGGGATTGGATCAAACCAACCCATTTTCATTGAGTAGTCTGTTACACCGTCTCTGGTTTTATTACTTGCTCTAATACCTGCAAAAGTATTAACATTACCGGCTGTGGTAAGAACATTACCTACACCAAACTGTAATGAAACATTACCTGGTGCGTTAGTATCTGAATATGTGCTAAATCCTGGATCTTGGTCTGCAGCCAAATACAAGTATCTACCACCTAAGTCTAAACTTTCGTTTACACTTAATCTACCACCAACTGCTAAACTTTGTGATCGATGTCCACCGAAAGAACTGATGTATGGTGCATTACTGTCATCGCCGATTACTAATCTTGTTCCACTGTCACTTCCGAAAAATGTTCCAGGCCTGATAGAGATATTTGTTCCAAATGCAACTGGTGTTCCTGTTTCTGTTCCTAAGGTTAACACATTACCAGTACTGTAAATAAGTTCTGTTCTTGTTTCTGCTTGGGTAATTTTATTTGTTGCATTTACATTACCAGCACTTATGTTGCCTGTTGTGACAAGTGTATTACTACCAAAGTTTGATAGATAGTTTGCAACTTGTGTGTTACCATAACTACTTGCAACTACACCAAAACTCAGTGTGCCATTACCATCTGTTATAAGTGTTTCACCGTTAGCACCGTCGTTATCTGGGAATGCATAACTGTATACATCATTTTGTAAGTTTGTGGCATTTGAAGCAATCTTAAACTCTGTGCCTCTTAGTTTTGCTATTCTGTGAATACTTGCATCACTTTCAAAGTCTGCATCTACAAGGTTAAGTATATCTGAATTACTTCTTTCTGTATAACTAAATTGACCTGTACCACTGTCATATGCTAAACTACCTGTAGCACTAAACTGGTTTCTTGTATAAGCAACATTTAAAGCAACATCGTCGACGTTAACAGTAATACCTGTGCCTTCGCCGATATTTAATGTTCTATCTTGATTTATAGTTCCGCCACCACTTAGACCTGAACCTGCAATAATACTTGTGTTATCGTGATCTACATTTAAGTTACTGTTTGGATCTAAGTATACGTTGCTTGTACCAACACTTACACCATTACCTGGTAAAATACTTAATGTTACATCACCACTTGAACCACCGCCAGATAAACCATCACCTGCTGTAACACTTTCTATGTCACCTGCTAGATTACTAATGTTTGAACCATCACCGTACAAGTAAGTGGCATTTACATTTACAGCACTTATATTTGATGTGGCATCTACATTTACAGCACTTATATTTGAAATGCCATTTATTGATGTGGCATTTATATTTACAGCATTTATATTTGCTGTTGTACCTATGTCTCCTGCAACGTGTAAAACGTTACTGGTTGTTAAATCTGTTGTGGCAATACCTACTCTAATATTTGCGGGATTGTCATCCGGTTTACCTTGTGTACCGGCATAAAAGTGCGGTGCTGAAATTCTTTGTGTTGCTGGTGAAAATGGATGAAAGTCTCCTAAATTATTTAAATAAGTATTTTGACCATCAGTAAGCATAAATTTACCAACTGTGAAGTTGTCTCCTGCACTACCGCCAAATGTTGCTTGATCTTGTTGGAAAGTACTTGGGAACAGCAATACAGCAACATTGGCATTTCCTTGACCACCGCCTTCATCATCACTGTTACCTTGAATACCTAATGAAATTCTACTGTTATGTCTCCATATGTATCTGTCTTGAGTGCTTGTGCCTGCAGGTTTTCTAAATTGTGTATATATGTTTAGACCTTTGATGGAGTTTGATGGTCCTGCTTCTGTTGTGTTCTGAAAACCATTAGCATCATTATAATTATAAACTGTTTCTATTCCTTCCTCGAAGCCACTTGTTAAAAATACACTTTGTATTTTCTCACTGTATGTACCACCTTCTATTTTGTGGATAAACTTAAATGGTTGATCTTCTAGAAGTATTGTAGGTGAATCCATATAGTACTGATTGCTAAATGTTACTGCACCTAAACTGCTGTTTTTGTCTGAAACTTTAAAGTATTTGTTTGATGTACCTTGTGCAACATCATCTAGAGTTGCTGGTAAGTTGTAATATGTACTACCATCATTTGTAAACTGCCATACATCGTCTGTTTCATTCCATCTAATCAGTGTGTCAGTATCTTCTGGTCTGTTTGCAATAATCTCTACTGTGGCATTTGTTGCCGCGTTTGCATTTAGTGTTATCTTTTGGTCTGTGACATATAAGTCTGTAACATTTTCATAATCAATATTACCTGCGGCTATAATGTTCCCATTTACATTTAAGTTACCGCCCACAGTTAATGGTACTGTTGCAATATGACTTACTGCGTCTCCTTGTGCTCTTGCTGAGGTATAATATAGATTGGTTGAACCTTCTGACAGTTCATCTGTTGTATCCGGAACGTCTGCTGGTGTAAATGCAAACACACCTGTTGCTTCTGTATATGTTAAACTGCCATTTCCACTTGGGGAACCTGTTGTTAAACTTATTGCGGCTCGAACATCACTGTTTGCGACAATTGCCGCACTACCTACTGTTACGTCTGTTGTATTTTGAGTAACACTTACATTAGTTACATCAGTACTGCTTACTGTGACTGTTGCACTTGTGGCTGTTACTGCTACGTTGCTTACTGCCATCTGTTACTCCTATGTTAAACTTGTAAATCCAGCAGTTGCTAGAACATTACCTAATGCGTTGTCTCCGGGTTTGTATCTTTCGATAACTGCCCATCTATGTGCTTGTGTAACACTTGGTGATACACCACTGTCTGTCCACGTAACTGAAAATATAGTTATTGGAATATTTGTTCTTGCGTCTGGGCTTATATTTGCTGTTGCGGGATAGATATGTGCTGGTATAGTTATGTTAACAGTTCCGGCGG
>Ga0208899_1003409_pt1 | contig 10262 bp, 14 predicted proteins | sample VirMetDEL_Nov_24_FD_184518 | JGI IMG/M metagenome (GOLD analysis project Ga0208899, IMG submission 184518) | Aqueous microbial communities from the Delaware River and Bay under freshwater to marine salinity gradient to study organic matter... | ecosystem: Environmental > Aquatic > Marine >...
TAAACTTAAATCTTTCTAAACCCAGTTAGGGACTGAGTTCTTACCACCACCTCTAGCTTGTTGTCTTTGGTTATAATTCATACCCAAAACCATGTGATTTGCAGAGGATTGAGGGTCATCAAAGAACTCTTCTAACATAGCATTCCACTCAGTACGTTTACGTTCTTTGATAGCTTCCTGGGCTGATATACCCATAGCATCTGTAAAGTACTTAACGCCTTGAGCGAGGCAGTCAATTCTGTCGTCATGTTTAACGGCACCTTTTTCACGACACATTCTACTCATTTGGTAGAACAGCATGTACATCAGTCTACGTTCAGGAGCTTCGTCGGGGTTAGACCGGAAGTCCCATTCAATAACGGACTTGTCGATAACGAGTCGGTGTTGATTGAGGACGGGTTCGAGGGAATCAATGATTCGATCTTCTTTTCTAACAGTTGCTCGGACTTCTTCAACATCGCATCTTTGATTAGTTTGTTGGAGGTGTTTTCGGAACAACTCGCTAACAATACCGTCGCCAAAATTAGTTTCAATGACAAGCTTAGATACTTCATACTTTTTACAACCTTTTAAAATGTCCAGTAATGTTTTGTCTGAGTATCCGTCTTTGTAAGCACGCATTTCGTGCAAGTACAGGATACCGTTACGTTGGGAGAGATAAGCTGCTGTCGTTTCATCCGATCCACGACCCGACGGGTCAACACTGCAGATTGTTTCAGAGTAAGAATCCCACTCTCCTTGTAACTGCATTGGATTGTAGAAATAATCTCCAGGTAGTCCGACAGTGGGGAGTTCCTTGATAACATTTTTGGGGTCTGAGCACCAGATGACGGACTCAGGAGCAGACTTAGGGTTAACAGAGGTAACGATAAGGTCAGCACATTTGAGAGGAAATTTGTCAGCATCACTAAGGGAGGTATCGAGCATGAACTGCAACATAAAGTTGCTACGACCCATTGACGCTTCACGTTCAATCAGGTCTTCATTATCAAAACGGTCATCTGTCACGTCCCATTTTTCAGCACCACTATCAATGTCATCAACCAGCTGAGGTGCTAGGAGACCTTCATAGTTAGATGTTTTACGTGGATAACGTGCAGGCCATACAAAGGGTTTGTAGGACCGTTCAGCTAGGCGCTTGTAGACAGTAAACGTAGTCTGAGGGGTACCTAAGTACATAATACGTGAGTCATCCTTTGGTGTAAGGATAGATTCTGCTTCTGTACATAATTGTAGTAACTTCTCTCTCATCAACTCCGTCATTGAGTTGCCAGGAACCTCAATGTCGTCTAGAATCATTAAATCTGCGCGGCTTCCGGTCAGCTGTCCAGTGATGCCCACCGACTTTACGCTTGGGGCTTGGTGGGGTGAGCACTTCACATCGAAGCTTACCCTGCTCCACCTTGCATCGTCTCCAGTCGGTCGTAAATGAGAAAGCCATGGCGTTTCAATAATAAGTTTTTGTAGAAAGATAGACATGTTATCTGCACGTTCTTTAGACGCGGAGATAATCATAATCTTTCGCTCTGAATCGTTAAAGAGAGTCCAGAGAACAAATGCGCCTGTGATCCACGACTTACCAACTCCACGGAAAGCCTGTATCTGAAGACGCTTAGGTCCATGTTGAAGATAGTCTGCGATAGCATATTGCGCACGTGTAGGGTTAGGTAGATCAAGCTCAGACCACAAGGCTTGTAGAAAGAGCTTAAAGTCACTTTTTAATAGTTCTAATGTATTCATCGTTTCTCCAGGTTTCGGGTCCATCAGGTTTATCAATTAAATATTGTTTTACTGTAAAATTAGACCGATCTGTGACAAACAACGGGTCATGTACAAGAGATTCGTAGTGTATATCAAACCATCTGTCTTGAGGTAGCTCATTTTTGAGTTGTTCAATGTAAGTATAGCAATGATCTACAAATGTACTGTAAAAATCAGGATGATCAGCATAATCTTTATACCATTCAATGTTCCCCATACTTTCAATTATATCTTGTTTGTCACGATACATAAAAGCAAATTGAGCTGTAGGAAACATAAATGATAGTTCGATGACAGCCTTTAACAGAAAAGGAGCTTGAATAACACTGTTCATAGGTATGTCAGGGTTATAATCAAGCTCATCAACAAACTCTCTGCCAGTTTGTCTGGCTATAATGTGGCTAGCAAGCCGTGAGCCTGCTCTTTGTGGTCCTGTAACAAAGATTGGGTGGGTCATAAATTACATTGTAGTAAACTCAAGATCTTCATCGGTTACAGGCTTACTGGGAGCCCTTAGAGCGTCAATTACAAAATTAACGGCTCCACCAACAAAATTAATACCTTGAGAAACTGGTTCAGGGATAGGTGCAGTAGCTGCAGTTACATTAGCAATAGCTGCTTGTGCAATATCTAAAGGTGCTTGGGTTTCAGCTGCTCGTTCTGTCTTTTCTTTAGCTTCTAATACATCAAAACCAGTACCAACAACAGGTAAGAGTCCTGTAGGTAGTACACTAAGCATAGCTTTACCACCAACAAAATTTAGCTTCATGCTTTGGTAAGCACGTTGCATTACATTTGGTGCTTTTCTAATAATATCTCTACCGGCTTTTACTTCAACCGCTGATCGGCTAGTGCTAAAAATATCTTTAGGACCACCTTGCTCTCCAACAAATCCACTAATAATTTCACGTCTAGGAGCTTCTGTTTTTAATGCACCTGTAATGTCTGCCTTTTGCTGTTCAAGTAGGGGTCTATATGCATTAGCAAAATCTTCTGGTGTTTTAATACCCTTGTAATCAATAGTTCGGCTAATTAAAGGGTCACCAGTACCTCTAGGATGAGCAATATCAGTTTTAGTTTTATCTACAGTAATATCACCTAATGCCTTTAATTCAGCCCCTTTACCGGTTCTACCTTGGTGAGTAGCTTCAGCAAGACTGGTTAAATTTTCTCGAACATTGCCAAGAATATAACCCTCATCCTTTAGGATTTGTAGGCCCATTTCCCTAACGCCTGGTTCAACGTTTTGAATAAGGTCACCAGCAGTACGCAGTGAATACATATGATGAGCAGGGTCATCAGGAAGAACTCTAAATGAATTCATAATACGTTCTTCCAGATTCCTGCCCATATTAGCAAGTTCTTTTTGACTGAGACCCTTACGCCGGGCATCATCAAGCACGTCTGCATAAGTACCAGACGTATCGACAGCCAGTGCATTTAAAAAACGGTCTACTTTTTTTAGTGCGCTTGGAGCTTTTCCAGTAACTTGTTTTCTAACTAAAAGCTCTGCTTTGTATTCTTTTAGTGTTTCAATAGCCCAATTTTTTAAATCGTAAAGCTCTTTATCCATTAAGCAATATGCTCCATAAGAATCTTTTCACGGAGCCTATTGACTCCAAATTTGTCCCTCATCCAGTCCAGGACGGGGGTACTTCCTTTTTCCTGATTACAACGGGTGCAGGCACATACGACATTCGTTGCGACATCCTGCCCACCGCGAGCCCTAGGATGAACATGATCGATAGATAACTGACTAAGGTCATAAGTTTTTCCGCAATAAATACATGTATGGTCAAAGTGTTCCTTAATAGAGCGCCTCCACAGGCGCTTGGCTTCTGGTGAGGTCATAACTATTAAGTTGTAGAGGTAATCGTCAGGAGTTGGAAGTAACGGGGTCATGCTCGGCCTTTACGTGCTCGGTTTTTAGATGCTTTTTCAAGGAATGTTTTACCATTCTTTTTGTGTGAGACATCTTTACCGTCACCATTACCATAGGTTCCCCGTTTTCTGTTTTCTTTATTTAGTGCAGCTCGTTTTTTGATCTGCATTGAACTTGAGTCGTACTTTTTTTGGTACGTTTTGTAGTTACCGTTAGCGTATTTAGCGCCGCTGTGCTTAGAGCTTCGTGCCATAGAGTTTACGCTGTACAATTTCAGGATCAACAGTAGGCATTACTGCTGCAAGTTTATCAAGTGGGTTACCATCAAAGGCGACACCACTGATGTCATTTGTTTTGAGCCAGTCACAAGCTGCTTTTAGGTCTTGAGTAGAAGCCTCGCCTGATTTAATACGGGCAAGGAATTCTTTTGTAACAAGATTATGCAGCTCGTTAAACTGATCTTCAGTCGCTTTCTTCTTCGACATTAACTTCTTCCACTACTTTTTTAGTACGGGTAGATTTAACTTCATAACGAGTTTCACCTGGTTCATTGTACATCCTACTAAGCTGTTTTTCAGCTTCTGCTTTTTTAGCAAAATCACCGAGTACAACATCAGTGTAAGTATCTACAAGTTGATAGGTCATAATTAAGAATTTTTAAGTGCTATTTGATCTAATTTGTTTTCAATACGTACCATGTGATCTTCCATACGGCTAAGTAATTCAGATAACTCTGCTTTTTTTACGTAGTCGGAAGCAACATGCAGCTCTATACCGTCAAGTCTACGGTCAAGGGCGCTAATACGTTCATGAACGCTATTTATTCGATTGTGTAATCTGTTATTTAAAGCAGCCCCGCCTGCAACAACTGCAACGGCTATGCTGACAATTGCTTCACTCATTTTCTAATGCTACGATAGGTACGATGTCATTACATAATACCTCAACACGTGAACCAGGTCTAAAGGTAAACCCAGCTTTCATGATTTCAGTACATTTAAGAGCACGAACAAGTTCGTAATCAAGACGCATTTTTTGTTCGTGTTTACGTGCAATAGCTTTGCAAGTTTCAACCATACCACCATCCAGTGGTACTGAAAAATTTAGTTGTACGCCATAGTTATTGCTACGTACGTACCCAGTGTAATCATGAGGAATAGTATCGTTGCCCATATAAAAGGGCGAGAATTGCATGGTGGTTCCATTACAACTGTTATTGGCTGCAAAGTATTGACGAGACGGTGCCCCATTGTTTTGGAATTGCACCGCCTGATTAGTCACATTACCCGTAGCTGCTGCCACGGGGTTTGATGTGTTTTGTACCTTAGGATCTTCGTTAGCAAACACAGGGTTTACTGAGAGAAGACCGACAAGGAAGTAGTAGTAGAGACCTGTTCGATAGTTTCGGTGACCAGGCTGTCTTGAATTTTTCCGGCTGATCTTGTTACAATCTCTAGTTGAAATTGATCGCCAGCAGTGTGGACTGAATAGGTTGTAGCGGTATCTGCGATGTCCCCGCTCGGGACTACATTTGTTCCAGACCATGATGAATAATCGCCACCATAAACATTAGTCGCAATGGTGCGGTCAATATCAATGGTGGTAGTAGTAGTGGATTGCATCGAACCTTGAGTAAAGTTCGGTGTTACTTGAGCGGCTGCAGGGCTAGCCAGCATCATCAACAAAATAAGACGTTTCATTCTTCTTTCTTTTTAGGTTCAGGAGGTTTAGGATTCGTTTTAGTGTTAGATGTAGTCAGTCCAAAAGTCGCTAGTGCACCTGTAAAAACAGAAGCTACAAATGTAATATCACCACCGCTTTGTCCTTTTTTAATCATAGGTAAGTCAACGTAATTAAGAGTAATAATAAAACCACTCCATACGACAACACCTAAACGGACAAAGGTACCGAGGATCTGTAATTCATCCTCAGTGTTTTCCTTAACTTTTTCTAGGAAGCCTTTGGTTCCTTCTTTTTTGTCAGCTTGCTCCATGCTTGTTTGAATACTGGTTTGAGTATCATTACAATATATTTGAACAAAGACGTAGCAGTTAGGGTGGCGGCAACAGAAATAAATGCTGTTGTAGCTGCTGTAGTCATGATCGTAGTCGTCGGCATTGGGACTTCAATGTCCGTAAATGGGACTTGTATAATCTGAGCTTCAGGTGGTAAGTCTATATTCGGTTTTGTAGGTTGTTTAGTAGTGGTAGTTCTACTTTCCTTTTCAGGGGGTTCATCTTCCGTGTTGATCCCTTCAATACCTGGTGGTGGCCTGAGGGTGTTAGGAGGCACTACAAGGGGCCTGTAGCTAGGTAGCTGAGCCCTTGGTACCTCCAGCACCGCTTGGGGCAGCTCAGGGGCTGCTGGGAGCGTTAGAGAAGGGAGAACCGGTGGTTCACTCCAGGGGTCCACCGAACAAACCGCGTTCGATAAACTTTACTGCCTGATCATCGACAGTGTTGTCGCTTTGCTCTGCAAGCTTGGTCAACATGTCAACGATAAGACGTTTTACTTTTTCAGAGTTAAGGAATGAAAAAAGGATTGGACGGATAAGGGTGATCATAATCAAATAGGGGTAGGCCATGCCGTAGCGATGGCGGGGTTAGCGACTGTTTCCATTACTGGTTGACCAGCCATAAGATTTTCGACTTCTTCACCATCAACAGTGACAGTGTCAGGTTCAACAACACCGTTGCCGTCGCTGTCAGTCTGTTGACGAGTAATAGTGGCAGCACCGAACAAAAGTTCTTTCAGTGCAGGTACATCACTACAAGCGTCAATCTCGGTTTGACGTGTGTTGCACGAAGTACGTACAGCAGCACGATATGTAAGCCACTGAGAGGAGACTGCATAGTCAGTAACCTCAGCAGCCTTCACAACACGCCAATCAGACGGTGTAAGCAGAGATGAAGCAGTCTCACCCTGCTTTGCCTTCCACAAGGTCTTGAGACCAGTAGTGGTGTTACCGTCTTCATCAGTAACGTCATTAAGTTGTTTGGGGTTATCAACACCCCAGTAGAACCGTTGGTCATAGACCCCAACTACGGGGTCTGCGACTTCAACGATACCAATGGCTTGCTTTTCCTCCAAAGAAGTCAAGCGCAGCCAATTAGCGGGATATTGCATCCCGTCGTGAACAAATGCCTTGTCATATTGCAAGGTCTTACCATCAAGTTGTAGCATAGTTATTTGTGTTAATTAGCGTGCGCGGGCGGTTTTGAAGGGATGTTCAGCAAATGCGATGTATACATAATTACCTCCGCTGGCATTGACATTGGCTCCGCTATGGCGAATTTTGAATCCATTAGATAACATGTCAGCCGGATAAGATCCAACGTTATATTCAGCGCCATTAGTATTTGCAACTAATGCAAGTTTGTAAGGGTTTTCAGGAGATCGTGTGCTGTCATAGATTTCCCAAGCACCAGTACTATCTGTCCGCTTAAACATAATAAATGCTGGGCGGAAGCCGGTATATATGAACGGGCCTAGGTCATTATTGTGCTGTCCGTTTCCGGTGTACGAACCAAACGCGCTATAACCTTCGACCGGTGCCCAGACCAGGGCCAAATAATCCTCGCTAGCATAATTTACTTCATAGTTATTTTTGACAGTGAATACAGAAGATGTTGGGTTTGTGTCGTTGAAGAAATCTTCATCGGTTCCCTGAGCGCCAGTGGTGTTTAAATATAGTCTTCCCGTTTTAAAGCTATCGCCCTGAAGATGTCCGACGACCCAGTTCACGGCACGATCTCTATTCTTGATAATCACTAGACCCGGCTGAGCATTCAAATTATGTCCAACGGTCGAACCGGCGACAGAATTTCCCGTCCAGCTAACAATCGAGAACCCAGCAGACGGATTGGCGCGGACGGTTGAAGCGATTGCTGGGACGTTGGGAGGAGTTTGTGAGCTATCTACAAGCAGCTTTCCGTCCAAGTACACTCCCCAGAATTGCACCGACTGACCACTGACAGAAGTAAAATCTAAAGTCCGCAGGCTGGTAACAGGAATAGTCAACAAAGTGGAAGGGAAGGAACCAGATGCTGGGAATGTGTTTGCCTGAAAAGTGAGGTTATCAGTGGTTGCATTAATGACAAATTTTAACGTGCTACCGGGGTTGTAAGCAGTTACGGCAAATTGAAGAGTACCACTAAAATTTTGGAGACCAGAAATGCTGGTAAAATCAAGAGAACCGCTACCTGCAGGTTCCATTTTGTCTGACTTGTTACCGTTAAACCATTTATCCAACCCTTGGTTTGATCCAAAAGTAATACTAGAAGTCGATATGTTCGGTGAAATATCGTAGCTTTGATTGTAAACAGAGCTATTTAGGCTGCCAGCAGCAATTGAAGTGTTTGACGTTCCAGCGTCCCAAGTCCAAACCGCGTATGTACGGCCGCTTGTATTCCATTCATTTCCTGTATTCGTTCCATAATCGCCAACGGTTATATTTGAGCCTGACTGCGAAAAAGTGAAGTAAGCACTATTAACTCCCTCAGCGTCAGTGTCATGGCTTGTAAGCGCCTTGTCATTTGCAAATCCACGGACTGCATCAAGCAAGTAATGAGCGCTAACATGAGATCTTTTCTTTTGCCAAACGAGTCCCGGAGCAAATGGTAAGGCAACTGTTTGCGTGGTTTGACCGTCGCCTGAATAGAGAACCGTATCAAACTCCGTCGAGGGGTTGGCAATCAGCGGGTCGGGAAGATTCTGCGTGCAGAGACTTACATAACCAGTTGGTGGCGTGTAGGCAAACGGGCGTTGGCCGAAGTTTGCAACCGAAGAGCTATAAGAGCCACCTGTAGCAAAGAAATAGGGACCAGATGTTAATCCAGTATATGCAGCACCTTGAGAGGTGCCATTTTTGTAAAAAGTCAAAGTACCAGCATCAGCATCAAATGCAACGCCAATTACATCACCGGTTGTATAACTAGCACCATAAGTAGCACCGGAAGCTCCCGGATCGTTGTGATACTTTTTGCCGTTAGCTCCATACACCCATCCATACGCATCGTTACCAAGAAAACCACTACTTAGGTTTGTCTGCAAGGTAGCAAGTCCTGGGTTAGGACTGTTATTAGTGCAAGTAAATTCTGAATACCATTTGCCTGAACTCATGCCAATAGTAGACAAACATTTAGCTGGATCAGCTTGTGTTGTTATATCAAGGTTGCCATTTGACAAAGCACAATTTGGACCCTTGGCAAGCGGATTCATTGTGCAATAGTTCCCGCCATTGTTGCCAGAAGCTGCCTCGTAATTCGTCGGCGTGTCGATCAGGCTGTCAATGTCAGAAGAAGAATTGAGAATCTCAATTTTTGTGCCATCGTTTGCAGTTAGCAACGCTTTATGTGCGGCCAATGTGGTGACATTAGTGGCGGTTGCGCTTTGGCTTGTTGTCGTCAACGTTGCTGTTGGAACCGTGTACGAAGCGCCTGTATAAAGAGCTTGACCGTTGACAAAGCGAGCATTAGAAACACTTCCCGTAAAATACTCACTGCCATAACCGTGAGCCAAGACAAGCGTTGTAATGACAAAAGAATTGCTATAGGTGTTAGTTCCCCAACGCGAACCGTCTAAGTAGTGCGAAACCGTTGTACCACTTCTAACCATTGCGATGTGATGCCACGTATCGGCAGAAACGCTGCCTGTATATGTATTGGCTTCGTAGCCATTGCCATCACCAACGTAAATGTTCAAATTTCCGTTATAGAAACGCATTAACGAGTATTCAGTCCCATTCACACTTTCCTCGGCACTAAAAAAACGTCCAGAGGGCGTTCCAGTAAATTTCACCCAGCATTCCCAGGTAAAATCACCGCTCACGGTGCCAGGTCCCTCCATCCGCATCTTGTCGTTGCCATCAAATGCAACGCTGAAACCAGTGGTGAAAGGCTTGTCGCTACTGCTTACAGTTGGATCTCCGCCAACATCAACAGGAACAACTGCTGCCGTCAGGTTGTTAACCGTCCAAGCTGTGTCTTGCTTGCTCGTTGCAGACGCATCTCCATTGGCAGTAATGGTGCCAGGAGTTACTGCGGCAGTGGTCGCAGAACTACTTGACTGACAACAAAGCAGTTTTGTGTTGGTAATGTTAGTTAGCGGAGCTGTAGGCGCTGTAAACGCTGCTGTATAAACAGCCGTACCTTTGACAATGCGGACATTAGAAATGAAACCTGCAAAATTGTCGCCTTGATTGTATGCAGTAGCACCAATATGAAACGCTTGCGATGTGTAGTCCTTTGAAGTGGTGCTGGTGCTCACTTGAACACCATCTAGATATAACGCGTGTGTGCTGCCGTTCCTGACATAAGCAACGTGATACCACTTGTTCTCAGTAACCGCTCCAGTGGCAGACTGAACAAGAAAACCATTTGAGTAAATGTATATCTTGTCACTGGCATCAATGGCAAGAGTAAAGCCATTGCCGTCACTGACACTGCCTCTATTTTCTAAAATCGATCTATAATTAACATTGTTTGTCGGATTTACAAAACACTCAACGGTAAAGTCGCCTGTGCCGAGTGCGAAATCAGCATGGTTAGCAAAACTGAGATAATCGCCAGTGCCGTCAAAGTCAACACAAGGCAGAGTAGTGCCATTCCCGCTGCTATCC
>Ga0208899_1003412_pt1 | contig 10258 bp, 22 predicted proteins | sample VirMetDEL_Nov_24_FD_184518 | JGI IMG/M metagenome (GOLD analysis project Ga0208899, IMG submission 184518) | Aqueous microbial communities from the Delaware River and Bay under freshwater to marine salinity gradient to study organic matter... | ecosystem: Environmental > Aquatic > Marine >...
TTTTATTACCTGTTTTCATAATATTTCCTTATTTAATAAATAATAATCTTGTTTTCTTTGCAGTACGTGCTGATTTTTTAAAAGCATCAGCAGTAGGTGCGCCAGCTTCACCTGGCTTTCTCATCTTCTCTCCAGATCCTTCTGCTATTCTTTTACGTTTAGCATGGATGTTAGCGTATAAACCTTTTCTTACCGCCATCTTTCTTCTCCACCCATTGCTGTATATCCTGCTGCTATGTTTTCTTTAGCAGTATATGCTTTCTCAGAATACTGAGGTGGTCTTAAATAATCAGGGACCAATCTATATTCTTCAGGTACATCCCTCCAAGATATTAATTGATTTTTACCATTTGCTTTTGTTGGCGTTGTTGCAGTAGCAGTAGCAGGTGCTAACTTCCTTGGTGTTGGGAAAGCATACTTGCCAAATAACATTCTAATACCGCCACGCCTTTTAACTTGACCACGATAAAATAATTGTCTCCTTGCTTCTGTTTCTAAATCTGCTGCAAGTTGTGCTGTACTATCTAAAACATCTTCTATTGTGCCTGGGCTTGGAGGTTCTTTACCGACAGGATCTACAGTAAAATCTGGTTCAGTTGGACTTGGTGTATATCTTGATGGTGTACCTACTCCAGTTTGAGATGCAATATTAGATACCACTTGAGATATGCGATCATCAATAGGTAATATTGATTTACCTGGTACAAAAGAAACATCTGCCGCTATATCTTTTTCAATTTTAGCAATACCTTCATCCAGATATTTAGCAGGAGTTTTAACAACTTGTGTTTTATTTAAACGATCTCCTGGTCCCATATCTGGTAAAGATGGTGCCATGTCTGCACCAAATATTTCTTTACGATTTATAAGAAATGGCGTTTGTCTTGGTGGTATGAGTGGCACTTGGTTTGCAACAGTTTTAACAACTGGTTTGGTTTTAACAACTGGTTTTTTAGTTATTGGTGCTTGTGGTATTTTTTGTATATCTTTAGCTTTTTGTTGTTGCTCATTTGTTGTTATCAGTGGTGTTCCACGTGAAACAGTAGGAGTAGGCGCAGGCTTACTGCTTGTCCATTCTCTAACTGATTGAATATAATCTAAACCTGAATCAAAGTTAGCTCTGACTGGTCGTTTAGTTTCCCATTGTAGTAATTGATTTTTAGGTACAGCCAATTAATTTTTCCTATTTACAGTTCGGGCTAACATGAAGTAATCATTTCCTTCTGGTCCATAATTCTTCAAGGTACCCTCTATTTCAAAACCAATACTCTTGACAAAGCAAAGAGTTCTCTCATTGGGTACTGTAACCTGAATCTGTAAACGGTTCAAGCTAAAATCTTTTATAATGATATCAATAAGTTCTGATATTTTACTCATGTGCGATATCAGAAACATATCATCATTGTCTGATGGCATCATCCATAACTCACCTACACCCTGCCATAATAGCTGAACGCCAAAGCAACAGAGTATATCTCCATCAGATATGTAGGTATATGATAGCCCATCATGGTTAAAGTTTGTTTTATAATAGCCTTTGGCCAGGCTTTCTATGTATCGGCTCTCGTATTGCGCAATGTTTACGTTTTCTAAATGTCTTTCTCTAAAGGGTAGGATTTGGAAGTCAGGATGAATTACAGTATTTTTTAATATTTCCATTATATAATCTCAAAGTCAGTATCCGCAGTAAACATACCACCAGATGATTGATAAGATCCTCTGCGTAATCGTCTTTGTTCACCGCCACCTAACATGAGATAACCAAAAGCATCGCCTACGTGAGAATGTTCGTTCTTAACGGGTTGGTCTTTAAAACGTTCTTGTCCAGCACCCAGGCTTTGTCGTTTAAAAAAGTAACCGCCAGATAATGATTTTCTCAGTCGCAAACATTTCTTGTCAACTACTAATCCAGGTTTACCATTAACTAATCGGTTCATGGGGCTGGCACCTGCTTCACGCCTAACTTGGAAAGCGTTACTGTCAGTAGGTTGTGCCTTAAATCCCAGGGATCGTAGATGATCAAATGCGGTAACCTCATAGATTTCATCTCGTTTATTACCCGCAGGATCGCCCCACATTAAAATTTCTTGTTTATTATATTTCTGCGCAATGATGCTTAGTAACTCCTGACCAAACCGTTCAAGTCCCATATCAAAGGTAACCAGTTCATCCAAGATCTTCCATGCGCCACTGGCAGTACGTTGACCAAAGATAGCCGCAGGCGTTAAACCAAAGTCAACACCAATCTGTACCGGGTAGTAAGGATCAACATCACAATTACCTGACATCAGTTCATCATCGTATTCGGGCCACACAGGTCTACCTTCCTGCACAAATGTATATTTGCCTTCTGCGTAGCACCGAATCCAATCTGCATTTTTACCTCCCAGTAATTGCTGGTAATAACCTGGAGGTAAGTTGTTTCTGTTTTCTGCGTTTTGATTTATCTTCCACCATTTACCACCACTGAATTGATAACCATTAGCTTCAGGGTGATCAGGTATTTCATCAGAGGTAGCAGGTAACACGCCACCGGGTTGTCTAAAGAATTGCCAAGCAAACTCACCTTTGATCGGTTCTTTTTCTGCCAAGGTATGCCACCAATGATCGGAATCAGGTGGGTTAGTATCCATCCATATCCCATACCATGTCGGTCCACCATCAGCTTTAGTAGGATATCTTCCTACCCTGTGAGTTAAACCATCTATCACAGCTTTAGGTAACTCTCTGGCTTCATTACACCAGGCCCCTGTTACTTCCAGGGATAATAGTTTTCTTACGGACTGGGGGGTATCGAGAGCTAGGAATATAACTTCGCAATCTATTCCAGCAGCATCACCCCTGCTAGGAAGTTTAAGATGATGGGTGATTGGTGGTTGCCATCTCATACCACCCCAGGTTGATTCAGGGAATAACTCTTGCCAGGTTTTTATGGTGGTGGTTCTCAGTTCGGGGTAAGTATTACGTACTACCACGAAACGAGTGTACCGTATTCCATCTCTGGGCGATGGCTTTTGTTTGACTGCACGTAACATAATCTCAGCAGCACAGCCATAAGATTTACCACTACCTACGGGTCCCATAAGACCACGTACAAAACTTTCAGAGTTTAGAAATTTCCAAACCGTTGGGCTTTCAGAGAAGTCAAGGTTTAGACTTGGAACTTCTGTAGGCATACAATTTATTTTTAATATATTGTTCTAATGTAAAGTTTAAAGGTGATGTACCATCAAGCTGTTTTGACAGCCAGGTTGCATCTTTTTTCATGTAGCCTAGTATTTCTCTAATCGGTATCTTGGCTTCCAGTATCGCTTTGTTCAGATCCACTACTCTCGGATCCGTAATCCTGTTCAATTTCATAAGTTGTTGTCGGCCCTTTCATGTTAATCCCAACAATGCTGGGTTTATCTTCGTTCTTTTCTACATCCAACATACCTGATGCTTTAGCCAAAACTCTCAGTACAGCCACCTTATCAAACATCTCAATGGTTACCCCATCTTTAGTTGCGCTGATACGTTTAATAGCTCTTAAAGCGTGTTCAGGTATTTGGTCTAATGGTTTAACACTTCCATCTAAATTAACAATATCTGTAATGTTTGCGGTACCCAAACTAAGTAATTCGGCAGCGACAGCTTCTTTATGCTGATGTAACGTCTCGGATCTACCAATCCTGCGTTGCACCATACGTACACCACCGAATCTACCTAGTGGGGGAATCTTTGTACTGGATCTAGCCATGTACTAGTTATACCACAATTAGAATGGAATATCGTCCTCAAAAGGATCTGACTCTTGCGGTGAAGCAACAGGCTTCGGTGCAGGTTTACCTTGATCTAATTTAAACTTTGCAACTGGGCGATTAGCTGGATCGTCTTTGCCACGTCTCCAACCTACAAACTTATAATCTACACCGTCAATATTAACTGTAGCATTAAAGTCAGGTTGCTCTGGTTTCTCTTTGTATTTGTTTTCCCAAATAACGATTTGATTAGTGTTGTCGTATGTTTCAGGCATTTGATCTCCTTCCTAGTTGAAAACGATATCTTAACACTGTTTATGAAAAAACGGGAAAATATTTTTGTGGGGGGGAGTGATGATTAAACGATGGGGTAGGGGGCAAGGGGTCTCTTTTTTTAGGCTCATCTTGATTAAGCTTTAAATTTGTTGGCTAACTCTTTGATTTTCTTATTGATAGCCGGGGCCTGGCTTTTATTTATGGCTTTCGCTATGGGTTCTTTAAAGTAACCTATTGAATAGGCTATGGGTCTTCTATGTTCTCTACAATATTTAAGATGTTTATCTAGGATATTAAGCCAATCTATTTGAGTTAATCCATTGGCAATATGATTGCTCATGATCTCAATATCTTTTAGTGAGTATGTTCTGACTTGTCCTAAACTTTGTCCCAAGTTTTTAAACTGTTCTAAAAATTTAACAACAATTCTCTTTTCAGGTTTCACTATATTATTAATATATATATTGTTAATGTGGTGTTCTGTGCAACTTCTAGGGGTTTCACCTCGCGCAACCTCTGGAGGTTTCACCTGGTACCTATCACCTGCAACCTCTGTGGGTTTCATCTGTTCCCCCTGGACGACTTTATTTTCGATATGTTCCATCTGTTGCCAGACAGGTAAATTAGAATAGGCATCATCCTCGGTCTTAATATCTTCATCATAAATAATTTTTATGGAATTGGTTTTTTGGTCTTTGTATCTCTTTTTGGCGTACACCCAATAGCCATACTTTTTTAGCGCTGCCAGAGTTTTATTTATAAATTGTCTTGATGCCCCATAATCAAGGGCCAGGCGCTCTTGTGATACCCAAGTGACGCCCGTCCTATCACAATAAGAACATATAAATAATAAGAGTTTTAATTCGCTCGGCTTTAATCTATCGTCTTTAAGACATCTAATAGGCGCAATAACATAATGCCTGAGATCCTTATTTTTAACAGGTTTAAATTCCATTAGTTATAAATAGTTTGCATTCATAGATTATTAATGTTTATAATTAGATATCATTTTAAGAATGATTACCAAAAGATAATTTATTACTAACGGAGGAAACAATGACAATTAAAGAATGGATCAGAGAAAACTTAGATTCAGATGAAATAACCAACATCGTGGATCATGGTTGTATAAGTGGGGCGTGCAGTCCTTTAATTTATTATACGGACACCATTGAATTTTATGACAATCACCGCGTAGAAATATGGGAACTGTTAGAACAAGAAAGCATCAACCATGGTTACAAGAATGTAATAGAGTTTTTAGGTTCTTGGGGAGATTACGGAAAGCATATTTTTACTGATGTAACTTTTAAAAATGCTTTAGCGTGGTGGTCAGTTGAACAAGTATGTTATGAATTAACATTATCAGAGATGGTGGCATAATGGACGACCTTATAAACACTTACCTTAAATTTATTAAGGAAAATAATTTGCCCTTGCTATGCGCTCAAGATTTATTACAAGGCAATCACGATACACAGCTAACTGCGAGCCAATTTGTTTGGCTCATAGACTTTGTTAAACAATGGGAGGAGGTAGCGCAATGAAGTGGTCAGATTATTATAAACATTTAGACATCCCTAAAGATTGGGAAAATATATCTTATAGCAATGATGAGTTACCTAGCTTTAGTTGTAATGGCTATACGATATGGATTAATTCACCCTTACTAAAGGAAAGGCAAGAAAATTACTTGCGTATTGGGTTCAAAGATCTATCTGATTATGAAGATTATATCTTCGCAGTAACCTACACAAGAGACTATGCAGAAGTAGGAAACGATTTATTAATATCATCTAACTTCGATGAGGTTGTATCGTTTGTAAATAAGCCTACCCTATATGGATTAATTGGAGTGTTAGAGGAATACTTTAACTATCAATTACCCTTTAGGGATTGGCAAGATAAACAAGTCATTAAATTTATTAAGGATTTATTGAAAGGCAAGACGGAATATTATTTGGATAATAATTTCCCTAGAGAAACATTCATTAGCTTTATTGAGGAGGTAGCGTAATGAACCATCAAAATAAAAATAGATTTATAGATGAACCCGTTGAACCCTTATGGGTTTCAATACTTGCTGGGATTGCTGGCTTTGCCTTATGGGTAGGCTTCGCAATTCTAGGCTGGCTTTTACTACCAATCGTAGGAGGATAACAATGAAAAAAGATAATTGGTACAAAGAATATTACAAACAATTTTTAGGCTATAAAATTATTAGCTTTAAGCTTGATAATGAAGGCAAACAATTTGGATGCAAACCTTTCCCAACATTCATCATTGAAAAAGGAAAGGAGAAAATTAAACTCACTGTTAGCTGTGATCCTGAGGGTAACGATGCTGGCTTTTTACATTGTCAATTATTGGAGGATAGATAATGCAATTAGACAATGAACAAATAAACAAAAATATACGCTCAATTATTTCTATTGTTGACACTAGGAACGATGACACCGATGAACAATACGATAATTGGTGGGGTGGAAAAATGGACGATTGTTTTTTAATAAATTATATGTTCGAGTTAGTAGAAGAAATCATGACTGAAAAAGAACACAATGATTTTTCTGAGTGGTGTCTTAAAGCTACGTCAGATGAGATCTTAAATTATATTGAACAATTTATGGAGGGTAATTAATGGAAGACAAAATCTATGAGGTGAATGATAAAGAATTATTTGCTGGTAGTGGCATCATGTGGCACATGACTATTGATCCGAATAAGGATGATACACACTTTCCAAATGATCCCATCGTAAGATTTTATGACACAAGTTCTGAAAACTTTTACAACCCAAAAGAAGGAAAGCATTTAGGACAGTTTGTATCAAGTTATTATCTGAGTACCTTGCTAGAAAGTAAGGGTAATCATGCAAATGCTGGATTGTGTTTGCATGGGGGTATTGAATCTTGGTTTATTTCAAGTTCAGGAATGGAGATTGTTTATAAACATTTGGCAGAGTATACTAAAGGTAATTAATTCCCCCGTTGCCTATTCTATATAGGCGTTAGCCCCTCCCTAAAAAGAGGGGCATTTTTTTATCTCAACCTCAATAAAATTTTTATCTGCGTATCTCTTAGATGCTCTGATCTTTTGCACGAGTGTATCATCCTGAAAACAAATCCCGTTTAAGGCATCTAATAGGCTCTTTAAGAGGTTATCTAGGTCAGGCTTGGGTAGGAGTACCCCATTTAAACAATCGTTTCTTTTTGATTGGTTGTAACTTTTCGGTACTTGAAAATGGAAATTGGCATTGACTTGCACAGGCATGGTGAAGCAATCACCTTTTGATACGTGTTCTTGGGCGACAGTCTTTATGATCTTCTCATAATCTTTGGTACGTTTCGGAGTATATGAATGGCCCGAACGGGTGAAACGTGGGCGACCTTTCGGAATCGGCAGCGTCTCTATATAAAGGTGAATCAATGGTGTCTATTAATCCAGGTGCTTAAAGATTCTTTAGCTTCAACAGTTGTACCGTTGATCGCCTGGTCCAGAAGTGAAGCAACAAGTAAAGCGTTGCTGACACCCCGGATCCTGGCCAGGTTTTGTACCTGATCCTTAAGTTCTTTAGGCAGCCTGATAAATAGTGGTTCTAAATTTTCTGCATTTTGTTTCTTGTTCATGTTGAAATGATATCAAATATCTTTATACTTAAGATGTTATAAATTATTTATAAGGAGGATATTTATGACAGACATAAGAGATCTTAACCGAGACTATTGGATGGACGATGACGCAAGCAGCGATGATTCGCAAAGCCTGGCTGAGTTCTCCAGGCAACTACTACATCAGGAACATTGCGAGTTCTCATTGAAAGAAGCAATCAGTTCTCTATTACATTTGGGTTACTCCAAAGGTAGATGTTCAACATTATGTGAAACATTTATTAAGGAGTGGCGATGATAGATACCAGAGCAGAAGCACATGAGAAAGCAAGAACCTTTTGTAAGAGACTTAAGAACGACATACGTTTAGATCTTGTTGCTAAACCACAAACGGGTTCTGAGTTAGCTGAAAGGTTAGGTGTCGATGTCTTATCAATCAGACCAAGACTTACCGAGATGTATAAGGATAAAGAGATATACATTATCGGTACTAGAAAGAATAAAAAGGGTGGCAATGAACGTGTGTTCAGAATGACCAGCACTTTCTATGAAGATTGGTACGACAATGAAACCGTTTAACATTAGTGAGATCAGTAATCGTTGTCAGGTTGTTGATCATCTTGCATTTAATATGGATAAAATTTTTAAGGAGGAATCCATGACAGAAATATTAGGAACAAATAGTACGTGGCATTATATGGAACAGCGCACACCAGAATGGTATCTGATGCGCAAGGGTGTATTTACCGGGAGTAGCATTGGTAATTTTGTAAGACCAAACGGTAAGCCATACACCGAAGCGGCCAAAGAAAATTATTACAATACTGTCCTTGCAGGACTAAGGCAAAGTGAAAGTAGATTTTTAGAACAGGCCTTTGATTCCCAGGAAAGGATCTCTGCACCTATGAAACGTGGCACAGATTTAGAACCTGAAGCCTTACAAAAGTATATGCAAATGACAGATTATAATGTCGAAGCAGTAGGGTTTATTAAACACAATCAATATCCCCTAGGTTGTAGCCCAGATGGTGTCATTGAAAGTGAACACAAAGGTGTTGAGATCAAGGTGCCACTTAACTATAACCATACTAAGGTATGGAAAACTAAGCAGGTACCTGAAAAATACTACGGTCAACTGCAAATGTGTATGTGGCTAACAGGTTATAAGCAATGGGATTTCTTTAGCTATTGCGAGCCTGAAGATAATCAACCCTCAGTAATTATTACTGTTGCCTATGATGAAGCCTGGGTTAAAGGAATGTTAAATACAGTAATACCTATCTGCCATGAGTTAGCTATAGACTCAGCAGATATGGACGATCAATTAGTTTAGGAGGAAACATGACTGAAGAAAAAACAAGAGCGTTTAGAAAAGAACCTTTGGAAAAACAAGAAGCTGACCAAGGAGAATACATTGATCCTAAATTGGCACAAGCATTGTTAGAAGCACAAAAGCAAATCACTCATGCTGTAAAAAATGCAAAGAATCCACACTTTAAAAGTGCATATGCATCAATAGAATCTGTTATTGAAGCAGTCAAGGAACCCTTAAATGATAATGGTATTACTTTTTTGCAAGTGCCTTACCATGTTCCAGGGTACCAATGTGTTGAGACTGTGTTCATACTTGCAGAGAATGGTGCGGTATTTAGAGCAGGTAAAACTTCTGTTGCTTGTAAGGATCAGACTCCTCAATCTTATGGTAGTTCATTAACGTATGCCAGAAGATACTCCTTAGGTACATCATGCGTACTTAAGACTGAAGATGATGATGATGCAAACAAATCACAATTTGGCAATGCAACTAAACCACCCGTTAATAGAGGTAACTTATAAAGGAGGACTTATGTACGATGATGGTAATCCGTATTTAGCTAGAACATCTGCTAAACATTTAGATAAAGCGTATGAGTTTATCAAGCAGTACCAGGAGGAACATATCATTACTCCTACTCAATCTCATATCGCTGAAGTATTAGGACTGCATCAAAGTAATGTAACTATTATCTTGCGCAGTCTTGAGAAGGAAGGACGTATCGTTAGAGGTGGAGGTAACTATGCGATCAACATACGTTAAGGAAGAACATATCACTAAAGCTATTGTGATCATCAGTGATTATCAAAAAGAAAATTTAATCACACCTAATCGCAAAGTCTTAGCTGATGAATTAAATCTAACTGAAGGAACTGTCTCTCAAGTCTTAAAGATATTAGAGGAGAGAGGATTCATAGTAAGGGGTGGTGGCAGTTATGCCATCCGATAGATTAAATCATCTTGATTTATGTTCTGGGATTGGTGGCTTTGCCCTGGGTTTTGAATGGGCAGAGCTATCCAACCCCATCGCATTTTGTGATATTGATAAATGGTGCAGACAAATCCTGGCCCAACACTGGCCTGATGTACCTGTCTATGATGATGTAAAGGAGATCGCCAATGGACCAGAAAGATTTATTCAACAACCCATCGACATCCTCACCGCAGGATACCCATGCCAACCCTTCAGTCTTGCCGGGAAGCGTCAAGGCGAGGAGGATGACCGCCACATCTGGCCGTACATCTTTAGAATTGTTACACAACAAAGACCCACTTGGTGCGTTTTCGAAAACGTTTATGGTCACCTGTCCATGGGA
>Ga0208899_1003418_pt1 | contig 10249 bp, 16 predicted proteins | sample VirMetDEL_Nov_24_FD_184518 | JGI IMG/M metagenome (GOLD analysis project Ga0208899, IMG submission 184518) | Aqueous microbial communities from the Delaware River and Bay under freshwater to marine salinity gradient to study organic matter... | ecosystem: Environmental > Aquatic > Marine >...
ACTTAATGTTTGGAGATTGTATTAGATATAAGAAGCCAGTTTCATTTATTCCAAATGTTTGTCAATTAGAAACCCAAGATTGTTTTATTCATAGAAAAGATTTAACGTAATAGATATGAAGAAAGGTAGACCTAGGATAGAATTAAAAGACTTACCTAAAGGATGGAAGGAAACAATTATTAACTTATCTTCTCAAGGTGCTTCTATTGTAGAATTAGCAGTTGAATTAGAAATAAGTAGAGATACTTTCTATGCTTTAAGTGATAGAGAGCCAGATTTTTTCGACACCGTAAAAAGATGTAAAGAACTTTGTGAAGCTTGGTGGATTAAAAAAGGTCGTACTGAGCTTGATAATAAAGACTTTTCTTATACTGGTTGGTATATGAATATGAAGAATAGATTCAACTGGGCAGATAAGCAAGAGAACAAAAACGATAATACTACTACGCATAAAGGGGAGATTAAGATTAATTACAATGTCCCGAAGGATGAGTAATGATACAACTAAACACAGTTATTAACGAATTAAAGAGATATGACAATGGATGCGGAAAAGTTTTTAAAAGACAGTAATTTATCAAGTATTGCAGATGGCGATACTTTAGGATTGAAAGTAGTATATGAAGATGATGTTATTTACTTGATGGAGAAATACCACCAAAGCAAAGTTAATAATGGTGTTTTAGATGATGTTAGCCAACGTTATACTATTGAAGACATTGAAAAATGTGTAGAGAATTGGGGATTGTGTAAGGTTGAAAAAGAATACATTGAGAAATTTCTTAATGGTGGCTAACATATTAGCTAATACCAATAAAAAATTGACAAGATGGATAAAATAATAGCTAATGTTATATTTATACAGATATAAAACAGACCTAGTAAGGCAAATAGTGCAAATAACATATAATAAACGGTTTTAACCCGATTATAAGTGTATTATGTTACACTAATTAAGTAAAACAACCTTTGTTATATTACATTAATAATTAAAAGTGTTTTAAATTGCACTTTTTAATAGGAAAAAATGGAAGATATAATGAAGAAAATATTTAATTAGATTTTAAATTTTCAGTATAAATGGAAATAACTTTAAACCCAACTAAAAAACAGCATATAGCATATGGTTTATTAGATAATAATAAAACTAAAGAAGTTCTTTATGGAGGAAGTGCTGGAGGTGGGAAGTCGTGGCTAGGTTGTGAGTGGTTAATGTTGAATTGTTTAAGGTATCCAGATACTAAGTGGTTTATAGGTAGGGAAGAATTAAAGCGGTTAAGATCGTCTACATTACAAACAATGTTTAAGGTTTTTAAATGGCATGGAGTTACACAAGATATGTACCGCTATCAAGGCCAAGACAACTTTATAGAGTTTACTAATGGCAGCCGAATAGATTTATTAGATTTACAATACAAGCCTAGTGATCCAATGTATGAGCGCTTCGGTTCGTTAGAATATACTGGCGGATGGATAGAAGAAGGTGGAGAGGTAAACTTCGGAGCTTATGATGTATTAAAAACACGTATAGGAAGGTGGAGCAATACAGAGTATAATTTGTTACCCAAGCTATTAGTAACTTGTAACCCTAAAAGAAACTGGATGTATGACGAGTTTATTTCACCTTTTAGAAATAAAACCCTTCCAGAATATAAGGCTTTTGTAGAGGCGTTTGTACAGGACAATAAGTACATAGATCAAAACTACATAGAGAACTTAAAAAACATTAAAGACGAATCTAAGAAGCAGAGGTTATTATTTGGGAACTGGGACTATGATAACGACCCTACTAGGATATTCACCGATGAAGGTTTAGAAAATATTATCACTAATGATTTTGTAGAAGCTAATGGTAAGACTTATATTACAGCGGATATAGCGAGATTTGGAGAGGATAAAACTGTAATATTTGTATGGAATGGATTTGTAATAATTGATTTAGTAGTTATTGATAAGAGTGGAATAGATGAAGTTGTATTAACTATTAGACAGTTATCAAACAAGTACAAAGTAGCCAGGAGTAATGTTGTAATAGATCAAGATGGTGTAGGAGGTGGCGCTGTGGATATTCTAAGGGGTTCTAGAGGGTTTACAAATAATGCTAGGCCGTTTAAAAGTAGGTTTAAGGAAGAAAACTATAAGAACCTAAAAGCACAATGTTATTTTAAAGCTGCCGAAAGGGTTAATAACTTTGGTGTATATTTAGCTCCAAATGTTGCTGCTAGGTGTTATAGTGTTTTAAGAGAAGAATTAAGCGCTATAAAACAGGCAACACCAGATAAGGACGAAAATAAAGTAGGCATAATACCTAAAGATAAGATTAAAGAAGCATTAGGAAAGTCGCCAGACTACGCAGATAGTTTTATGATGCGGGAATATTTTACTCTTGCTAAGAGTAGCATCCAAGCTATTGCTTAATTTATATTCATTCTAAATAAAAAGTTTGTTATACTTGTAATGGTAAAAGTAAAGTTTTTTTATTTACTGATTATTAACAAATAAATTTTATAAAAATGAATGATTTAAAAGAATTAATTGGACAAACAGTAACAGCTACAATAGATCAAGATGAAAAAGGTAATGATATTGACATTAAGTGTAAAATAATTGATTTACACATAGAGGATTACTATTTCCAAGATAAAGGAGAACCTATTTATATTACAGTAAATGTAGAACCAATAGGCAAATTACCAAAAGGAGTTGACTATGATAGTTTAAGCGATATATACTTAGACAATATACGAAAGTAGTATTAATGCTAACGTTAAATGTAAAGATAGTAGGGTAAGAATTGGGGTGCATACCATAAAGGCGAAACTCCTTAAACTAATAGATGAAGTCTCAAACAGATATGTACCACCCTATTATTTTTAAATATTGTTATGAACTTTAGGGGCAAGCGGAAGCCACAATACAGATAGAGGCATCAATGACCTGTAACGTGGACGAGGTTGACGAAAGCAATAAGCAACCGCCCCTATTGTTTATAACATTGAAATAACGATCTGTCCGAAGGATTGTCGTTATGGAATGTTAAAAGCCGTTTTAATGGCGGTTTTTTATAAACTTTGTTTGAGTACCATCATTAGGTAGGTTGGTTATCGGGTCGACACGATGTAATAGACTGAGCTGAAGGTCTTAAAAACTCCTCTCAAACATTGTTTTATAATGTTAAATGTAATAGGCTGTATTTGCTGGGGGAATGTTGCACTATGTGGATTGTACATTAAGCATAGGACTACGGTATAGAAAAGCGACAGGAAATAAACCGTGCCCCAAGCAAATATTGCTATTAAATATTGTTATAAACTTTTAATATGAAAAATAAAGCAAAAACAGAAATTATTGAATTACTTAAAGGATTCGGGAAAACCGCAACTGGCGAAGTAAGAACAGACAAACACGTAAGTAAATCACCAGGTCGAAGATGCCACAAGTGCAACCAGAAAATAAATTACGGTGAAGAGTGTTATACACAAACATATAAACTTGAAAATACCCGCCAAAAATTCCAGGCGTCTTTTCATATTAATTGTTTATAACATTGAAATAACGATCTGTCTGAAGGATTGTCGTTATGGAATGTTAACAGCCGTTTTAATGGCGTTTTTTATTAAGTGGATTATTTTATTTATATTGCGACCAATAAAAGTCAATTCATGAATATTAAATTCACTAGAAAACAGCCAAACTCACATTATTTAGAAGTTGAAAATGGCGCTAGAAAGTTTGAGTTTAAATTAGCCCTTCTATCCGATTTACATTGGGATAATCCAGATTGCGATAGAGATTTGTTAAAAAAGCATTTAGACTATTGCAAAAACAACGATATAAAGGTATTACTTAACGGTGATACCTTTTGTCTTATGCAGGGTAAATACGACCCTAGAAGTAATAAATCTAAGATTAGACCAGAGCATAACAAAGCAAACTATTTAGATGCTGTTGTGGAAACTGCTGCCGAGTGGTTTAAACCTTATGCCGATATTATTTTATTAATAGGGTATGGTAACCATGAAACAAGTATAATAAAGCGACAAGAAACAGATGTTATACAAAGATTTGTTACTTTATTAAACCATATAGCAAAACCAATTATACCAATAGAAGCTGGTGGATATGGCGGTGCTTTATCAATAGGATTAGGACATAGCAAAAACAATAAAAGAACTTACAACATACATTACTTTCATGGTTCTGGAGGTGGTGGAGTTGTTACTAGAGGAAGTATAAACATTACTCGTATGCTTGCTATGGTAGATGGTTACGACTGTGTAACTATGGGACACGTTCACGAAAGCAAAGAAGAAGTTATAATTAAGAATTACTATAATAATCATTCAAAAACAATCAAACAAAGAGAAGTTTTAGGAGTTATAACTGGTACTTATAAAGATGAATACCACGAAGGGCAAAAAGGATGGCACGTTGAAAGAGGAGCACCGCCTAAACCTTTAGGAGGTAGGATATTAACATTAAATTATAATAGACCTGCTGATGGGTTAATAGATATTATAGCTTATACAAATAAGTTTCCAGTTTAAAAATTTCTTTTTATATTTACACAAATTATAAAACACTATGGTAGAAAAAGACAACACCCCTAAAAAGAGGGGAAGAAAGCCTAGGGCTAAAAGCACAACTTCACAAAAAACAGCAGAGAAAAAAGTAGAAGTAAAAGAGGTTAAAAGCGACACTAGAGATATCAAAGATAGTGTAGTAAATAAGCTTCAAGATGCTAAGGATTATATTGATGCTGTTGTAAAGGAAAACAGACACTTAGCAATTAGATTAAATCCAGTAAGTAAGGAGTTATTTAGGGCTATAAACAAGCTAAAGTAATGTTGGGGATTGACATTAATGGGGTTAGCTATCAAGTTAGAACTGATTGGGCAGATAATACTGTCCGTCAGTTCAACTTAGCTTTTAACTATCTTAATACTATTTCAGAGGACTTAAAAAAGACCATATACCCAGAGGAAGGACAAGAAGATGTTAATCCTACCAATGAGGAAATATTTAAGTTTTATATTGATTGGATAGTTTTGTTTAGTGATATTCCAGAAGAATTACTAAATAGGGATATAGAAATAACAAGCGAAAGGGATGTTTCTTTAGATCAATTATTTAGTTTGGTTAGTCATTTTTTATATGATCCTAAATTAGATGAAATAGAGCCTAAAGCTATTATACATTTTGGAGGTAATATTTATAAGCTAGCAGAGGACGCTAAGAGTCCAAAAGGATTGGAGAAGATGTTAAGTGGTTCTACGTTTCAACACTTTGTAGAAGCTCAAGCATTAGCTAATATATTTCCAGAGGTTAAAGAGGATAAGTTTGATAACCTAGCAAGACTAACAGCTATATTGTTTAGAGAAGAGGGAGAGGTTAAATACGACGAGTCTAAGGTAAGAGAAAGAACAAAGCTTTTTCAAGATTTACCTATGTCTGATATTTACTCTTGTTATTTTTTTTTGTCCGAGCATACAGCCAAATTAGTAAAGTCTTTGGAAACCTCTTTAGCGGAGGAGGTAGCGGAAGCAAAACGGGAAGCACGAGTGAAAAAATCGTCAACAGATCATACTGGGAAATCGAAGCTATCGAAATGGCTGAGAAAGGTATTTTTACCCAACAAGGATTAACTCCTTTAGATAGTGTTTATAATACCGGCGTGTGGAAAGTATTTGAAGTATTAAGCTTATTAGCTGCAAAAGAAAAGTATAAGTACGAAATTGAAAAGATGGAGTACGATAAAGCAAACAAAAAGAATAAAGTAAAATAGTTATGAACCCAAGCGTATTAATAGCAGCTCCAACAAGTGACGTTAAAGATTATTGTTTTGATAAGTACGTACAGCAATTAAAGTCTTTTACATATCCAGAGTATGATACTTTTATAGTAGATAACTCTAAAGATAAATTCCATATTAAGAAGTTTTGGAAGGAAGGTATTAACGGTGTTCACTATCCAGTTAAAGGGCATCCTACACAATGGCTAACAGATTGCCAAAATATTATTAGAGGGGTTTTCTTAGACGCTGGATTTGATTACTTATTCATGCTAGAGTCTGACGTGTTTGTCCCTGATTGGTTTATATGGGAAGGTATAGCTCAACTAGAAGCGCAGAAAGCCGATGTTTATACATGGACGTATGAAATAGAGAAAGATATGGAAATGACTCCTTGTATTCATGGTGAATGGAAGAAAGGCGCAAAGCTAACAGGTAAAGTGCCTAGTAGGGGTGTTGGTTATAGTTGGCTAGGTAGAGGTTGTGTAGATATTGAAAGCTTAGGTTATGGTGATTATAAGGCTTATGGTGCTGGAATTGGCGCTACAATTATAAGCCGAAAAGTTTTGGAAAGTGTAATTTTTAGAGTAGATTTAAAAGTAAGTAAAAAAGCATTTAGCGATAGTTATTTTTATTACGACACTAAGAGGCTAGGATTTAAAACGATTATAGAAACTAACCAAATAGCCGAGCATGACATACGAGGTGGATTTAACAAATGGGGAAACAATAAATATAGTAGTAGCAAAAGAAACTAGCAACGATGATGAAGAAGAACAGGAGTTGTTACACTTATTTGATGAATATTGCATAGCACAAAGTTATAGTTATAGAGAATTAGTAATGTTTCAAAAATTAAATTAATATTATGAGCACAAGAATAGATACACTAAAAGAAGAAATTGAATCTTTACAACACAGAAATGAGTTTTTAACAGGATGGTGTCAACACATTGATTCTACTTATCCAGCAGGAGAAAACTTTAGTCCAGATCATTATGAGATTAGAGATAAGCTGTATAAGCTTAAAAAAGAAATAGAAGGGAACAGTCATTTAATTGAGTCTAAGAAAAAGGAAATAGCTTTTATTGAAAAGGCTACGGATGAAGCTAAAATGATAAAAGAGGAATACCCTAAGCTAGTAGAGGAGTTAGAATCTGTTAAAATGATGGAAAAAGCAGATAAAACAATGTTTAAAGGTATTAAAGATAGGTTAGCAGTAGGTTATACTAACCAAAATGAGTTGGTAACAGACTACAAGAACGCGCAAATACTTAAACAGAAGTACAATATTCTTAATTCTGTAAAGTGATTTACTACAATATTCCATACGATTTAGATAAAAGCTTGGCAAATGCTTACAATAGGTTCATGGAAATGCTTCCTAATGATGATGATTTCGCTTGCTTTATAGATAGAGATGCTATGTTCTTAATGCCTAATTACGGCCATTTGTTACAGGATATAGTAGATAAGCACCCAGAATGTGGAGCTTTTACTGCTAAATGTAATAGAATAGGTAGTAAATGGCAATTAGCTAACGTAGATTGGAAGAACGACAATATTAAATACCATATAGACCAAGCAAATAATGTTTTTCGTAAATATGGGTTAAATTGCACAGATCACGCTAACAGTCAATTAGGTAGTGGTTTTTGTATATTACTAAAGAAAAGTGTTTGGGCTAAGATAGGAGGGTTTAGTGGTGATGGGATGCTAGGTGTTGATAATAATCTTCACCTAGCACTTAGGACTAATGGAGAAAGGTTTTACTTAATGGAAGGTGTATATTTATATCACTATTATCGTGGTGGTAACAGACAAGACAAAGCACATTTATTATGAAAAAAGCAGTAGTAACAGCGTTAATAGGAGATTATGATAGGTTACAAAGGCCTAAGCATATTAATTTAGACTGGGATTACCATTGTTTTACTAATACAGATTTTAACGATGGTTTCTGGGAGGTTCATAAGTTAGATTGTGATAACAACGTAAAGAATGCTAGAGAAATTAAAACACAAGCCTTTAAGTATCTTAGTGATTACGATGTTATATTATGGCATGACGCTAATATACAGATTAATATCAACTTAAATGAGTTTGTAGACAGATACCACGATAATAATTTTACCATAATGAAACATCCATCTAGGAACTGTGTATATCAAGAGGCAGATGCTTGCATAAGACTGAACAAAGATGACAAAACTATTATCAAAAATCAAATATCTAAATACGAAAAAGAAGGCTTTCCAAAAGATTCTGGAATGGTTGCTAGTGGGGTATTTATTTATACTTTATCTCATAACGTTGTGGAATTTCTTGACTCTTGGTGGTTAGAAATAAAGAAACATTCTAGGAGGGATCAATTAAGCTTTAATTACATTGCTAATAAGTTAGGTTTTAATTACAACCTGATGCCCTATGATATATTAAATGATGAATTTGTATATTACAGTCATAAATGATATTCTTAGTATTAGCAATAATAACCTATTTGATTTTTAAGAAATTATCTAAAATATTTGATGATATAGATGAATAATAAAGTAGTTTACACTTGTATTTATGGGGATTACGACGACTTGAAAGAGCCTACTATTTTATGTGAAGATTGGGATTATATCTGTTTTACAGATCAAGACATAACTAGTAACACTTGGAAGATAGTTAATGTAAGACAGCATGAAGATAATAGAATAGCTTGCAGAATGATGTGGGTATATCCTTATGAATATCTAAAAGGGTATGACATAGCTTTAAGTATTGGCGCTCAAATACAAATAAGAACAGATTTAAATTTTTATTTAGAAATGTTTTGCGACATGGATAAGCTAAATGTGTTAAAACATCCTGATAGAAATTGTGTATATCAAGAAGGTTTAGAGATAGCTTTAAGGGGTAAGGATAACTGGGATAAAGTTTTCAACACTTTGAAAAAATACAAGTGTATTGGTATGCCAAGGAACAACGGATTATATGCTACTGGAATAACTGTAAGAGATTTAAACAATGATACTATAAAAGTTTTTTGTAGACATTGGAGGAATAATTTATTTTATGGTAGTTTTAGAGATCAATTAAGCCTAGCCTTATGCGTTTGGAAGTACGATTTCATCGGAAATATGAATCTTATTGATTTTAGTCACTTATATGGAAGTTATTTCAAAATTAAAAAACATAAAAAGAATAGCTTTGGTAGGTAACTCACCAACTTTGCTAGAATACCCAAGAGGACAATATATTGATAGCTTTGACGCTGTTGTTAGGATGAATAATTACAGTATATGTCCTGAGTTAGTGGATTATACAGGAGATAAAACAAATATATACGCTTTTACTTTTCATAATGCTTGCCAATGGGAATATAGAACAAGTGATTTAAATATTTGCGTTGTTAATCCAACAGGTTTAAAAAATCATAATTATAAGCACGTTGATAACTTAACTATACTTAATAAAACGGAGACCGAATGGAATAATGAGTTTGGAACTCAACCGACTACTGGAGCTAGGATATTAAGTTTTTTAAGTAAATTTGAATTTGATGAAATGTATTTAACTGGATTTTCTTACGAGAATAAAAATTATAGTCATTATTACAATACAGAAAAAGTTAAAAATCAAACTGGACATAATTTGAATTTAGAATTAAAATGGCTACAAGAAAATAGAAAACCTTATATGGAGTTTGATGAACATATCAAAAATAAATTAAGATAAAATGACAAGAACGCAATTAATAAATAAAGCAATAGAAAATAAAGGTTATAAAACTTATTTAGAGATAGGGGTTCAAAAAGGAATAAACATTAGAGGTGTTAAATGCTCTAATAAAACAGGAGTAGACCCAAATCCTTTAAGCGATGATACTACTCACGAAATGACTAGCGATGATTTTTTTAAAACAAATAAAGATACCTTTGATTGTGTTTTTGTAGATGGCCTACATGAGTCGGAACAGGTTTATAAAGATATTACCAACGCTTTAGAGGTTTTAAACGAAGGTGGGACTATATTATGCCATGATATGAACCCAACAAGCGAAGAAATGCAAAAAGTACCAAGAATTAGTAATGTTTGGACTGGTGACTGTTGGAAGGCATGGGTAAAATTAAGGCAAGAAAGGGAAGATTTGAATATGTTTGTGGTTGATACTGACTATGGTGTAGGGGTTATTACTAGGGGTAAACAAAAGAAGCTACGTAATAACATTGAAATTACATACAAAAATTTTTCGAAATTTAAAAATAATTGGTTACATTTGATAAGCACAAATGATATTAAGCACTATGAGCCGTTTAAATAGGTTCAATGGCTTGGATAATTACCAATAATAACAACAGTATAACTTTCGACGACGGTAGTATATCGTATGATATACAAAAAACCGATATAAGTCTGAAAGAAGATGGTAAAACAGTCTTTGTATTTGTAGACAATCAACAATTAAGA
>Ga0208899_1003420_pt1 | contig 10242 bp, 12 predicted proteins | sample VirMetDEL_Nov_24_FD_184518 | JGI IMG/M metagenome (GOLD analysis project Ga0208899, IMG submission 184518) | Aqueous microbial communities from the Delaware River and Bay under freshwater to marine salinity gradient to study organic matter... | ecosystem: Environmental > Aquatic > Marine >...
TCATTATTGAAGCAAATAGAATTGCTATTCGTAACAGACGTGGTGCTGCTAACTTCATCGTTTGTACACCTAGAGTTGCAGCTATCCTCGAGATGTTGCCTGAGTTCCAGTGGGTACCCGTTCAGGGTAACGTTAACACCCAGCCTGTTGGTGTTGCCAAAGTTGGTAACCTCGGCGGTCGTTTCAACGTTTACCGTGACACCCGCACAGAAGCTCAGTACGAAAACAATGCAGGTTATATCACTCAGCCTGATCAGGGTACTTACACACCTTCCGGTGCTCGTACCTCTCGCGTTGAGTATGCATTGCTTGGTTACAAAGGCCCTGAATTCTATGACACTGGTATTATCTACTGTCCATACATTCCTGTTATGGTTCAGAGAACGATTGGTCCTAACGACTTCTCGCCACGTGTTGGCTTGTTAACCCGTTACGGTGTTGTTGACAACATCTTCGGTGCTAACTTGTACTACCACGTTATCATTGTTAAGAATCTTGGTGAGGCCTTCACACCAGGTTCTCAGGCTGTATACTTCTAATCGAAATTTACAGTTATTAATCACAGCCCGGCCGAAAGGTCGGGCTTTTTTTATGGAGAGCAATAAATATATACATGGCAACAGGATTAAACAACGGAGTTTACGATACTACACAGATTACGCCTCCCCCAGCACCTAATTACAGTTTATCAGCTTTCAACGGTACTGACCCTATTATGGGATTGCATGAAGCTGGTACTTGGGATGGTCATCAAGTTGTAGGTGTATTATTTGATAATGCAACAACTTACTATTCTTTAAGTACTATTACTATTTCAGACGGTTTATTAGGATCAGATGATACAGTTGTTAGTACCGCATTACCAGGAGGTAGCACAATTTACTTAATTACAACTGACAATTATGGTATTCCATTCACCATTACCAACGGTAATGCAACACATGATGCATTATCTGGTCAGAATATTGCAGTTGGTCCTAATAGAAGAAGAAAATATCATTTAGGATATATCTAATTTACTCCTGTCGACCCCGATCCCGCAGGCGTGCAAAAAGAAAGACCCGGTTTCGAACCCCGGGTCTTTCACCTGTTTATGGAACGGACTATTGTCTAGGACGCTTAGGAAAGATCTTACCTATATCGAATATAAGCTCATTATAAAGATGCTCATGGGAGCACCTATGAGGATTAATGTCCCAGCCACCTCTTCTAACATATAAACACATTACAGATAACTCTTCGGGAGAGAAAGTATCCCATAGCCTCTTATAAATGCATTCACAAATCTCTTCATGAAAGTGACATTCATCTCTAAATGATACGATATACTTTAGAAGTGATTCTTTAGTAGGTACTTTATTACCTCTCATGTAAATGTATACATCACCCCAATCAGGTTGCGAAGTTACCCTACAATTTGACTTCAACAATCCAGAAATATAATTAATATCTTGAGGCTCATCATGCTCTTCTACTTCTAACAGTTCAGGAGTTTCGTTATAAGTATCAAATACAACGTCTTGACCAACCGTAATATCGATATTTTCAATAACAGAAAAGTCTAAACCTTCTTCAATTTCTGTATCATCAAAAAATAATTGAACACTTACGTTTGTTTCTAGAAAGTTTGATAGATCTTCAATAGCTCTCTTTTCAATTTCACCCATAACATCTTGAGATGTTTCGCCTAGTTTAGTCATATTGAAACTATTCCAATATAGTTTCATTGACTTTGATTCAACGATATAACTACTATTGCAAGGATAAATTACTTTTGCAATTGCAGCTACTGGTCTACCGTTATTAGTCAAAGCAGATACTTCATAACCATTCCATACATCATAACCTACAAACGGTAGATTGTCATCTTGAATATTAAGATATGAACGATTACTTTGACGAGGCTCTCTTACTAACAATCCAGGGTCATATTGCGACTTATACTGACTACTCTGACCTAGGTGCGTACTAATGTTTGTGTTATCTAGTTGTTCCATAATAAAATATCTTCTGTAGTTAACTTAACTTTGTTAAATTTTAGTTTGTTATCTATAATCTTCAATCGTTCTTCAACTGATCCTCTAAGTCTTACTACTTGATTCAAATCAAACATACCAATATAAGACTCAAATAAATTACAAATTATCTCATGATCTCTTTTAGATAATTTTCTATCAGCATCATCCTTATACTCAACAGGTTCACAATAGAATAAAATATCTATCTTATCTTTTACATCCATGAATATCTTACTTGCATAACTAAGAATATTACTATGAATCCTATCAGTATTAGCTAACCATTCAGTATAAACAATACCATCTAAAACACATCTATCAGTTATAAACGATTTAATATTACTTTTAGTATCAAACTTAACATAATTACTATGATGAATATCCATCACAGCTACCTGAGTTTCATCACTACCCTTTTCATTAATCTGCATACCTTTAGACTTCAAAGCCCTAGTATGAGATTCTACTAAATGATAATCTTTAAAGTAATCAGACCAGTTTACAGCCTTAACCAAAGTAGTTTTACCCGAACAACTCGGTCCTGATAGACTTACAAATTTTTTATCTGATCTGTTTTTTGTAACCATTTTACTTCAAGAGGCCAATACCTATGTGTATAATTTGTTCGTTTGATCTCAACATAATCATTCTCCGTATTAATAACAGCATAATATTGCATATGCGTATCAATATTATAAGCTCTATACCCTACATATTGAGTGCAATCCCATTTAGCAAGTACAGTATGACCATACATTTGATTGTATTTGAAATTTTCTGCTTCTGCATAAGGTAGCTCATCTTCACAATCTCTTCTCCAGAAAGTGCCACCATAACCAAGTTTAGGTGAAACAGGAAGATTAGCTTCAATAACATTTTGAATTTCTAGATTTAATTTACCGTCATGTTCTTCTTGATTGAACACTCCATCTGTAGCGATAATACCAGAATGTGAAAATAACCATTTATCTCTAATATGAGTCCAGACCATTTTTTCCCAAGCATCTTCGGAAACAACTTCATTAATAGCATTAAATTTCTCATCTTCGTAGCTATTTTTACACTGATATGGAGCATGATTAATAATATAATGAAGATCGTGATTACCAATTAAAAACTTAAACTTATCATTGTTAATAAATTCATTGATAAACAAACCTGTCTCTCTGTTATCTTCAGGTGTATCATTGTAATCATCGAAATAATCTCCAAGTAGAACGAACTCATCTACATGTGCATCCTCTTCGTTAATAATATAATCCGCTACATCAATTTTGTTATGTAGGTCTGGTATAACACAAATTCGCATATATTTATATTAGCATATTCCACCAAGAATTCAAGTTTTATTATTAGATACATTAACTAAATAATAATGTGAGTTTTATACCCAATATAAATATATTAGGACTTATACAAAGTTCTTTATCTCAATTTAGAGCTTCATTAGGAAATGTTTTAACATCGTCTGCAACAAGTTTTTCTCCTACTAATTTATTAAACACTGCAAAAGGTATAGGTTTAAATCAATTGAGCAATGCAACGGGTATAAACCCTAGTTTAGTTAGTAATTTACAAAATACAATTTCAAATATACCCGGTAATGTTACAAACTTAACAAATAATATTACAAATATACCTGGTAATATAACAGGAAATATTACTAATAATATTAATGGGTTAACTAGTAGTATTACAAATATACCTGGCAATATATCTTCCGGGGTAACAAATAGCTTTACAAATATAGGAGGTAATTTAACCAACACTGTAGGTAATATAAGTTCTAATATTACAAATTTACCCGGTTCTATTAGCAGTGGGATTACAGGTAGTGTTAGTAATATAACTAACAGTGTTACTAATATACCTTCAAGTGTATCTAACTTATTAAACAATACATCTTCTCAAATACCTACATCCTCTTTTATTAAAGCTTCTATAGATACTAATGTGCAAAGTACATTAGCAAATGTAAAAAACACTTTATCTGTACCAACAGAAGTAAAAGAACTTAAAAACATACAATTACTAAATTCTAAAAATTTAACTTTACCGGGAAACCTACCTTTACCTTCAAAAATAAAAGATTTAAAAATAGCAGAGGGTGTTGAAGCTAACACCCCAGGTATGGCTAAATGTATTAAGAATAAAATTAAAGATTTGATAGGTGTTTTTACAGTACAATTTGGGGTCCCTTCTCTTGATCAATTCGGGTTTCCAGATTTTGGTAATGTAGGAAAAATTTCAATTAAAGAAGCATTTAGGGCTACTTTTAATGATATAAAAAACACCGTTAAAGGTACTTTAGCTGGTATAAAAGAAGCTTTAAACTTCAAAAAATTTGCAAGTATTGATCAAGTTGAAACAGGTGGGTTAACTTTAGGTAAATTATTTGGTTGTGAAACAGTATCTGTTGATTTCACTCCAAGAGAAAGAAGAGATTTTTCTTTAAACCCGGAAAGTGTTATAGATTTAGAAGAAAAAAGTATTTTAAAAAGTCAGATAGCTTTGACCGATCAAGCAAATGAAAATGTAATTAAAAGAACCCAACCACCAATCGATAGGTCAAAGCAAGAATTAGTAAGAGCTATTACACCTGCAAAAAATGTGGAGGACCAAATAAAGATGCCTTATAAAGGTTATTATATAATTTTTATTGATTCCGGGGATTTAGAAGGTTCTAATTACACTGAAACGTATAATAATTTATATGATGATTTATTATTAAGAAAACCTAAATTAAAATTTATATCTTATAATGGGGAATCTAATTTAAAAGCTACTATTGATAAAGCTATATATGAAGGTGAAATTGCCACCCCTGATCAAAGTAACAGCGATCTAAATGAATTAATAAAAGACAAATCAGGTATATTACTATTATTTGAATTTTCTTCAAACGGTATAGGCAATAATTTTGAAACGGAGCTACCTGCTATGGATTTTGAAAGTTTATTACGTATATATGATGTCAATATAGTAAGAGATAATGTATTAAAACGATTAGTAGAACGAGTAAATTCAAAATTATTAATTGATGAAAATAGTAGTTCAGCTGAATCAGAAATTGAAGTAATCGAAAAAGTAATAGGTTATATTTTTAATGATACACTAAAAGATAGTATTATCTCAGAAGGTAGGCGTTTAGATAATTATAATGAAGAAATATTACGGTAACTATTTAGGTATAGTAATTCAGAACAACGACCCTAAAGCTAGAGGTCGTGTTAAAATTTTTGTACCTCACATCTCACCAACCGTATACAAAAACTGGAACGAAATTCCTGAAGATAAAAAATTTAAATTTTTAGGAGGTAATGTTAACAGTGATCTAAATGATATTTATGAAGATTTAAAACTTATATTACCTTGGAGTATTTGCGCATCACCTATAACCGGTGAAATGTCATCAGGTAGATTTAATGCAACCGGTGACTATGCATCTATATCAGATAGTAGTTATTTTGGACTAAGTGGTTTCCAAGAAGGGGAAATTGAAATAGATAAAACTATTACAACGGGTCAACAAAACTTGGAAGGCATTGGAGAAAAAGAAGGAAATATATATGAAAAATATCGTTTTAGAGTTAATGACGCATTTAACGACCCTATCGCTAATAACAATAATAACGTTAATTTGTTTAGTTTTGAGTACGCTCCCGGTGTATATTCGAACAAGGCTAAAGGCGCATTTGCAGTGCCCGCAGTTGGCTCGCACGTATGGGTATTTTTTCACAATGGTGATCCTCTTTTTCCAGTTTATTTTGCTGCTAGTTATGGTGATAATGATTGGCAAGGCATCTACGGAGGTGCCGGGGGATATGATTACCCCGGGTCGTTTGAAAACGTCAGTCTTTCAGCCAATAATATTGAAGAACAGAATTTAGATTATTATAAAAATAAATACGTTATTAATCAAAAAGGAGGTACAATAGAATTTGTAAATTCTGATTATAGAGAAAGTCTTAAATTTTCTGGTTATAGCGGTGGTTTCAAAGAATTTGCTCTTAAAACCAATGTTGAGTTCTCACCCCATAATGATCAAAGACTAGTACAGGAAGACCAATTTGATACAGTAAAAGGATTTAGAAACATTTATACTGGTAGAGATTTAGATTATATTACTAGAGGGGACTATTATCAAAAGATAGGTAATTTTAATGTAGAAGCTTTTGAAGAATGGCACGATATTGTAGCTAGTATTGCAAATATAAAACAGCTTTTTGAAATAAAAAGAGCTAACGCTTATGAAGTTTCTCCGTATTTAAAATTGACATCTACTTTACAGGAAAGGGTAGGTAGTTTTGCTAAATGCCCGGTTTGTGAAGGTGGTGCCGGTTCAATTAATTTTGCTGTTAATAATAATGCTGCTTTTTATAACCCAGGTGCTGCAATAAGGCTTGCATTTTTTGACCCCGTAGCTTTATTCATACCCGTTTCATATAGAATAGGTGAATTTCCTAATATTACATATTTTCCAAATGTAACAGAATGCCCTGTGTGTAATGGTACCGGGTTGAGTCCAAGTAGTATGGATGGTATATGGCAAGAAGAAAGCCAAAAGTCTTATGATGAATTTAAAGTGTTATATAAAGATAACATAACTAAACTTGCTCAAATAGAAGAAAGAATGGGGTTAGGTGGTAACCACATCATTGATATTACAAAAAATAAAATCGAATCAATTGGCTTGGTAATGAACGATTTTGGTAGTATAAGAATTGATACTGTAGGAAAAATGTACAATGATGCTGTTACGGTCACCGGTTTAGGTGTTTATCAACATAAAAAAGAAAGCCCTTTGATAGAATACGTTCATGTTGATGATATGCCAGGGGGTACCTATACCATGAATGTAGCAAATAGGTACAACGTTCAAGTTGGAGCAGGTGGTATATCATTAAAATCATACGGTAGAGTAGATGTATCGGGTACTATAACAAATATTGCAGGTCAACAAGTTAATGTTTCATCAGAAAATGAAGTTAATATTTTAGGTGGAAGTAGATTACATATGGAAGCTGATATTGTTTCTATAAAAAATAGACAGAATGGTCAGGTACTTATAGATAGTAATTTTGGTGTAAATGGTAATGCTATTATAAGAGGTGGGTTGCATGTTGAAGGCGAATTAAGTGTAAATCATATTACCGCGCCAACAGAATTTCAAGAAACTGAACAAGTTATATTGTATGGTGAATTAGTAGCGGGTATGCCTATAGGTATAGGCAATCATGGCGCAACAGTACCTGCATTAGCTACCCCTAATTCAGTTAGAATTTATGCACATTCACATCAATTTAGAAATTTACCTTTAATTTTAACTGGTTCAAATGAAGAAACTAGAGAAGTAGGAGCAATTAATAATACTTCATCATTAAATGTTGCAGCTCCTATTGTTAACAGCAAAAAAGGTTAATTAATTTCGTTTAAAAACTCTTTCATATATTTTTCAGAGTCTTTAAACGCGTCATCATATACATCCAGACCTGGTGATTGATGAATTATGTTAATATCAAGTGTACCGAGTGATAATCCTGCAAGCTTACAATCGATACTAAACTTAATATCATAATGATGAAATCCTTTTATGTTTTCATCAAATTTAATTTCCTTCTCAAATAAAGTTTTTGGCTTAACTGCAAGATAAACTCCATCTAATACAGCTACCTCTTTAGGTCTGGGGCCAAAGGTAGTAGGAAAACAAAACTCTTTATATTCATGATGAGGGTGAAATACAATACCACTATGTGTCATTTTATCAGTCATTAAATGCCACAAAATTGGGGTGTTTTTCTTTATTTTACTACCACCGGCAACACCAACTACATCATATGTTTGTAAACCTGTAAGTGTCCTGTCTACAAAATTAACTGAATCAATTGTTACATCATCGTGACAAAAAATAATTGCATCATATTTATCACCTTCAGCATCTAAAATCTCATTATAAACTTGACACAAACCTTTTTTATTATCAGTTTTAATAATAAGATCAATATCTTCTACATGATCTTCAAGACTTTTAAAAAGATGAGTTTCTGTTTCATCTTTTTTAGTAGTAGCTGATGCAATTAAAACCTTACTACTCATTTATCACTTCTTCTTTTGTGGTTAAATCAAAATGTTTTTCAATAGTAGCAATTATATCTTCACAATCCTTAACTCTAACAAGAATCTTTTCAATTTCATCTGAAACTAAACTGTGTTCTCCTACACCAACAGGTTGGTTAAGATAAACTTCTAAGTCAGCTAAAGCTTTAAGACGTTTACCAGATTGTTCAGCGTGAATACCTTTAATAAATTTATTTGCTGTACTATTCATGTTAATAATTATGGGTTGGGCCATATATATTCAAGGTTATCTTTTTCAGTAGGCCACAAATCTCTATACCAACTTTCTTCTTTTTGTATAAGCATTGAACGGTGAGATTGATGAATATCTTCTCTACCTAACCATTCAGGGTACTCTATAGCTTTGTTACTATCATAATGAGCAGCAATTTTATCAAAACAAGTATCTTTATACCCTCGTTCCTTCCAAGCTATACACACATCTAAACCATACTCAACTAATGCGTTAGCGTAATCGTAATCAGGACCCATATACCACATTTTACGACATGGATGGTTTTTCCAGCCTTTGTATGGTCTATCTTCTTTAGATGCCTTGATAGAGTTAAGAAGTTGTAATACTTCTACTCGTTGCTTACCAAGACGTTTTTGATCAAGTACTTTTGCACTTTCGTAAAAGTTTGAGTATGGTAGGAATGTTTGCATTATACTAAGTTTCGTTGTTCCATCATTGATGGATCTCTATCATTATAATGTTTTATGTGCAGATGTCCATGCTCAACATCAAAATATTTTTGAGCATTACGGTGAAGCACCCCATGGTAATCATAATATGATCTAACACCAGTAAGATGCATTGCAAAAACTAATTCATCAGCTATACCCGTGGTAAAGCCAGGGTGTAAGAAAGTTTCAGCACATAGATTATCCAAATGCTCAAGATAGGTATGAAACTCTTCTGATGATTTAAACTTAAACAATACAATAGGATCATCTCCAACAGGAGTCGTTTCAAGTTGTCTATCATCAAGCTTATACTTTTCAGCAAGATAAACAGATTTATTATCTTGAGTTTGAAGTTTAAGATTTAAAGTAGATCCTCCCATATCAAAATACAATCCACGTTTGAAATGTTTAGATAACTTTTCTTCATCTACATCATCAGTAAACCACATGTCAGTCTGCAAATGAATAACTTTAAGATAACCAGCTTCTCGTGCTGCTCTTAACCCAAATCTAGTAGCTTGTAAAATTTCACAAAAACCACCTTTATGATCATAACTTTTTACAAAATTAGTATCGGTGTAGTTTTTGATATCAACAACTTTTACGTTGTCTCTTTTTATTACAAGATCGGGATTAGTTGCAACGCATATAAACTGAGTATTAGGCAACTTATCCATGAGAGGAGCAAAACGCTCATTATATTCTTCAATATACTCATCATGGATAGCTGTTGTTTCAATGCAAAAATCTGTCATCGTCCTTGACCTCGATATGGTTTACTGTAATTTTTGCTATTTTTATTTCTACTCATTTTTTTAGAGTGTTGACCTTTTCGATTTACGAGTTTACCGAATGTTACTTTGCGTTTTTCTTTAATTCCTTTTGCCATAATCTTCTAGTTGTTTACAAAAATTTTTAGTTTTAAGAGTTACTTCCTTATAAGTTTTTTCTATATTAGCATCTGCTTGACCTAAATTAGAAGCGTACATATTCATATAATTAGCATAAGATCTAATTAATACTTGCAAATCAGTTTTACTATCCCCAGTTGATGTCGTCATAATTTTGCGAATAAACAGATACATTATGTCGAGGCTTATCACCTTTACCGGCGTTTCGATTAACAGGCTGTATATTCGAAGACGTAGCTTTCGATTTTGCAGCCGGTATCGACGTTTTATTAACTTTGGAGTATGGTATTTTATCGCTCATAAAATTATGGTACGCCCACCTGGACTCGAACCAGGAATAGAAGCTTAGAAGGCTACGGTTATATCCCTTTAACTATGGGCGCTTAAATCTTTTCAATTATTATATCAGTCAGCCGAAGAAGATCAATACCATCTTCTTTTCTATAATCTTCTTTATAAACTAGTCTAGTAATTCCTGATTGAATTATTAACTTAGCACATTCAAAACA
>Ga0208899_1003422_pt1 | contig 10235 bp, 10 predicted proteins | sample VirMetDEL_Nov_24_FD_184518 | JGI IMG/M metagenome (GOLD analysis project Ga0208899, IMG submission 184518) | Aqueous microbial communities from the Delaware River and Bay under freshwater to marine salinity gradient to study organic matter... | ecosystem: Environmental > Aquatic > Marine >...
AATCCCCGCAAGCACCCGAATCAGATTGACGAGTAGCTTGGCGGCATCGTCGTCGCCATCGTCGAGTAGCCGCCGGATCGTCCTAGCAAAATCCTCTGCCTCTGCGAAGGAATCGAACCGGCTGGACTCTAAGCCGCCGTACAGAACCACATGAGTGTACACAGGCTCGGAGCCTGAGTGGTCACCGATGGTCTTGATCGTGGCTGGGAAGTACTCGCCCTGTGAGTGACCTTGAACGCCACCTTTGTTGTTTTTTGAATCAAAGCTCATCTCTTTACTCCTGTTTTCTTTTCGGACTTCAGTAACTCGATAATGTAGTTTAGCGTTTCCGCTTCGTTGTAGCAAGTGGTCATTCTACAGAACCCCCTGTTTAAAAAGCTCGAACTCGGATCGCAGCAGTTCGAGGTCGTTACTTGCATTAGCCAGCTCGTCACGCTGCCCCAGCAGTTTCCCGAACACAGTGTCGGAAAGCGAGTATCGCCCTTTGTCGAGTTGCTCACGCACTCTGTTGAGTCTGCGGTCAATTCGGGCGTGTGTTGCCCGAAGGGATGCTTCAAATCGTTCTGCTTGTTCGCTGGTCATTGTTTTGCCTTCGTGTTGGCGGGTGTTGTTTGCTTCGATGCCCCCATTATACAGATCGCCACATGTGTGGCAATGGCTTTAGCGTGAAATTCCAAAAAAACTTTTTTCCCTGTTTTTCAGCACAAAATCCCGATTTGGGGTTGCAATAAAAAATCCTTCTTGCATTTTCCGGTTTGGGAGGTTAAGCTCTTGCGTATCGCTAGCGAGTTCAACGCAGCTGGCGAGAACTCAGCAAACGAGAGCTTACCTACCAACCAAAACAAACGGGCGGTGAACAGATGAGTGTCATGCACGGCTTTGAGAAAGAGTACAGGATAGTTGTGGACAAGGAGTTGAAGAACTCCAACAATGGTCAGTCGAAACATTGGTCAGCATCCCACAAAGAGAGAAAGGCATGGGTGAACGCCTTGGCGAACGCCTATGTGATCTCGAAGAATGGGACCGAGTTTCACCTCGACTCCTATCTAGCCTGTGGTGCCCCTGACGGCTTGCAGGGACTTGTGGTCACGAGGTGGCTGGGAAAAGGACAGCGGCTGTGGGATGCTGATTCAGTGCTTCGAGGCAACGCCAAGCAATTGGTGGACAGCCTGATCGAGGCTGGTGTAGCTCGTGATGATTCACCGAAGTACATCAAATTCGTCCACGGGCTACAATGCGATTCACAGCGTAGTGAGTTGAAGAGTGGGTACGTTACTATCGACGTTTACATGGAGAGAGAATAATGTCCAGAGTACTAGTGATCGGGGATACGCACGCCCCATGCATGTTGGCTGAGTATCCAGACTTTTTGTGGGACTGCTATGAGTCATGGGACTGTGATCGAGTCGTCCATATTGGTGATCTCGTGGACAACTGTGCCCTCTCTTTCCACCTGAAAAAGCCAAAGCAAAAAGACCCAATCAGAGAGTTCGAGCAGGCAATGGAGCAGGTCGAAATCCTGACTCACTACTTCCCAGCCGTAGACCTCATGATCGGGAACCACGATGTCCTGCCATATCGCTGGGCGAACGAGGTCGGAATCCCAGAGGAGATGATGAAGGACTTTGGTAGCATCTTTGGCTTGCCAGATACATGGACCGTACACGCCCGCTATGCCCAGTTAGAGATCGACGGCGTGATCTATCAGCATGGCGATCGAGGTCGCTCCTCCGCCGCCCTGAACGCCAAGGACGAGTTTCAGAGCGTTGTACAAGGTCATCACCACTCGAAGGCTGGGATAGAGTTTGTTGCCAACAGAAATCATCGTGTATTCGGGATGCAGGTTGGGTCGGGGGCTGATTGGAAGCACCACCAGCAAGATTATGGAATCAAGTATTCACGAAAGCCGATCATCGGGTGTGGAATCGTGATCGACGGCACAACCCCAATCTTTGAGCCAATGCTTCTATGAACCACCACGCCATCGCTAGGGTGGTCAACAGCGTCTGTAGCGTCCTCAAGCAGAGGGGTTGGACTGTCCTGACCTCTCGCTCCCCGAGGAGCCTCAGCCGCTATGTGAGGGCGTTTAATGGCAACCGAAGGATGATCATCAGGGTATCAGACCATCGTGCCAAGAAACACCAACGGCTGGATTATGACTTTGATCCACGCCAATACAACGAGCGGAGATTTGCCCGTTCGATCAGCCGGAAGAAAACACGATTCAGGAGTAGAAAGAGATGAGCCTATTTGACCTCGTGGGGAGTTTCCTAGAACCGCTCCTCGACTTGTTTCCCCGCCTCGCTCGCAGACCTCAGTCGAATGAGTTTCTGGTGGTGGATTCGATGATTACCGGACCTCGCACCTCGGGTCTCCCTGTACTGCACTGCCCTGCTCTCACTCCAGTGCAATATTTCCCGAGGTGCGAAGTGCCCATCGACTGCGGTCTCCAACGGATGACAACTGCCGATGACTCTCCCGTAGCGGTAAACGCAACCTGTAGGATCAAGGTCATTGATCCGATCTTATGCAGGGATCGGGTCGGTGAGGACTGGGAGGAAGCCGCAGCGATGATCGTTCGATCGGTCGTATGCGAACTCGTGACCTCCCACAACCTTTCTCACCTGTACTCCCTGTTTGCCGACAATAGCGGCTGGGATGATGCGAACGACGAACTCCAGTATCTAGGCTGCGAATTGTCGTTCCTGTGCGTTGAGGACTTCCAGCAGATCATCCCGATTTCAATCCTCAACTGATTTGTTGATCGCCCAAGTCACGAGACCTTTGGCGAGCATTAACTTGAACCTGTCTGGTATCTTTCTTAGCGGAGATATCAGATGGGTTTCTTGTTTCATCAGGTGGCTAACAATCTCATCATAGTGCTGCCTGCACCCATCGGTTCCCCAACGGTCCATCTTCGCCTGATAGTCCTTGCAGGAACACTTGCCCTTGTTAGCCTTTGCCCATGCTGGGATTAACCTAGCGAGAGCGGTCCCAGGGCGACCTCTGCGTGTTGCCTGAGTTTCTCTCGACACAACAGCCGCCTTTGTCTCTGCGTTGCACAGGGGGCATTTCTCGCTGCCTATGACGTTTCGTTGGCATTCGGTGCAGATCATAGCACTGGGGCTCCAGATACGATTGTCGCCAGAACCGTTGGTTCATTTGGCAACGAGATTGCTTCTGGGTTTTGCGATTCAGGGATGCCTCCAATGGATGGGCAGAAGTCGATAAACTTGAACTCTTGCTCTATTTTTGCCTCGTCGATGAATGCAGACGACCTATCTGGGTGGAAGTTTTGGCTGATCACGTTGGAGCAGGAGGAGCCCACGCCTCTCGCTAGTTCCATCGTGAGCGGAGTCACGTTTGTGACAAATGCGTTTGTCCAGTTGAAGCCTGCAAATCCACCACCATCCAGAGTGATTCGATTCTCCACCATTCCCAGCCGCTGTTCCCACACCGTCATGTCGTCATTGAAGCCGAAGTAATTGTTGCAGATCATTGCGTTCAGCAACGTACCCATGAACGTGCGTTGCTTCCCAACCGCCTCGACAGCCAATGCCTCCATTTCTTCAATTGTCCCGCTGATTGCTCCATTGCCAAGCAAACCGTCAATGGAGTCGGCAGTTGTGTTTATGTAGACAGTGGCGGATCGTGACATCACAGCCTTGTCTTGCTTGCCGATGCAATCAAATATCCTTGCCTCTGAATACTGGAATACTGCCGTGACGTTCATCCTAGCTTGGAAAGTCGCAGCAAACTGTTTGCCGTCAAAACGCTGCCCAAAGTCCTGCACCATCCAAGCATGTGCAATAGCCAGTTCTGACGCCCTAGCGAAGCACTTGCTGGGAACAGTTGCCACCGCACTTGGTGGAGTCCAGACCGCACCACCAGAGTCGGACGCCCTTGTCCAGACATCAAAGGGTTCTGGATCTTGTATCGCACCGTCAAATGGTCGGCAATACTCATACTTCCATGCGGCATCAATCTCTGCCGGTGTCGCTATCAACAGCGACAGTTCTTCGCACTCGCATTCCCATGCAGGCACCTTTCGGCAAGTCGGGTTACTGACCGTTGCTGCATCCTCGATTGTGCATACGGTTGGACCGAACTTTACCGAGTAGTCCCCGTTCAACGTCCTTGTGAAGTCATCGTCCCGAAAGTCTTTGACGAGGAAAGCAACACGCCGCCCAGTGAACGCAGACAAGTTCATTTGTCGCTCTATGCTCGTGTTGTCAAAGACTCTCTCCCAGTGGTTTCTTGTGACAAACAGGTGAGTCCTCTCTGATTCAACAATGTCAACCGCTTTGATGATCTCGAACGCTGCGTCAAGGTTCTCGCCAACCTTTGTGAAGTCATCAATGCGGATAACATCACCGGCTTCAAGGTCAACAACTGTTTCCCCAGTGTGCACCTTCCCAGCCGTTGTCACAACCATGACTTGGTTTTGCAGGTATGGATTCCCCTTCCTGTTTGACAGCCTTGCGTACTCTCCTGCCCATGTCCTATTGCCGTGAAGGTTGACAGCAGTTTCGCCAGATGCAGCAAGCTCCGCCTCGATGTCAAGCGTTTCGGTCACCGCACCATTCTGCGGCTGAAACGATCTCGCCTGTGCAAGTGAATTGTTGACGTTCCTGTAGTGGTCGCTTAGATCCTCCACTGAGTCGGTCAGTGTCCCATGCCTCGCAACCATCTCGATGCTGTGGGGAGGCTTGTTGCCACAGGCTGGATCGTCTGGGTTCCAGATTGTTTCGGTCAATGCACTGCATGATGGGATACAGTTCTCTGGGTACGGACCTTGGAACCGCTCCTCTGGCAACGCCTTTTTGATCGAACTGAGCAACCCACTCGTCGGCATGAGTTCCGAGTCTGGGTCATGATCGACGTTGCACAATGCTTGAATGTCGATGTGCAGTGACGGCATGTCGTAGCTATCGTACTGCTCTGTCGAGTTCAGGCTGGGATACCACGAGACATAGTAGTCCTTCTCGATGTGTTGCTTGACCGAAACAATCCCTTGCCCCTCAGTCAGCTTCCTTTCCTGAAGATACTCGTGGAGTTCGATTTCATCGCTCGCCCACCTGTCACCAACGAGATAGAAGTCATCGAGGCGATCGTAGTACGAGATGCCACGCAGTTTGACATACCTCTGTTCCTCTGCATTCGTCCAGCCACCACCAGAGAACATGGTCACTGGTGCTTGGTAGAGAAACTTCTGGACGTCCCCGTTGCGGTCAGTTGCCTGTGCCCAGAACGTCTCAAACTGTAGGTACTCGGTGTATGGTTTCCACTGGTCGTCGTCAGTGTACTCGCCACGGTCGTATGGGCTCGATGGAACCCATTTCAGTGGTATTCGTCGGCAAGACTTGCAGCACTTGCAACCAGGGGAGTGTTTCATCGTTATGGTTTTGGGAAGATAATAGGTCCGGTTCCGCCTCGTTCTGCATCCTCTGACGCAATGCCTGAGCGTTTTGCAACGCTCTGAGTCCTGTCAACCCAGTCGAACTCTGCAAGATCAAGCGTGCTTGCAGCATCGTTGTTCGTAAGGATCAGCATCATCGGACAGCCCTCGGAATCAAAGGCATCGGTTGAACCACTGATCTGCGGGTCTCTGCCAGCAGGTTGGTAGACAACTCGATTCAGAGTCGTGCTTGGTGCTATCTCGTAGAATGGGGTCGTAATATTCGACACTGTGTGAGAAGGAGGGAAGGTCGGGAATGGGGGTTCCGGCTCCCCAGACGAGCGGTAGAACGCATACAGTAGTGACCTCGTAAGGATAGGCTCCGATGGTCCTGTCACCCATGTTACATCGTTTCCGGTAATCGAGTCGATCTCCAAGACTTCATAGCCGCCCGAACGGTTCACGGCTAGGAACAGGTCGCCGGCTGCAAAGTCACCATTGCTTGACGTTGGTGACGTTAGCTCAGCAGAGGTTGATCCTGCTTGGATCTTCTTTCTGTTTTCAACAGTCCCAACCGCAGAACAGACATACAGCTTTTGCGGATCAGGGCTTGCACCGGCAGTTGCCCTGAACCTGACAAGAACTGGGATGTCTGTTCCCCTCGATGGGCAGACCGCAATGATGTCGGTGCCCACCGTTTCAGTTAGGTTGCTGACCGAAAACATTAGGAGATGAAATCTTCGCTCGCAGGAATCCACTCGAACTGAACGTAGTCAAATTCGCCAGCATTGGTAATGTTGTCCGAAAGGATCAACAATGGCATTCCAGATCCAGAGACAGGTGCATCGAGTCCACGCTGGGCTGGAATGCCGCCTTGGACGTGGAGTCCATCGTACTCCGTTGTGGAGCTTAATTCGGCAATCAGATTGATTGCACCGTGGTCGCCCGTTCCATAGAACGCCCAGACATCGGCACCAACGTCAACATCTTCGCCAATGGCTGCAACCGTTGCTGTCGTGCCAGAGAGCGTGATCTTGCGTGCCTCGACCGCACCGCTTCTTGTGCGGTATGCAATCCAGTCGGCGGTCGCCAAACTCTGAGCAACGCCTGCCGTTGTCTTGCCCGGATCGTCTCGTGCCAACTCAAGCGTTGTCGCACCCGATGCAGAAAACTCGATCGTCTTGGTCATGCCAAGAGGCGACATGACGTACAGGTTGTGGGCAGAAGCTCCTGCCCGATACCTGAACCCACGAAGGACAGGAACCATGTCCCCGTTTGGAGGGCAGATGGAGACGATCTCGGTTCCGGCTGACTCGCTGGCATACCCCGTTGTGTAGAAAGGCATTTGCCTTCTCCTTTATTGGCAATCTTCGGCATCAACAACGAGTTGAGTACCGTTGATTACTTTGACTGTAATGTACGTTTCAGATCCGATTGGCTCGGAGAATGGGTTAAGAACTTTCATCTCGATTGTGGTTGTCACGATCTCGCCATCGTTCTTCATGTAGCAGAACTTGGCATTGCCTGACCCAGCCGTTGTCCCACTCCTAGCTGGGATACCGGCAGACTGTGTTTTCATCAGGAACCCAGTGGACCCATCAAACCTTCCATCTAGCGATGCAGTTCTTTGATCCTTCTGGATCATGTAGTCTCGGATTACGACTCTAGGGTCCATGTTATGCCTGCAAGAATGATCCGAAGTTGATCGAGTCGAACGACTTGAACCTCAAGTAGTCTGGTCGCTTATCTATATCGTTAGCTGGTTCACGCTTGGTGCCATCTTCGTTGATATACCCACTAATCACCTTGCCGCCATTCTCTGAGAATCTTGGAAGGACTTCGCCGTTCTCAAAGTAGGATGTGTCAACCAATGGTACAACCGTTTCGTGACCGTAGATCGTTTTATTGCCCTCAGCCACCGCCTTGCCCGGTGGATAGAAGAACCGTTCAGACAATGACACTGGATAAGTAACCTTGACCACATTCGCTTCACCTCCAGCCAACTGAACGGTTTGCTCGACTGCTTTGACGGCACCGATTAGCCAGAGACCTTTGCCCTTGTTCCTGTAGGTTGAACTGTTCGTCTTGAACGAACGCTCAAGCATTTGCTCATAAGTGATGGATGCTTCAAACTGCTCGATGACCAACTGAAGTGTCGGTATCTTTTCCATCACTGGGTTCGAGAATGGAGTGCCAGTACCCTCAAACTGCCAGCACTGTTTCCCAGCCTTGTCGGTATACAACACCCTGTCATAGCTGCCAACATTGGCTGTGACTTGTGGTGCAATCTCATCTATTGTCGTTGGAGGGACTGCCGCACATTGCTCTCCATCGGAGTCTCCAGTTTCGTACTCGCAAGTAACTTCAAACAGGAATGGGTTTGAACTGTTTCTTGAAACCGACTTGGACCTGCATACTGCAAACGGCATGAACAGCAGACCGTCCGGCGAAACCCATGTTGACTGGTTTACGACCGGCAGTGATGACAAGCAACCAACTTGGACTTCACTGACATCATGAAAGTCTGTTGCCGATGTAAGTACAAGAAAAGTCCTTGTCATGGATTGGCTCACCTTCGATCTGCCGTCAGCAACACTGCCACTGACAGAGAACGATGAACCGGACGTTTCCTTCGTCCATACAACCGAAAAAGCCATTATGGGTATCCAAAATCTGAGAGACTGTCTTTTTGAGAAATATCCCGCTTGGCTGCGTTCGCCATTGCGTTTGTGTTTGCAACCATCTGTGTGAGATGAGTGTTGGCTTGGGTGCGTTGTGCCGCAGCATCAAGCTCCCACTGCTCCTGCTGCTTATCTCTGCGTGCTTGCATTTCCATTTCGCGAAGGAAAGCAAACTCTTCAGCACTGCCTGCTTCAAAGGATGCCCCCGCAGACGAGTCGGCAGAATCACGATCGCTTATCTTTTTAGCAAGTGCATCGTCGATCCGCTTGATCTCTTCAGCATGCTGTTTCTCAGCCAGCTTGATCGCATCTTCACGCAGCTTTTCCTCGTTGTCGAACGCATCCTTCTTTAGCTCCGCGAGCTTTTCTTCGTCAGCCTTTTGCTGTTCGTTCCACGCAGCCCAGTCAGCCTCTCTCTTGTCGTACTCGGCTTCTGCTGCTTCCTCTTCCTCTTTACGCCGCTTGAGTTCTGCGTCAACCCTAGCACGTTCTCGAACGACCTGTAGAGCCTGCTCCTTGGTGATCTTCTTCTCCATGATCAACTGGTTCAGTTGTGCTTGATGCTTACGCCGTGCCTGCTCCTCTTGAGTCATGAGCCGCTCACGCTCTTTCTTCATCAAGTCCTCAGCGAACTCGATCTGATCATTATATAGTTTTTCCTCTTCAGCAAGTCTTGCAAGAACGATCTCACGCTGCTCGTCCAGTTCCTGGCTCAGAGCCTCCTCTTTACCGATGATCATATCCACGGCACCGGTGAAGTCGAATGTAAGCACCTTGAGGATGAACTTGATTGGCTCGACGACTGCGTTCCACATGAACTTGAATGCCGTTGCCAGTGCTTCCACTCCAACCCTTAGAGCAAACATGATTCCAACCACTGCTGGCTGTAGATCCTCTCCAATGGCTAGGAACACATCGCCCACGGCTTCCTTGATCTGCTCCCACTGACCAGAGATGGTCCACATACCTTTTTCCATCGCAGCCAAGCCACCAACCTGATTGGCTTGGTACACCATTGCCTTCTGGAATTGTTCAGCACTGATCTTCCCATTCTCAGCCAGCTTCTGAGCCTCGGCAGCAGAAATGCCCATCGTGCCTGCAAGGGCTTTGTAAATGGGAACACCTTGGTTGGCGAGTTGCAACGCCTCCTGACCCATCAGGCGACCTTTCGTCAACACATCGGTGTATGCCTTCTGGATGAACTTCATCTTTTGGTTGTCGCCACCAGACAAAGCACCAACAGTCTCTGCGATGCCTCTGACATCCTTGGTCGCAACCCCCATCGTCTTGAGGCTGATTGCAAACTCCATCAACTCGTCACGAGAGAATGCAGTCGAAGATGCAAGGTCACGCATTTCCATTTCGAGTTGCTTGGAAAGTGCAGACCTTCCCTGCATGACGGCAGTCAGCCGGTTCTGTTTCTTTGCCCACTCATCCGCCATTCCAATCGCCTTGGCGAACCCTGCTGTAAGAACAGCAACTGCTGCGGCGGCTGCTAGGATGTGAGGACCAAACGCACCGAACACCCTAGCGAAACCCTGCACCTTCGGGCTGAAGCCAAGCATCTGGGTGAAGTTGCCAGCCAGCTTGGAGAGCCCGCCACTGGCACCGCCTAGTGCGTTCTTTATCCCCCCGAAACTCTGTTTTCCTAGTTTACCAAGACCTCTCATCACGCCCTCACTCTTGAGCGTCATTCGGATATTGTCTTGCATCCCCCTAGCATACAGTTGGAAGTAGTTTCGCTCCGATGCAATCCTAGCCCTGTTTGCGGCTCGACGCTTCGACTTTGCGGCGGCTTGTTGCTCCTCTAGCTTCCTTGAGTTCTCGATCAGCCTCCTACGCCACTGGTGGTGACGTGCAAGCTCTTTCTCTATCCTTGCGTCCTCTGCCTCCTGCCGTGCAATGTTCGCGGCAGACGCAGCGTCCCTCGCATCCTGTTCCTTTTTGTAGTAGTCCTTCTTGTTTTGGATCAACTCCATTGAATAGGAGCGAAGGATATCCCGCTCCTTTCCAGATGCGTTGAGCGACCTCTGTATGGTGGCTTGGAGTTCAGCATCAATGCGGGCAATTTCGCTAGTCGTTCCTTGCACTGCTCTCGTAAGGAGATCCGCATCTGCTTTGACAGACGTGACTCCACGAGCGAACCCACGAGGATC
>Ga0208899_1003423_pt1 | contig 10233 bp, 10 predicted proteins | sample VirMetDEL_Nov_24_FD_184518 | JGI IMG/M metagenome (GOLD analysis project Ga0208899, IMG submission 184518) | Aqueous microbial communities from the Delaware River and Bay under freshwater to marine salinity gradient to study organic matter... | ecosystem: Environmental > Aquatic > Marine >...
GACATCACCATTCCCGGCTATGCGATCGAGTGTAAGGCCTACAAGGATGGTTGGTGGTTCCAAAAAGCGTGGTGGGAGCAGGTATGTACGGCCGCCGGTAATGACATTCCCGCCTTGGTTTGGAAGTTCAACAACAAACCTATTCGCGTGACGCTACCGATGAGTGTTTTTAGCCCATCCTATGCGGATTTAGAGGGCGTTTTTGTAATATCATTCGACGACTGGCTGGAGATGCTGGCCAAAGACTGGATTCCTAACCAAAAGGCCGCGTAATCATGCCTCGCATAACCAAAGCCATCATCAAAGCGTCGTTAAACCCCGAAAGGTTGTACTCCAAGGCCGAAGATGTCGCCTTGAAGATGAAGCAGTTGAAAAATATCGGCTCTGACGCGCGTAGGCACTTCATCAAGCAGGGCGTGACCAAAGAGGAGCTCGAAGAGCTTGGTTTAGCAGAGCTTTTTGAACAGCGACGGGTTACTCAGGACGAAATTCTTACCCGTATCGACGAAAACCGCATCGAATTCGAGGAAGAGATTGCGATTGGGGGCCGAGAGTCTGACGTAGACTTCGATGTTCAGCAAATGGAGATGGAAGAATACTTCGGCGGCGCCAGTGGCGTCGAAGCGGAGATGGATTTTGATCTCGAAGAGAACATCAAGGACTATTACTACACCGAATTCGTGGATCAGGCCGATGACACCCTCGATGAGCGAGAGCGAGCCCTCAAGAAGTGGTCACAAAACGAGCTAGATTTCGATGATTTGTCATCGTCGCTTCAAAACGAGCTTCGTCAGAACGCTTACGAAAATGTCTCGACAATGTACTACGATGACCCCGCGACAGTTGTCCAGCTTTACGTGGATGGTAGTCCTGTTGAGGGCTATCGGCTGGTTCAGGGCCCGTATGACAACGCATTTTTGCCTACGAATGACGCTTCGCCGTCATTACAACGCGAATTTGGTGTTGATCGTAATAACGCAACTTACGGCAGGCAGGATACTGACACTTCCGCCACAAGCGTCAACGAAGCCCAAGTCCGCCTATCACAACACGCACTTGAACAAGATGAGATGTCGCTCGCGGGTGATACCCGATGGTCCGACTACACCGTCGACGGTGGCGAAAATTATCGTGAGATCCGCTATCGGTTAGCGGGTCCTAAGAAGTTCAGGGAGGGAACGCACTTCCCTGACGATATCAATAACGTCTTTCATGCCCGAACCACCGACCGCGTGGATACGGACGGCAATAACGTCCTGTTTGTGGAAGAGTTGCAGAGCGATTGGGCCCAGCAGGGGCGTCGTGAAGGGTTTATGAGCCCTGAAACACTCGCAAAAGGCGAAGATCAGATTCGCGGCATCCTTGAGGTCAACGACATACCTCAGACACTGGCAAAGTTCCGTGACAATTACTCCGGTGCTGAAGTACCTAGCCTACTCGAAGATTTGTATGAGGCGTCTGCTACCAAGATTCCTTACCGCGAAAAGGTAGGCTTGTTATCGAAGTTTAATCGTCGATATCAACAGATCACCAATGCAGGCAGGCAAGAACGCTTCATCGACGAAATTGAAGGAAGACTGACTGACAAAGACGAGTATGACATTGCCGCCTTTGAGATACAGCAAGCCAATCAGCGTGTTGGAACCCCCGGCCTAGAGGGAACCTACAAAATGCCTGACCCAAACACCGAAAAGGGTCGGGCGGAAATAGACGTACTGGTAGATAAGCACCTGAAGAGTCAGTACAACCGCGTCCTTAATGGAGATGCACCGACACAAGCAGTCCAGCGGATAGCGTTCGAGATGGACTCAAGCGCCCGTAGCCCCGGAGAGGGTTTGCGCTCGTTAATGAATAACGCCGAAAAAGCGGCGCGAGCATCCTTAGACACAACGATAGAGTCGTATGGATTGCCTAGAAACTTCGTGCAAGTTCTCGAAGAATCGATGGACGTTGTTAGACCCGGCCTCCCATCAGATTTGCGAATCGAGGCCCAAAAACCCCAAGCCGCACCGTTTGTCCGCGACTCTAATGCTTGGAACAAGCTTGCCGTTAAGCGCCTTGTCACCATCGCGGCCGATGAAGGCTACGACAAAGTGATGTTTTCTCCTAGCGAGGTCCAGATCGACCGCTGGGGAGAAGAAGGACTGCGGGGCCAGTACGACGTCAATATCCCGAAAGCGATCAAGCAGGTTACTGGCTCCAAGCCCGGTCAGACAACGTTTAGGATTGATTACGGCGGCGAGACCATAACTGGCCCCTCGATCGACCTTAATCAAAAGACACCTACAGGCGAAACGGTAGCTGAGCGCGCAAAGACCGGCCAGACTATGTTCATGGCGCCCCTTGCGGCCGCAGGATTAGCCGGATTAGCCGCGCCGGAAATGGCTGAGGCCAGCGACGTGCCGATCAATGAGGGTATTGGTCAGCTACCGCGACGTTCTGGGGAAGAGCGTGGTGTTCTTGAGGAGGTGGGTGACTTCATGCGTTACGGGCCCGAGGTCGCGTATGACGCATTGAACGCAATGATCCTCCGCCCTGTTGCTGGATCGATAGGTGGAAGGACCGCTTACGACCTTGGCTTGGACCCCGAGACGGTGCGTGGTGCACAAGGTCGCTTAGAGTCGCTTGTCGACTACGAGGCCAGCCCCGGCGCCGAAGCCTATGGCCAGCGCATCATGGGTGGCATCGGTGATTTATTAGAGTCTGACACCGCTCAACGAGTCGCGCCCTACGTGCAACCCGCGCTAGAAGGCTTGGAAGCCGTATCCGAGGGAGTCACCGGCGGCATTCTTGGCTTGATAGAGCGTATCGAAAAAGGTCGTGGCCGTGAGGATGAAGATATTGATGCTCTGCTAGAGACTCAGCGCCCCGGCATCGAGGCGATTCAGCCTATTTAGCAATCCTGCGGATGTGGTGAGGTAGGTCTTCGAGGTCGAATTCGTTAAGCGCTGGATTCTCGATCTGAATGATCGAGGCCACCTCGTCTTGCCGGTAGCCTCCCATGAGCAAGCGCAGTATGCGCTCTTCAATCTCGTGGGTCACGCCGCCTCCTGAAGGCAGTCTTCTACAAACGGGTTGACCACTCTGGATCGTAAGATCCGGTAGATGTCCTGAAAACCGCGCCCGTGAGGCTTGCGGTAGGATTTCTTGAGCCAGCGGGTGTAGGGCCCGTAGCGGTACTGAACATGGTGCGCTACCTCGTGGGCTACGATAACAGCGATGCCCTGCTCTTGATCGAAGATCGTGATGTCTCCAATGACAGGGTCGCTGGCGTAAGCCTTGTACTCCCCGAAGCGCTCCCGCTTGCCGCGAATCTCGGCGTCCCGTACATCGATGGTGATCTGGTTGCGGCCACCGTTGCTTCGCTGGTTGCGCGCCTTGATGTTGACCATGAGGGTCGCCTGAAGTGAAGCGACTGTCTGAGGCCGCAGGTGAAAGTCCACCAACTCGTGCTCCTTCTTCGCGAGCTCTCTCAAGCATCGCTTGGTCCACTTGATAACGAGGTCGCGCTCAGCGGTGGTGACGTTAGGTCCCTTGTGAGATCTCATGATTGCTCCTTGGGGCTGTTAGCCAGCCCACTTTTTGTTGAGGAATTCTGCGAGCGTTAAGCCGCAGGTTTCGACGTCACGCTGGAAGCGGGCTACCCGCGCCATGTCGTGGTCGCTCTGGTTGCCTGCCCAGTGATCAAGCAACACGTAAGCCACCTCTGGCTTATCGAGCATATAGCGCACCTTTTTGTGGCCATGCTGTTTGTGGAAACCAATTTGCATACCATGCCCTCCATTGGCATCAGCGATCAGGCCCATCCCGATCACAGTTCCTATTATACACACTTATACACTTATGTATACATCGACACGCTATTAGTTTTGGTACTTTGCCACAAAAAATAACTTTATACAAAGACTTGCACATCGACACGGCCTGTGCAACCATCCGCATTGTTCCACATGGAACATCAACCACTAGGAGGGAGCTGTGAAAATAGAAATAACCACGGAGCAGGCTGACCTGCTCCTTCTTGAGCTGAGTGCCTTGATACAGGACTTCAATCATCCGAAGGAGACGATCGAGCAGATCTTGAAGATTCGTCAGCAGATTGCTCAGGCGATAGTCTCGGATAAGGAGGCTGTCCGTGCTTAACGCTCAGGAGAAAAAGCGCTACTACAACCGGGTGCGCCGCACCTGCAAACTGCATGGCTTGGACATTGTTTATGATGGTGTACCCAAGTTTTATCGGGCTGTAGAGCTTCAGAAGGATGGCTCTACCATGTTTGCTGATCGAGCGGAGGATCACCATCCGCTTAATATCGATTGGAAGCGTCTGCACGAAGAAATGGCAGACTATGGCTACAAAGGAGGCATAAAATGATCGTTCAACCCCGAGAGTACAAGCACCGCATTTACGGCTATGTTCGCGTCTCAACGCAGGAGCAATGCCGGTCTGGCGTGTCAATTGATCAGCAAAAGCAGTTGATCACTAACTTTTCCATTAATAAGTACAACCGAGCCATTGATCAGTGGTTCATTGATGATGGGGTCTCGGGCACTACTGACATCCTTGAGCGTCCGGCATCCAAAGGCTTGACCGACGTTATTGAGGAACACGACGTCGTTATTGCCACGCGCCTTGATCGCTTTTCCCGATCAGCTCAGGATCTTTTATCGACTATTCCGATCTTGGAAGAGATTGGTATCCAGCTATTTTTCTGTGAGCAGTTCGGTGATATGCCGATTGTGCACAAGAAACGTGCCAAAGTTCACGGCATCGACCAGCGGTTTGACATGAATGACATGGTCAATAAGATCATGTTGATGGTGCTTTCTGCTGTGGCTGAGATTGAACACGCCAACATTCGTGATCGCTTTGGTGAAGGCAAAATGGACTGGGCCTCTCGTGGCTACCATATCGGCGGCGGCGTACCCTACGGATGGCGTCCTGTGGAAGAAAAGCACGGCAATAAGAAGCGTGTGCGCCTTGAAGAGGTGCCCGAAGAGCAGGAATGGATCAAAGTTATCCACAAACTACGAAATCGCGGCCGAGGCTTGAAATACATCGCAAAAGAGCTTAATTCCTTGCAGGCGGAGAAGGAATGGCACTATCGTCAGGTAGAGAAGGTGCTCAAGAAGCGGAAATATCAGGCTGTCGCAACTCAGCATTAAGGGTATGATGGTGCTGTAATAGGAGGGCACCATGACTGCCGAAGAACTGATACAAGAAGTCATCAACCGTCTCGAAGCATCGTTGGCGACAGATTTCATGAGCGGGTCCATCCGCGACATCATGACGTCGTCTGTCTCTGATTTGGATGACGCGCTCGAAATGATGAACGATGGCTAACATCAACGGCTGGGGCCGTGGCGGATGGGGCGAGGGTGCATGGGGCACTGCTCTCCCGGTTGAAGTTACGGGCCAGCAAATCAATAGTGGAATCGGTAGCCTTGCGGTTGTCGCGGCCGCTAATGTCACCCCTACTGGTCAACAAATCACGTCTCAACTGGGAGACGTGCAGATTATTGCGCAGGCGATTGTTGAGGTCTCAGGCTTCAGCGTCAGCTCTGCTCTTGGTTCAGTAACGGTTGATGCACAAGCAAACGTCACTCCAGATGGTCAATCCGCAACCGCATCGGTCGGCAGTGTCGATGTTATCGGTCTTGCTAATGTCACCCCGGATGGCCAGCAGTCCACAGCTCAGCTAGGCACCCCCACGGTCAGGGCGGCCGCAGATGTCGACGTCACCGGCCTTGGTATTACGTCTGGCTTTAACCCGGCGGTCAGTGTCACTGGCGTAGCAAACGTCACTCCAGACGGTCAGCAGACCACAGCAGGTGTCGGCGCACCGACAGTCAGCGGCGTAGCAAACGTCGAAGTAACTGGCGTTGGCATGGCCGCATCGTTAGGTTCTGTCACAGTTCAAGCCAATGCTGACGTTACACCGACAGGTGTCAGCGCAACGGCATCGGTGGGCTCTCTCACAGTCACTGGTATTGCCAATGTAACGCCTACGGGACAGCAAACCACGTCTGCGGTGGGTAGTATTGAGGTTGATGCGGTAGCGCTTGTAGAGGTGACGGGCGTCAGCATGACCGCAAGCCTTGGTGATGTCAGCGTCGTTGCGCAGGCAAATGTCACGCCAGATGGCCAGCAAATCGACTCTGCCATTGGTGATGTGGTCATTCAGATACGTCAAGACGTGTCGGTTACAGGCCAGCAAATCAACTCTGCGGTCGGCGCAGTAGAGACTAGCGCGGACTCGATTGTCGAGTTGACGGGCGTACAGGCTAATTTTGCGGTAGGCTCACTGTTTATTTGGTCTCAGATAGACACGGACCAAGACCCTAATTACAATCAGGTAGATGATTCCCAGTCACCGGGGTGGTCTGAGATTGACAATAGCCAGTCTGCGGGTTATGCGGCAATATCTACTTCACAGACGCCGAGCTATAGTACGATAGACGATACACAAGATCCGACTTGGACGGAAATTGAAGCAGGGCGGGACGCCGCCTAAGAGGAAAAACTTATGGCTACTTATGTCAACAACTTGCGTCTAACTGAGCTTGCGACAGGTGAAGGCTCGGGAACGTGGGGTACTACCACCAATACATCCCTTGAGCTCATCGGCGAAGCGCTGGGTTATAACACTCAGAATTGCTTCTCTTCAGACGCTGACGCAACGACGACTGTAGCGGATGGCGCCAGTGATCCGGCGCGCTCGTTTTATTTTAAAGTGACGTCTTCTGCGACGTTATCAGCCACTCGGACTTTAACCATTGCACCAAACACGCTTTCTCGCGTGATGTTTATCGAGAATGCGACAACTGGCTCTCAGTCGATCGCTATCTCTCAGGGCTCAGGCGCAAATGTCACAATTGCGACGGGCAAGACGGCGGTTGTGTATTTGGATGGCGCCGGTTCTACAGCGGCAGTGGTTGACGCAATGGCGGGAGTTGACCCCGGCATCACCGATACGCTGGCGGAAGTCCTTGTTGCGGGTAACACGTCTGGCGGCACCAACATCGAACTAACCACTACCGACAAGGTGCAGTTTCGTGATAGCGCGATCTATCTTAACTCAAGCGCAGACGGACAGCTTGATATCGTTGCGGATACTGAGGTTCAGATTGCCGCAACAACGATTGATATCAACGGCAATGTCGATATTTCTGGCACGGCTGGTATTGGTGGTGTTCTTACCGCCAACGCTGGCGTGGTGGTAGATACGATTACTATTGATGGCTCAGAAATTGATGCTTCAAGCTCTTTAAGTCTTGATATAGGCGGCAATCTAACCATTGACGTGGACGGCTCTACAGTAACGCTTGCGGATGGCGGCGTAAACTTTGGTCAGTTTTATCAAAATGCCTCAGGCCAGTTTAACATCAATGCGCCAACGCAAGACAAAGACATTGTTTTTCTTGGTAATGATGGTGGTTCAAGCATAACAGCATTAACCCTTGATATGTCATCGGCAGGTGCGGCTACGTTTAATTCGACTATTGATAGTGGAAATATAACATCTAGTGGAACCATTAACATGAACACTGACAGTGCCGCGTTATTTCTTGGTGCTGATATTGATATGCGTTTAACCCACGATGGTTCTAACGGAACACTTAGAAATGATACTGGCGATTTAACCCTAGACGTTGCAGGAGACATCATCCTTGATGCCGCTGGAGATGATATTACTTTTAAAACTGGTGGGGTTGAATTTGGAAGCATAGCTTACTCTAACAGCAACTTGCTTTTAACTTCAGCAGTCTCTAATGGAGATATGGTATTTAGAGGTAACGATGGTGGGTCGACTATAAATGCCCTAGTCCTTGATATGTCAGATGGTGGTGCGGCTGTGTTTAATTCTACGGTGACAAGCACAGGGCTTACTGTAAATGCCAGTGGTGGACGGCAAAATATAAATACTGGACATTTACGTTTATCTAACGACTACAACCTTGAATGGGGAGGTGGGACTAACTTTATTAGAGGCAACAATTCTACTGGTGCTATGTCTTTAACTGCTACTGGAGACCTAACACTAGACGTTGCAGGAGATATTATTCTTGATGCGGATGGTGCAGATGTAATTTTTAAAGATGGTGGAACCACCTTTCTTGAAATTGATAAGGACGGCAATAACGCGAGAATTAAAAACCCGATTTCTGACGGTGATGTTTTAATACAAGGTTCTGATGCAGGTTCAATCATCACAGCGCTTTCTTTTGATATGTCAGCGGCAGGTGCGGCTACGTTTAATGATGATATAAATCTAAGTGATGGTAAACGATTAAGAATGGGAACAGGTGGAGATTTTGAAATCTTCCACGATGGTTCTAATAATATCTTTAAAGGTGCTACTAGCGACCAAGATATGAAGTTTAATGGTGTTGATAGCGGTAGTGAAATCACAGCCCTCACCCTTGATATGTCAGCGGCGGGCATCGCTACATTTAACTCAGGTATCAACATAGGAAACAGAGGCTCTGCTTCTGATCCCACGCTACAATCTTCAATAGACCCAGATACAGGTGTGTTTTGGGGCGGGGGTGACATACTGGGCTTTAGCACTGGCGGCTCTGAAGCCATGCGCATCGACTCAAGCGGCAACTTGTTGGTTAACGGTACGAACGCCACTGCAAAACTGGTCGTTGACGGTGCCGCTAATTCTTATGCCACTCGCTTCAACTCCAGCACAACTACAGGTCAAGCCTTTGGCGCACGAATCAGAGCAGGTACTAATTCTTCTGACTACGCATTACTAGTAGAAAATACCAGCGCGTCATCAATGCTTACTGTTCGTGGTGATGGGAATGTCGGTATTGCAGAATCAGACCCACAAGGTTTATTACACGTAGACGGTTTTGATTATTCATATTTTTCTTCAAATGTAGGTTCAGCAACTCTTGATAATCAACAAGGCTTAGCTATTGGTTGGAACAAATCTGCTGGCGCTGGAGAAACTGTTCTTATTGCCAATCAAGGCGCTGGAAGTGCTGGAGGCATGGCGTTTGCCACAAATACCTCTGCAGGCTCCTATAACGAACGAATGCGCATCGATGCAAGCGGCAATGTCGGTCTTAATACTAGCAGTCCGTCTACTTATGACAGTCGTGCAAACAACCTTGTCGTAGGTGATTCTGGGGATGCTGGAGTTACTATATTTAGTGGATCAACAAGTAATGCAAGACTGCAATTTGCCCCAAGCGGTGCAACAGGATTAGATAACGGCCTTATTGATTACGACAACAACAATGACTCAATGAGTTTTGCCACTGGCGGCTCAGAACGTATGCGCCTAGATGCAAGCGGCAACCTGCTTGTGGGTAGAACCTCAGTAGGCACTACAGGAACAGGCCATAGTATTCGTGGAGGTGACAGCGCAATATTTGCTCGTGCAGGTGGCGAAGTCGCTATTTTTTCAAGAAGCGACAGCGACGGCGAAATACTTCGGTTTGATGGCAACGGTTCAGCAGGAGTCGGTAGTATTGGTGCTTTTTCTTCACGAATGTATATAGGTACAGGAGATACAGGGCTTCAGTTTTTATCTTCGGCAGACAACATAATCCCTATTGACCCAAGCGGGCCGTCTAACAGAGATGCCGCAATTGACCTTGGCGCATCAGGTGTTCGCTTCAAAGACCTTTACCTGTCAGGCGCAGTTAACTTGGGTGGCGATGTTTTACCAACTACAGACGCTGGATTTACAGGTCATTCTGACTTAGGAAGTCCTTCTAAGAGATTTGAAGACGCTTATGTCCGTGACGGAGTTACTACAGGTTCTGACGGTAGAGACAAGCAAGACATTGAAGAATTATCTGATGCAGAGCAACGGGTAGCTGTAGCCTGCAAAGGATTGCTTCGCAAGTGGCGTTGGATTGATGCTGTAGAAGCTAAAGGCGACGACGCACGTATTCACTTTGGCATCATTGCTCAAGACCTGCAAGACGCGTTTACTGCTGAAGGCTTAGACGCTGGACGCTACGCTATGTTTATTTCAACAACTTGGACTGATGAAGAAACTGGTGAAGAGCGTACACGATTAGGTGTTCGTTATTCTGAACTACTTGCATTTATCATCGCCGCTATTTAACTAGGAGACTAAGACAATGGCTACATTTACATGGACAATCCCAACCTGTGAACACGTTATTGCTGATGGCGGCATCAATGTCGTTCACTGGCGTTGTAACGCAACACAAACCGAAGGCACTGGTGACGACGCTGTTACTTAC